>Ga0138256_10002756_pt1 | contig 18755 bp, 16 predicted proteins | sample KNB2016incub_MG_FD_105486 | JGI IMG/M metagenome (GOLD analysis project Ga0138256, IMG submission 105486) | Active sludge microbial communities from wastewater in Klosterneuburg, Austria - KNB2014incub_MG | ecosystem: Engineered > WWTP > Activated sludge > Unclassified | place: Austria... | reverse complement strand
GAGCTCGATTTCTATGCTTGGCTGGATGCGCAGCCGGCCTCTGGCTAGACGCCCATGCCAGTGACGCTAGTGATGCACCGAGTGCCGAGTTGCTGCTTTACCTCGCCGAGTTTGCCGACGCCGAGGGGAAGCCAGTAGATCCAGTGCGTGTCGATAGCGAACTACCGAAAGAAAAGCCGGCTGCCACCGTTCCGATCCAACCGCCAAACGACACAACCAAGTCCGATGAAACTACACCTCACCCTGAACCAGTTGCTGCCGATGACTAGCCTGCGCGCACTCGCGCTCGCGCTGCTGGTGGTTGCCGGTTCGACGCTGGCCGCGGCTGCGGATGAGGTTACATTCGATGCACTGACGCCGGCCGAACAACGCGTGCTGATGGCGTTCGCGGAACAGTGGCCGACCTTGCCGGCGGAAACACGGCAGAACTTGCGGATCGGCGCACAACGCTGGAACGCGATGACAGCACAGGACAAGCGCGACGTGGCGCAGCGTTTTGGTGATTGGCAGAAACTGCCGGATACCGATAAGCGCCGCATCCGCGAACGTTACCGTGCGTTCCGGCAATTGCCACCAGAACAGCAGCGGCGGCTGCACGGCGCTTACCAACGCTTCCAGAAGCTCGGTCCGGAACAGCGGGCACAGATGCGCCGCCGCTTCGACCGCATGTCGCCGAAAGAACGCCGCGCCTACGTCGAAGGTATGCGCAGCGAGCAGCAAATCGGCACGCGCGAACGCATGCTGCAGCAAATCCCACCGGAACAGCGTGCGGCCGCGCAAGAGATGTTCGCGCGTTTCACGCCACCAGAGCGGCAGCGTCTGTTGGCGCACATGCGTGGCCTGCCGTTGCCGGAACGCCAGTCGCTACACACGCGGCTGCTGGCGATGGGCGTCGATGAGCGCCTCGCGTTCATCGCCACCCTGCCGGAGCCGGCATTTCAGCCGACGCGTTGATGCGCTGGATCGGTTTCGTTCGCCGCCGTCGCCATGCGCAGCGGCGGATTTTGCAGACGCGGCAATTCGACCAGAAACGTTGCGCCGCGACCGCTGCCTTCGGACTCCGCGCGGACCGTGCCACCGTGCAGTTCAACCAGATCCTTGACGATGGCGAGGCCGAGGCCGGTGAAACTTTCGCCACCGGTGGGGCGTGCCGAGAGGCGCTGAAAACGGCGGAACAACTGCTGTCGATCATCGACCGACAGCCCCGGACCGTAGTCACGCACGGCGACGCGCACGCACTCCGGCTCAAGTTCAATCCACACCTCGATCAGTCCCTTTACCGGCGAAAACTTGACCGCATTCGACAGTAGATTCTCGAACACCTGATCAAGGCGTTCAGCGTCTGCCAGCACGATCGCACCGGCGGCGGCGCGGAAGTCGATCTGCTGCTGTTTCGCCTGGGCGCGAGCGGCGACCCGAGTGATCGCGTCGGCGAGCAACACGGCAAGATCGCAAGGCGTCTGCTGCAACTGGATCTGACCGGCATCGAGTACCGCAGACTCGAGCAGGTCGCTGACCAGTTTGAGCGTGCGCTCGGCGGCAGCGACAATGATCCCGGCATGACCGCGTGCGTCAGCCATCGATTCGCGTTCAGTACGAATCAGGTCGGCGAAACCGATAATCGAACTGAGCGGATTGCGCAAGTCATGCGCAGCGATGCCGAGCATCTCGGTTTTGATCCGATCCGCTTCTTCGGCGCGAGCGCGGGCCTGCTCCGCCGCCTGCAGCGCAATCGCGAGGCGTGCATTCGTGGCGGCACGTTGGCGCGCAGCGCGGCCAGTTTCAACGAAACGCACGGTTAGCAATGCGGCGATGCCGGCGAGCAGGATCACCGCGGCAGTGAGTGCGCGCTTCAATAGCGTTTCCTGCGCCAGAATTTTCGCCTGTTGTTCGCTGGAGGCGCGCAAGGCGATTAGTTCGCGCTCGCGTTCGCGCACGTTCGCGGTATTGGCGAGTAGCGCATAGCGCGCGTCGCTCTGTTCCTGAAATTGGCGTTCGCGCAACTCTTGTGCAGTCTTGAGATCGGTCAGTGCGCGCGCGCTGTCGCCCTGCAGTTCATGCACGTCTGCAAGTTGCTGATGCAGCCCGACTTGAACCGAGCGATCACTTTCACCCTGACGGCTGAGTTGCAACGCGTGCTGGGTGAAATCGAGGGCGTGCTGCAGACGTTCGCGGCGGGCGACGCCAGAAAGTTCGTTACCGGCTCGATCCAGATGCAGGCGCCCGAGTTGGGTCAGTGCTTCGACCATTTCGGCGCGCGCGCCGACCCGGCCAGCCAAGGCCAGCGCTTGTTCAAAGCCATTGACCGCAGTGGCCTCGTCGCCGCGTGCCGCCGCGACGCGCGCCAGCCCGGTACGGGCTGCACTCTCGCCAACCAGGTCTTGGTGAACGGTCTGCAGCTTGAGTGCGCGAGTGAAGACGTATTCGGCCTGGTCGATCAATCCACGCCGGAGCGCGATACGGCCTTCGCCCATCCAGATCGCGGCGACATCTTGTGGCGGCACCCGCTCACGCGAGGCATAGGCGTCATATTGCTGCAGCGCCGCTTCATAGTGACGCTGTGCATCGTTCCACGCTTGGCGGCGTTCAAATACGCGCGCAATGTTGATCGACGACGCGATCAGGCCCGGCGTGTCGTTGAGATCACGCCACAAATTCTGCACGTGCTGGTGCCGGTCGAGTGCTTCGGCATCGAGTCCTTGGCGTTCCAGTACCGTGCCATAGCTGTTGCCAACCTTTGCGATCAGGCGGTTGTCAGCGAGCGCTTCCGCCGCCGACAGGGCTTCGATCAAATAGCCGCTTGCGGCCTGCAATTGGCCGCGCAGGCGAGCGATACGACCGAGGTTGTGCAAGGCCTCGATGCGCCCGAATTCATAGTGTTGGTCGCGGGCAGTGGTGAACGCATCAGAGGCCAATTGTTCGGCGCCGGCTGGATCGGTGCGCGCAAGATTCTCGATCGCCAGATTCAACTGGTCGATCCGGACTTCAGCCGCTGCCCGCGCCGCCTCTTCGGTCGGCATTGCCTCGCCGACCGCGGCCGCGATCGGTGGTACTGGCGCCAACCACAGCAACGCCAGCCCGAGCACCCAACGGCGCGGTTGCGGAAGCAGGTTGCAGCAGCGGAATCGCATCGGCAGCTCGGACAATGGCGCGATGTGCGCAGGCACGAGGATAGCGGATGTGTCGCATTGTAACGGCGGCGTGTTGCCGGCGTGGCACCGCCGGTTCAGTCGCCGACGGCGCTACTGCGGATGTAGCTTGGGCAGACCGCTGACCAGCCACCAGCGCTGTGCGCTGGCGTCGTAGCGCCAGCGCATCCGTTCAACCGTCGACTTGCCTTCTTGGGTGTGACGATTCACGAAATCGATCTGTGCCACTTGTTCAACTTCGCTGGCCGACAGCAGCACCGGCGGCTGTTCACGGTAACCGGCGATCTGCAGTTGCTTCAGTCGTTCGATCTCGAAGGCGCTTGGCCTCGGTGCGTCCGGCGCGAGGAAGCTCAGTGCATCATCGACATTGCCCCAACGGATGGTCGCGGCGTACTGGTCGAGCGTTGCGTCGAGCAGCTTGTCCTGCTCGCGCTGAGTGGCACACGCAGACAGAACGAGCAGACCCAAGATAGCGGCAGTACGGAACAACAGGCGCATCTCAGGGACTCCGTTTGGCAACAAATTTTCCGAACATTCGGCAGGCGACGCCACCGCCTTCGGCGACGGCGACTTCCGCCATCATGGTGATCCTTGCCTTGCCGCGTTCGCGCAGATCGGCGATGAACTGCGCCCAGTCCTGGCCGGGCTCGGCGGCCGCTTCTGCCGTCAGCGCGTCCCAGACCGGGTTGAGGTAGCTGATCGAACTGTCCTGCACGTAAACGTCGGCTTGCTCGCCGGCTTCAGACAGCTTCAAGTTCACCAATCCCCATGCCGCCAAGGTCATCAGACTGGCGAGGCTGCCGCCGAACGCACAGCCCTTGTCATTCACGTTCGGTGCCAGCGGTGCGCTCAACGCGATGCGATGACCATCGTAGTCGACAACACCCAGCCCCATGGCGCGTGCCATCGGGATGGTTTCGAGGATGGTGCGTTCGAGCGAAATGGGATCGTAGATCATGTCCAAGTCTGCCGACATGGTCAGGGTGTACGCAAGCGCCAGACGATGACGCCACCGTCGAAGCGGATTAATCTTGGCGCCATGAACGGGGCCGAAAACGATCAGCCGACATTGCGCGGACGCAGTCTGGTGCTGACGCGGCCAGCCGGCGAGAACCGCGCATTCGCCGATCGGCTGCGCCGGCGCGGCGCGCAGGTGGTGACGCTGGCACCGTTCCGGGTGGTGTCGCGCAACGATCCGGCGATCTTGGCGATTGCGTTGCGTGCCGCGGCGAACGCCGACGTATTGGTGTTCGCGAGCACGCTCGCGGTGCGCCACGTATTCGCCCTGCTGCCCGACTGGTTGCCGCGTGGCGGCGTCATCGCACAAGGGCCGGCGACCGCACAGGCCTTGGCCGCGCATGGCATTGCTGCCGAGATGCCGAAATCCGGTTTTCGTAGCGAGGAAGTGCTGTTGCATCCGTGGTTGGCGCGCCCACGACGCGTCGTTCGCCTTACCGGTGCTGGTGGCCGCGACTGGTTGGTGCAGCGACTGCGCGAACGTGGCATCGACGCAGCCGACCTGGCGGTATACGAACGTTCGCCCTGCGCTGCGCGCCCGGATAGTTTGCGCCGCATCGACGCGATGGCGCAGCCACAATTGATCGTCAGCAGTCGCGACGCTTTGTTGGCCCTGCCGGCGCTGCTCGGGTCGGAGCGCTGGTTACGCCTCGCCGGCGAGACGCTGTACGTCAGCAGTGACCGTCTCGCGGCGTTGGCGCGCGGTATGCACTGCCGCGACGTGGTGGTGGCCGACTCGGCGCGTAGCGTCGATCTGGTCGCCGCGATCGAACGCACACGCTGATAGCATGGCCATGGATGGTGAAGACACGCGCATGAATGAAGTGAATTCCGAGCACCCGGCGCGCGGTGGCCGCGGTGCATTAATGTTGGCTCTGGCTGCGCTTGCCATCGCGATCACGACGGCGATAGCGGTGTGGTACGTGGCGGACGCCACCGATCGTTCGCTGCAGGAACGCGAGGCGACGTCACGGCGTGTTGCACTGGCCGAGGAAGAAAACGGACAGTTGCGGCGGCAGATATCGGCGCTGACTCGCCGCTTTGACGACGACGATGCGCTCGATCGCAGCCTGCGTGAAGAACTGCTCGGTATCAGCGAGCGCGCAGCGCTGCTCGAACAAGCGATCAAGCGTGTCTCCGAAAACCGCATGGACAGCGTCTCCGAGTTGCGCCTGAATCAAGCCGAGCTGCTGCTCTCCGCAGGGATCGAGCGCCTCGGTCTGTTTCATGACGCCGTGGCCGCGGCGACCGCTTTGCGCCTCGCCGATAGTGAACTCGCGCGCTTGGAAGATCCGCGTTATGCCGGCGTGCGGCAGACGCTGGCGCAGGAAATTGCCGAACTCGACGCGGTGCCAAAACAGGCCTACGGCGAGACCTTGGCGCTACTGACCGAATTGCGCGTGCGCTTGCCGCAATTGCCTTTGCGCGGCGCGTCGTCGCTGGTAACACCGGCACCGGCGATGGGCCGCTTCGAAACGCTGCTGCGCGGCTTGGTGCGTGTGCGCCGGGTTAGCCCGCGTGAGGCCGGCATGCTCGGTCCGCTCGCAGCCGATACCTTGCGTGCAGTGGTTGCGCTTGATCTGCTGCATGCCGAGGAAGCGCTGCGCCAGCAGGACGCCACGCGTTATCAGGCCTTGGTTGGACAGGCGCGCAACACGTTGGCGTTCGGTTTTGATCTAGATGCCGCGAGCAGCGGTGATGTACGCCAGAAGCTGGCCAGAGTCGCGGCCTACAAGCCGGTACCGTGGCCGATGCCGGGCGCGGCATTGGAACAACTGGTCAATCTGCGCCACACCCGTGATGTCGCCCACGGGATCGAACGATGACGTTCTACCGCCTGTTACTGCTGTTGCTGGTCACGGCAGTGGTCGGCGCGCTGGCGGTGTATTTGCTCCGGGGCGATACCGGATACGTGCTGATCCAGCGCGGTGATATCGCCATCGAAACCACGGTGGTCAACGCGGTATTCCTGCTACTGGCCGCATTGGCTCTGCTCTATGCAGTGTTCTGGCTGCTGCGTTGGCCGATGCGGTTGTGGCAGGCGGGTGCGCGCCGCAGTGCGCGTCGACGCTTTCTCGACGGCATGATCGCACTGGTGGCCGGACGTCCGAACCGAGCCGGACAGCAGTTACTCAAGGCGACAAAATTGCGCACCTTGAAGTTGCCGGCACTCATCGCCGCACATGCTGCTGCGCATGCGCGCGGCGATCGTGCCGAGGAAATACGCTTGCTCGACCAACTCACCGAGGCCGCTGAAACACATGATCTGGCGACTGAACTACGCGCCCGCAACGAATTACTCGATGGGCGAGCCGGTGCCGCCATCGAGATGCTGGTGCCACTGGCACAGGCCTCGCGCTTGTCGCCGATGGGCGCACGCTGGTTGATCGAGGCGTTGACCGCGCGCAAACGTGCACGCGAAGCGTTGGCGTATCTGCCACGCATTCGCCAGAGCCAGCAACTACCACCCGATGACTTGGCGCGCTTTGTCAGCCGCATCTTGGTCGCCGCAATCGATCAGACCACCGACGCGATCAATCTGCATGCGTTGTGGGCCGACCTCAACCGCGATGAGAAGCGCATTGCCGAGGTCGCGATCGCTTATGCCAAGCGTTCGGTTCAGCTGAACCTGATCGGGCAGGCGGCGCAGGAAATCGAGGCAACCTTGAAGCATGGCTGGGCGCCGGCGCTGGTACTGGCATATGGAGCGCTGCCGCCGGACGCGAAAGTGGCACCGCGCTTGAAGACCGCCGAAGGCTGGCTCGAAGCGCACGCCAACGATCCGGCGCTGCTGCTCACGCTTGGTCGGCTCAGTCGCCAGGAACACGCTTGGATCAAAGCCGAGGACTATTTGCGTCGTGCCATTGCCTTCAATGCCGGTGCTGATGCGTGGGAAGAACTCGGGCGTTGTTACGCCGAGCAAGGTGATACTGACCGCACCGCGAAAGCGCTCGCCAACACGTTGGCCGTACAGCACGGCGAGGCGCCGTTCTCGCTGATTGCCAAGCACAGCGTCGAAGACTTGCTGGCACCGCTGCCGGTTGCGGAAGAACGCGACGACATGGGCATTCCGCGCCTGCCCGGTGCGCGCTGAACGCTTGATCGCCGCCGGCGACCGAGTTCAGGTTCGCAACCCGGCCCGTCCCGCGAGGATCGCTGCGATCACTTCCGGTGCGTATTCAAACGAATCGTAATACAGCCGATCGTCGGGTAAGCCGGCGGCAATGAAGCGATGTCGTGCTGCTTCGATCATCGCCGGCGGGCCGCTCATGTAGACATCGAATGCAGACAGCTCCGGGATGTCCGCCAGCAATACATCGTGCACCGCACCGTGCCGAAACTGTGGCAATTCCTCTGCGTTGGCGTCTGACAACACCGGCGTGTAGACGAATGCCGGATGCCGTTGCGTCCAAGTGGCCGGCAGGTCGGGCAGATAGACATCGGACACCTGACGGGCGCCCCAGTAAAGATGGATCGAGCGCGCGCTACCGAGATGCAAGAAGTGCTCAATGATCGCCTTGACCGGCGCAAACCCGGTGCCGCCGGCCATGAAAATCATCGGCCGCTCCGAATCTTCGCGCGCAACGAACGTCCCCAGCGGACCTTCGATGCGCAGCAACGCGCCAATTGGATAGGCGTCAAATAACTGTTGCGTGAAGCCGCCGCCGGGCACTTTGCGGACATGCAACTCGATCAGTTCGGCATCTTCCGGCGCGTTCGCGATCGAGAAAGCGCGACGCTTGCCTTCCGGCAACAACACGTCGAGATACTGCCCAGCCAACCAGCGGAACGGATCACCTTTCGGTGGCTTCAGTCGCAGTCGCAGCACGTCTGTTGCAAGCAGATCCTTCGCGACAATTTTTACCGCGATCATGCGTCGCGGCAGGTCGGACACGCGCGGCACTTCACGCACCGCGATGGTCAAATCGCTGACTGGATGCGCTTGGCAGAGCAAAACGTCGCCACGCGCACGTTCGGCCTCGCTCAATGCTCGCGCCTCGCTGCCTTGTGTGCACTCGCCGCTGATCAGGCGCGCGCGACAACTGCCACAAGAACCACTCAAACACGAATACGGCAGCGCATATCCAGCGCGCTGCGCCGCCGCCAACACCGATTCACCCGCGATCACGTCGAACTGGTGCCCGCTTGGGAGGATGGTGATGTGGTGGCGATCGGTATCCGGCATGGCCAGTATCCTTTCGGGTCCGTTTTCGGTCATGCCTGACGGCGACGCAACATAATAGCCGTGCATGACCTGATTGATGCCAAGTGCGCGTGAACGTCAGTGTCTTGATCGATGCAAATCGGAAGCGCAAGGTCGCGGCGAGTTTGTCGCAGCCGATGGCCAAGATCGCCAACTTCGCACTCGCGGTTCGGCAGTTCGGGATCCAGCTTCTGCCGTGATTGCACGGCATCAGGCGGTGTCATGAGCGCGGCTTGGCGCGATGCGTCGGTGTGGCCGTCCATGGGTCATCCGGCCACGGATGTTTGGGGTAGCGGCCTTTGAGTTCTTTCTTGACCTCGGGATAGGTGCGTTCCCAGAAGCCTTTGAGGTCTTGCGTGACCTGGATCGGATTGCGTGCCGGCGAGAGCAGGTGCAGCACAATCGCGACCTTGCCCTTGGCAACGCGGGGCGTGTCGGCAAGACCAAATAGTTCCTGCAGCTTGACTGCGAGCACTGGTGCATCGCCCTGATACGACAGCTTGCGCGTCATGCCGCTCGGCACCGTGAGCTCGCGAGGTGCGTACTCATCGAGTTGCTTGCGTTGCGTGTAATCAAGCCGCGAGCGCAAGGCTTCGGCAAACGTCTCACCATCAAGGTCGGACAGGCGCCACTTGCCGTCGAGAAACGGCAACAACCAATCATCAAGTGATGCCAGCAAACCCGCTGCGCTGCAATCGGGCAGACCGAGTTCCGGGCACCAAGTGCGCAGCGACTCGACCCGCGCCTGCCACTCGCGCAAGCCGTCACTCCACGGCAAACCTTCAAGCCCGAGTTGGCGAACACCGGCGACCAGCATCGTTGCAGTGGCGGCGTCGCGCGCCGCAGGTACGGTCTTGCGGTCCAGCACGAGTTCGGCGAAACAGCGTTCTTCGCTCGCTTCGACCGCGCGCTTATCGCGATTGAACCCAAGTGCGCGCCGGCTATGGAAATGCGTTGGATAGCATCGCTCCAGCGTGTCTGGATCAAGCGGCGCGGCACGCTGAATCAAGCTGTCGCGATCTTCGAAGCGCAGTTCGCTGACGACCAGCCAAGGTTCGCCGTACAGCAATGCGTTGTCGTGCAGGCGCGCGCCACGGCCGTTCGACAACTGGTAGCGGCGTGGTTGTGCGGCATCCATCTTGGCGATGCGGTCTGGATAGGCGAGTGCGAGCAAGTCGCCGAGCTGATGGTGTGAATCGAGTCGTGATTTGGCGTCGCGATCCAATTGCAAGCGCCGTCGCCACTGCTTCGCGGTCTGATCGATCACCGCGAGTGCACCGCGATCTGCCGCGTCGATGCGGCGGCCGTCGCGAAAGTCGTGCAGCACATTCAGCCGGTCGCGCAGGTCTTCCGCGCGTCGCGCTTCGCCACGCAGCGGATCGCGGCCATCGAGCAGCGCGGCGGTATCGCAGGCCAGCGCACGTTCGCCGGCCTGCGCGCGTACCAGCAAGTTGGCGATACGTGGATGCGTGCCGAATGCCAGCAGCTTGCGGCCGTGCGGCGTGATACGGGCGTCGCTATCCAGCGCATCCAGCGACTGCAGCAGCGTCACCGCCGCCGCCATCGCGGCGGTGGGCGGCGCATCCAGCAGGCGCAGGGCAGCGGTCCCCCACTGCTTCAGCTCGAGCACAAACCCAGCGAGCTCGCTGCGTGCGATTTCCGGGCGCGTTCCCGGTTCCAGGCGTTGGCTCTCCGGCCATAATCGATAGCACCAGCCTTCGGCGACGCGACCGGCACGACCAGCGCGCTGCGTCGCCGATGACTGCGCGATATTCACGGTCTCCAGCCGGCTCATGCCGCTGCCGGCGTCCAGTCGCGGTTCGCGTGCAAGCCCGGAATCGATCACCACGCGTACACCGGGCAGGGTCACGCTGGACTCGGCGACATTGGTCGCAAGGACGACGCGTCGCCCAGCTCCCGGTCGCAACACGCGGGCCTGTTCGTCGACTGACAACTCGCCGTGCAGCAACACGACTTCGGCGTCGACGTCCGCCAGCGCACGCGCACATTGGTCGAGTTCAACTTTGCCGGGCAGAAAGCACAGCAGGTCACCGACGTGCGCTGCGAGTGCGTGCTGCACCGCGCGCTTCATCTGGAAGGCGAGCAGTTCTTGCGGGCGCGCCGGAAAATACGCCATGGTCACCGGATTACTACGACCGGCGCTGGTCAGACGCGGGCAGTCAAGGAAGCGCGCGAGCTTGTCGCCATCGAGCGTCGCCGACATCACCAGTAAGCGCAGGTCTTCGCGCAGGCCAGACTGGATATCGATACAGAGCGCGAGCCCGAGATCACCGTGCAAATGGCGTTCGTGGAATTCGTCGAACACGATCGCGCTGATGCCGGTGAGCATCGGGTCGTCTTGGAGCATGCGGGTCAGAATGCCTTCGGTCACGACTTCGACGCGTGTTTGCGCCGACACTTTCGATTCGAAGCGGATGCGATATCCGACCGTGGCACCAACCGGCTCACCGAGTGATTCGGCCATGAACGCGGCCGCCGCGCGTGCAGCGATACGGCGCGGCTCCAACATCAAAATTTTGCCGCGGCACCAGTCGGCGCCGAGCAAGGCCAGTGGTACCTGCGTGGTTTTGCCGGCACCGGGCGGTGCTTCCAACACCAAGCGCGGCAGCGTCGCCAGCGCGGCAACGATTTCCGGCAGCAACGGGGTGATCGGAAGTTGCGGTGCAGTCATCCGCGCATTGTCGCGGGATGACTGCGGAAAAGCATGATGTGCGAGTTAACGCCGTTTTTTCTCGCGCATCGTGCTGGTCAGATCGGGCGTCTGCCAGTAGTAGCGCAGCGCGTGCAGCGCGGCCCGCGGCGAACCGCGACCAGAGGCGACCGCTCGCACCGCAGGATCGAGACCGAGTGCTTTGGCATCGCGTTCGACCAGCTGGGCAAAACTCGCTTCGACTTCGGCGAGCTCCCTTTCCAGCGCATCGATTCGTGCCAAGTGATACGACCCTGGGCGACCCTCCCAGCCGACGATGGCGCCATAGATCGCGTCCATATGTTCGCGCAGACGTTCTTCGCCGGTGATGGCACCGCCCTCCTTGGTCGCGACAATTTGCCGCCGCACCGCTTCCAGTTGCTCGACCAGCGCCAGCAGTTTGGCTTTGGCGGCAGCGCCGGGCTGCATCGGCGCGGCGTGCGCTTTGGCTTGCTCACGCAGGCCGACAATGCGGTCGGATAGATCGGCCATGCGCTCGAACAGCCCATGCACGCGCATCGCGGCCGCGAACTGCGCCTTGCGATCGTCCAAGCTGTAAGTTGCACGCGGGTCCATGCCGATCTCCAACGGGGTCTCGTAGACCTTGCCATTCTTGGTCAAGCGCACCGTGTAGCGTCCCGGCAACACCCGCGGCCCATAGGTCGCAGCACCGGCAAGGGTCGCGCCTTGCGGCGTGCGTGGCGGTTTTACCGCCATCGCCCATTCGACGCGATTGATGCCGCGCCGCTTCGAAGCCGGCAAGGTGTCGATGACCTTGCCATCGGCGTCGATGATCTCGAGCTTGAGCTTGCCGAACAGGTGTCGTGCCTTCTGATGGTAGGTAATCACTGCGCCATCTGGTGCATTGGCGCCAACGTACGCGGCATCACCACGCGACCAGCCGCCGTAGCTTTGCAACCGTTGTTGCTGTGGTCGGTTCGGCAGCAAGGCGAGTTCGGCCGCGAGCGCTGTTGCGTCGAGATGACGCAGGGGCGTAATGTCGTCGATGATCCAGAGGCCACGGCCGTGGGTGGCGATGACCAGATCATGGTCCCGCGGCTGAATCGCGAGATCGCGCACTGCGACCGCAGGAAACTTGCCGCCTGTGAATGCCGCCCAGTTCGCACCGCCGTCGATCGAGATCCACAGCCCGAATTCGGTTCCGAGAAAAAGCAGGTTGCGATCAACCACATCTTCCCGGATCACATGCGCGTAGCCACGAACGCCTTGGGCCTGATCGGCGATCCGCGTCCAACTGCGACCGAAATCGCGAGTGACATAGACGTGCGGATCGAGATCGCCGAAGGTGTGGCGGTCGAACGTGGCGTAGGCGGTCGCCGCGTCGAAGCGGCTGGCCTCGATCCAGCTCACCCACGATGCCTTGGGCAGGCCACGGATATTGCGCACGGTATTGGTCCAGGTTTGGCCGCCGTCGCGCGTCACCTGCACGTTGCCATCATCGGTACCGACCCAGATCACGCGGCCGTCCTGCACCGATGCGCTGATCGAATAAATGGTTGTATGCATCTCGGCCGCCGAGTTGTCGACGGTGATGCCGCCCGACTTTTCCTGCTGCTGTTTGGCCGGATCATTCGTGGTCAGGTCCGGTGAAATGCGCTCCCAGGTCTGACCTTGATCACGCGAACGATGCAGAAACTGCGAGCCGAGGTAGACCGTGCCGCGCTCGGTCGGGCTCAAATGCATTGGCGCATTCCAATTGAAGCGCAGTTTTTCCTTGTCGTTCGCCTTCGGCTGGATGTCGCGCTGCTGCAATGTGTGCCGGTTGGCGCGGACAATGCTGCCGCCTTGCGACTCAAAGTAGACGTAGTCTTTCGGTGCGATCGGATCGGGAAACATCCAGAATCCATCACCGCCGGAGAACGGTTCCCACTGCGCGCTGCTGATGCCACCGGGATAACTCGATGGCGCGATCCAGCTGGTGTTGTCCTGCAGGCCGCCATAGACCTCGTATGGGTCCTGATCGTCGACGGCAACGTGATAGAACTGCGAGATCGGCAGGTTGTCGTTCTTGTGCCAGAGCGAGCCACCGTTGTAGCTGGTCCACAGACCGCCGTCGTCGCCGCCGACGAGATGCTTCGGGTTCGTCGGATCGACGCACAGGTCATGCCAGTCTGCATGCGAGCCACCGCTGCTGCCGGAAAAACTCTTGCCGCCATCCTCGGACACGATCAAGCCGAGGTTCATCTTGAACACTCGCTCCGGGTTGGTCGGGTCGACGACCAGATTCGCGAAATAAAACGGCCGCCACACCATCATCTGGCTGCGGTCGCGTTCTTCCCAAGTGGCACCGCCGTCGCTCGATCGGAATAGCGCGCTGCGGGTTCCTTCAATTACCGCGTAGACGATCTTCGGATCGCTCGGCGCGATCGCAATGCCGATGCGGCCAAAGGGCTTGGTCGGGAATCCCTTGTTCGCTGCTGCGGTGTATTCGCGCCAGTGCGCGCCACCATCGCTGCTGCGAAACAGGCCACTACCGCTGAACGCGCTGTCGTTCGCGCCACCGGAGCGGAAGGTCCAGCCTTCGCGGCGAAAATCCCACATCGCCGCGAGTACGGCGTCCGGGTTCTGTGGGTCAAGTTCCAGGTCGGAGCAGCCAGTCGAGCGATTCGTGCCGGCCAACACCTTGGTCCAGGTCTTGCCGGCATCACCGGTCTTGAACAGACCGCGTTCGTCCGAGTCGCTCCACAACTTGCCGGGTGCACATACCCAAGCGGTGTTGCCGTCGTTCGGATGCACGATGATCTTGGCGATGCGCTCGCTCTCGGGCAGGCCGAGATGCGACCAAGTTTCACCGCCGTCCGTGGAACGATAGACGCCGTTTCCGACCGAGACCGAGTTGCGCGTCCAGCTTTCGCCGGTGCCGACCCAGACATTCTTCGGATTCGACGGATCGATCGCGATGGCACCGATTGACTGCACTGGTTGGTCGTCGAACTTTGCTGCGAAGGTGGTGCCGCCATCCAGCGACTTCCAGACGCCACCGCTGGCGGCGCCGACGTAGAGCACGGTCTTGCCGTCTTCGTTGTACGCGGCGATGGCGCTGATGCGTCCGCTCATCGCCGAGGAGCCGATGTTGCGGATACCGAGACCGGAAATGGTCGCGCTGTCGAATGCAGCGGCGTCGTGGCCGGTCGCGAGCAGCGTGGTCGCGAGCACGATCGGGCCTACCGCGCGTTGGATCAATCGGGGTGCGCGCTTCATGGCTTGGCTCCTTCCGGGAACGCGAACAGGGCATCTGCGAGTTCCGCATTCGCTTCGGCACGGGTGTAGGTGACGGTGGACTTCTGCGTCGAGCCCTTGCTGCCGGATGCCACCGAGAACGGCAGGTAGACGCCATTCACGCGCTCGTAATCGCCGAGATCCGTCTCCCCTTCAAAGGCGCTGCCGCGATACCAACTCTTGCTGACGATGCGGATTTCGAGGAAGAAATCGGGATCGAAGTAGTACATGGCTTCATTGCCGGTGGCGTAGGTGATGCGCAGCTTGTGCGCCTCGGTACCGTCGATGTCCTCGGTGCCGAGATACTCGACCTTGTGCCCTTTCTTCGCGTAATCGACCAGCGGCCCTTCGAGGTCGGCGTCGACGCTCATCTCCTTGATGTCATCGGCAGAGAGCTTCTGCGGGTCCTTGCGGCCGCCGAATGGCGAGATCGACCAGGCATCCTGGCCGTCGAATGCGCGCACCTGGGTCATGCCCTGGATCGAGAATTCGCTGCGCACCTTGCCCGCGCGCTTGTATTCCGAGACCTCCGCCTCGAAGCCACCGGTCTGCAGTCGGCCGCTGAGCTTGAGTGCATGGATCGCGCGGATCGCGTCGAGCCCGCCGCGTGCATCGATGTTCTTCGCAATCAATTCGTCGGCCGTCATCGCCGACGCCCACCACGGCAGCATCAGCAACAGCCCGCCCAGACTCAACCATGTACGCATCGGTGTCTCCCCTCAATGAGGCCTTCGAGACTAGGTGCCTCAGCTGCGCGCGCCAATGCCGGAAGTCGCTGCTGTGACGAGACGTGGCGTGTGCGAGCCGTGTTAACCGCTGCGCGCCATCGTCTTGCGTGCAAGTTTCATTAGTTCGCGGAAATACAACTCCGGGAACCAGCGCTTGACGCGCCAGCGTATGCGTTCGGTGGTGGTGGGAATGATCATGAAGTCACCACGTTGCTGTGCCTTGAACACATAGTCGGCGATGTCGTCGGCGGACTCTTTGGCGTTGTCCATCAGCTTCGCGGCGACGCCAATGAACTTCGCGTTCGGTGAGCGCGCGGTTTCCAGCAGATTGGTCTTGAAAAAAATCGGACAGATCACCGAGACCTTCACATCGAATAATGCCATTTCGCCACGCAGTGCTTCCGAGAGCGCGACCACGCCAGCTTTGGCAACGCCATAGCTGGCAATGCCGGGCGCGCCGGCAATACCAGCGAACGACGCGGTGCTGAGGACGTGGCCGCGACGCTGGGTCTGAAACATCGGCGCGAACGCCTTCATGCCGCGCACGACACCGAACAAGTCGATGTTAGTGACCCAGCGCCAGTCATCGAGTGAGCTATCGGCAATCGAGCCGGCACTGGCGACGCCGGCATTGTTGATCAGCACGTCAAAGCCATCCCAGTGTGCACGCACCGTGTCACGCATCGCTTCGACCGAGGCATCGTCACCGACATCGACCTCCACCGCGAAGTGCGAGCCGCCATGCGCGGCGAGTTCGTCGACCACCGTTTTTGCCCGCTCCGTCAGCAGTTCGGCGACGGCGATGTCGTAACCGGCGCGCGCATAACGATGCGCCAAGGCGCGGCCGAGGCCGCTGCCAGCGCCGGTGATGAGGGCTCGGGGTCGGGACATCAATGCGCTCCGTGGTGGAAGGCCTGAGCCTATCAGTGGCCAGCGTAGGTTTGCGGCGCATCCCCCGGCCGTGTCTACAATCGCGTTCTCTACCGTGCCCGAGCCTGCCATGACCGATCCCCTGTTCGACCTCACCGGCAAGACCGCACTGGTCACCGGGGCCAGCCGTGGCATTGGTGAAGCAACTGCGCACTTGCTCGCTGCGCACGGCGCCCATGTCATTGTGTCGAGCAGAAAACTTGATGCCTGCGAAGCGGTGGTCGCAGCGATCCGCACGGCCGGCGGCGTCGCCAGCGCGATCGAAGCGCACATCGGTGATGTCGCCTCGATGGACCGGCTGTTCCAGAAGATTCATGACCGCGGCTTCGGCCTCGACATTCTGGTCAACAACGCTGCGGCGAACCCCTACTTCGGGCCAATGATCGACATGGGCCTCGATGCCTTCGAGAAGACCGCGTCGGTGAATCTGCGCGGCTACTTCTACTGTTCGCAACACGCTGCGAAGCTGATGCAAGAACGCAGCGGTGGCTGCATCATCAACGTCGCCTCGGTGAACGCACGGCGTGCCGGTGCCGGGCAGGGCGTGTATTCGGCGACCAAGGCCGCGATCGTGTCGCTGACCGAAGGTTTTGCGAAGGAACTGGCGCCGCTGAAGATCCGGGTGAATGCCGTGCTGCCAGGCTTGACCGATACCAAATTCGCCTCGGCGTTGACCCAGAATGCACAAATCATGCATCTGCTATTGCGCCAGATTCCGCTCGGCCGCGCTGCCGAACCCGCCGAGATCGCACCGATGCTGTTGTTCCTCGCCTCGCCGGCCGCGAGCTACATCACCGGCGCCAGTTTCCCGGTCGATGGGGGATACTTGGCCTAGCCGCGTCATGATGACGTGACTGGACGAGCCTGCGCGACGACGGCAAGCATGCCTGCCGGTTCCCCCGCCCACTGCCGACTGCAGATGCCAGAAACCGCATACTCGCCTCACCTCGCACTCGATCCCGCACTGCCGCGGCTGCGCATTAGTGCGAGCTTCGTCGTTGGCTTGAGCGTGTCACTGGTGCTGCACGGCGTGCTGCTGGGCCTGCTGCTGATGCGTGATGGCAGCGCCGGCAGCGTGGCGGTCGCGTCGTCGTCGCCACTATTGATCGATTGGCAAGCGGAAGCGCTGCCGCTGCCCTTGCCGGTTGTATCACCACCGTCGCCGGCGACTGCGGTGGCCGCGGCGGTGCGCGCATCGACGAGCGATGCACCGCGCAGTTTGGCGGCCACGCCAATGTTCAGCGTCGATGCTGTCGGCGACCTGCCGGCTATCGACGCGCAGCCGGTCGCAGCGACTACGACCGAGACCGGCGATCACGACGATGCGGCGCTTGCTGCCGTGGCACAACCAGCGTTTACACCGGCGGGCGACGAAGCCTATGTCTGGGATGTACTCACGCATTTGCGCCGCTTTCAGCACTACCCAGAGCGCGCGCGTCAGCGCGGTATCGAGGGAACGGTCTGGTTGCGGGCACGGGTGTCGCGGCGCGGAGAAGTCTTGCGCGCTGATATCGAACACAGTTCCGGGCAAGCACAGCTTGATGCGGCCGCTACTCGGCTGATCGCGCAGGCGTCGCCGCTGCCGCCGCCGCCCGACGGGGCTTACGCCATCACCGATCTCAGCCTGCCGGTGGAATACCGGCTGCATCGCGAATGAGTGCGTGGACAGCGGTGTTTGCCGCACATGCGACCGAACTACGCGCGGTGCTGGCACGCGTGCTCGGCGACGTCAGCTTGGCCGAGGATTGTGTCCAGGACACGGTGATGCGTTTGCTTGACGCCGATTTCTCCAGCGTCCGCGACCCCAAGGCGTTTCTGTTCCAGGTCGGCTACAACCTTGCCCGCGACGCCTTGCGGCGACGTCATGTGCGCGGTTCGGTCGTTGATGATGCCGATGCCGCGATCGATGCGGTGGTGTCGAATGATGCTGGTCCAGAAGTGCATCTGCTGGTGCGCGAGCAACTCGCGATCGTGAGTCGTGCACTGGCGCAACTGCCCGATCAGCGCCGACGCGTGTTGTGGCTGGTGCGCGTCGAAGGCCTCAGCCTCAAGGAAACGGCGGCGACGCTCGGCATTACCGCCAAGACCGTCGAGAACCACATGACGCAGGCGTTGCGGCAACTGACCGAGTTGATGACGCTGACCGAGTCTGGGGGAATCGCACCGCGTACGCGTCGTGCTCAGGCGAGGGACATTCAATGAACGACGGCGTGCGACAACAAGCGGTGCAATGGCTGATGCAGGTCCGCGACCAACCGGAGGATGTCGGCGTGCAACAGGCGTTCGACCTGTGGCTAGCTGCTGACGATCGCCATCGTCTGGGATATCTGGATGCATTGATTGCGTTCAACGCGGCAGCCGATGCGCACGCACCGATGCACGCACCGATGCGGCCGGGTGTTGCGCGTCGGCATCGGCTATGGCTGGGTGCTGCGTTCGGCGTGCTGCTCGCTGTTGTCGGGCTGTATGGGCCGCGCTGGTTCGAACAAGTGCGTGCTGATGAAACCAGTGCGCCGGGTGTCGCTCGTGAGCTTGTGCTCGCCGATGGCAGCCAATTACGACTGGCACCGGATTCGGCGATCGCCATCGATTTCAGTGCGAGTGAGCGTGACATCGAATTGTTGCGCGGTGCTGTGACCATCGACGTCGCCGCCGATTCGCGCCCGCTGATTCTGCGTCATCATCAGACGACGGTGCGCGACATCGGTACGCGCTTCGCGGTGCAGGCGGCACCGGATGTGCTGCGCGTTGGCGTCGTCAGTGGCGTGGTTGAGGTC
>Ga0138256_10002754_pt1 | contig 18759 bp, 18 predicted proteins | sample KNB2016incub_MG_FD_105486 | JGI IMG/M metagenome (GOLD analysis project Ga0138256, IMG submission 105486) | Active sludge microbial communities from wastewater in Klosterneuburg, Austria - KNB2014incub_MG | ecosystem: Engineered > WWTP > Activated sludge > Unclassified | place: Austria... | reverse complement strand
GAGTATTGCCTCCGTCCTGGTCCTTGCTGGCTGCAGTTCCGGCAGTGCCGGCCGTGGGACGCCCACGCCGCCGGCCGGGACTCCGGTACCGGGGCCAGGGGCCGGGACCGTTCCGGTTTACGCACCCGGCTGGCCGGCGGTCCACTCGGATGGCGCCAACAGCGACTATTCGCCGGCGCCGATTGCGGACATACCGGAGATGCGTTGGCGGCGCAGTTTCGATGGCCCACTCAAGGCCGGTGCGCTGGAGTGGACCATCAACCTTGGGGCGACGGTTTCGGACGCGGGTCAGCTCTACCTGACGACGACGGTGCCGGGCTGCCACCTGCAGGCGATAGACACGAGCACAGGCGACACAGCCTGGTGCAGTACCGAGGTGAACTTTCAGGCAGTCATCTCCTCGCCGCTGATTGACACCGAGGGGAGGCTGTATCTCGCGGACGGGGCGGCGATGCGGAGCTTCATGCCGGACGGCTCAGTGGCGTGGACAACCCCGATTGTCGGGGTTCCGCTTTCCGCCCAATTCACCCCGGCCGGGAACCTCTTCTTTATTACGCATGTAGGTATCGCCTACATCCTGGACCGGGCGAGCGGAGCCCCGGTCATGGCGCCGCTGGCACTCGTGCCAGGCGCCACGTGGGATGGGACGACCGGTCTCTCCGCCTGCGCACAGGGACTGCCAGGTTGCCCGAGCGCCAACACGCCTGCGATCGATGCCAGGAATGGACGGGTGTTTTTCACCTTCTGGGAGCCGGGTGAGGAGCAGGCAGCGGTCCGGGCGATGCGGATCGTGGAAGATGGGGCAGAGGTCACACTCCTCCCGCTCTGGGAGAACTCCTCACTCCCGGGCGGCAGCGCTTCGAGCCCGACACTCAGTGCGGATGGGTCGCGCGTGTACGTGACCGACAACGTCGATAGCGTCCATGCCCTCGACGCGGAAACGGGCGAGAGCATCTGGAAGTTCGCATTCGGGGCCAGGGCAGGAGGGAGCGTATCCATCTCGCCGGACGGAGTGATCATGGCGGCGGGTGGCGACTTGCAGGCGATAAGGGATGCCGGAGACCATGCCGAACTGCTCTGGAAGTGGGAAGGAGTGGCGAACCGCGGGATCGCGACCCAGGCCGCGGGCGACCGGGCGGTGGCAACCGTTGCCGCAGGGGGCCGAGACGCGGACCCGGCAAGCCGGTACCGGAACGACCTTGTCGTCGTCGACACCCGAACTGGCGCAGAACTGAGCCGGTTTCCGATCGAGGGCGCGACAGTATTCAGCGTGGGGATCACGATAGGCCCGGACGGGAGCATCTACGTGCCATTCATCCAGGGGGACTTTCTCGCCTTTGGCCCAGCAGGGCCGGGGCGGTAGACTCGGCCTCAGATGAGTGCCGCTTACACCTGTACGGATTGCGGGGGGGAATTCGAACTTCCTGACGCGGTGCGGGCGAAATACCCAAACTGGACGCCGAAGCAGTGCATCGATTGCCGAAGCCGTCCGGGTAAAGATGGCGCCGCGCCAAAGCAAGGGCGGGCCGTCCGGGGAAAAGGCAACTCGGTTACACGGACGCAAAACCTCTCGACGGATGAGGTGCTGATGCGGTTCACGGCAGGGCCGGATACGGGGATCTTCACGGATGGTTCGTGCCAGGGGAATCCGGGCCCCGGGGGTTGGGGCGCTGTGTACGTGCGGGATGGGAAGGTGGTGGAGGAGCGCCACGGCCAGGAGCCGGGCACGACAAACAACCGCATGGAACTGACGGCCATGATTAATGGCCTGGAGATGGCGCCTGCCAACGAGCCGATCACGGTGTATTCGGACAGCCAGCTGGTGGTGAAGACGCTGACGGCGTGGGCAAAGGGATGGGAAGCTCGCGGATGGAAGCGCAAGGAGGGCGAGGTGAAGAACCTGGACCTGGTGCAGCGCGCGTGGGAGCTGGTTCAGCTGCGGCCGCTTGCCCGGCTCGAGTGGATCCGGGCGCACGATGGGTCGCGCTGGAACGAGTACGCGGACGCGCTTTCCACGGCTCATCTACGCGACCGGACCTGACTGGTAATTACGATAACCATGTTGTAACCTCCGCCCGGCTTGGTTGGCTGCGGACAGGGGAGGAGACTTGCCAATCATGCAATCGCGTGACAAACAGGATGGATTTGTCGAGTTCCGCCAACTGCTCGTCGAGGTAGCAGAGACACTGGAGGCGGTCATCGTGGCGCTCCAGGCGGAACGAGGGGTGGCGGAGCCGGGGTTCGTGGTCCGGGAGGCGGTGCGGCGGGTGGTCTTGCTACGGCAACACCTGGAGTCAATCGGGGAGATGGAGACCGGCTAAAGACCGGTTACGTTCCCGAGACCGTCATTTCGCCGATCCGAAGCGTTGGAGCAGCGCTTGCCCCGAACCATGAGAGGTCGTTCCCGATGGCGTCGATGCCGGCGAGCATGGCGTCCATTCGGGACGAAATGTTGATTTCAGTGACCGGGTAGGCAACCTGGCCACTTTCTATCCAGAATCCACCTGCTCCGCGCGAGTAATCGCCGGTGGCGGGGTTGAAACCGCTGCCCATGAGGGTGGTGAGGTAGAGGCCGCTGGGCACGCCCGCGATGATCTCTTCCGGGGTGGCCTGGCCCGGCTCGAGGGTGAGGTTCGAAGGCCCGGGGACAGGAAGTGACTCGATGCCGCGCTGGGCGCTGCCGGTCGTCAGATTCCCCGTGCGCCTGGCCGTGTAGCAATCGAAGAGGAACGCGGAGAACACGCCCTTCGCCATGATGGTGTTGGGGCGGGTTGCGACGCCTTCGCCATCGAACGGGCGGGAACCGAAGCGGCCTGGAATTGACGGATCATCGGTGATGGTGACGAGGGGCGAGCCGATTGTCTCGCCCAGGCGCCCGGCGAGAAAGGTCGCGCCGCGATAGAGCGCCGAGCCGTTGGCGCATCCCACGAGGTCGCCCATGAGCGAGACCGCCATCATTGGTTCGAAGACGACGGGGACCTGGCAGGTGGGCACCTTGCGCGCTCCAAGCTGGTCAAGCGTGCGGCGCGCGGCGATGCGGCCGATTTCCTCGGGATCGAGTAGGCGGTGGAGACTGCGTTCGGCGGAGTACCAGTAGCCGTTGCGCTTCTTGCCCTCGGCGTCATCGGCGATGGCCTCAACAACGAGGGAGATGGTGGTTGCGGGGTAGGAGCCTTCGAAGCCAAGTGAGTTGGCGAGGGCCATGTGGCCAATGCGGGTGGAGAGGCTCGCTCCGTCGGAGTTGGTGATGCGCGGATCGGTGGCGAAGGCGGCGCCCTCGCAGGCGCGGGCCATCTGAATCTTCTGCTCGGTGGAGAGCGATTCGAGGCGCTCATCGTAGAGTGCGAGCGCGGCGGCATTCGGAGCGGAAGCCAGGAGCGCCTGCCCGGGGAGCCCGGCGCATTCATCCGGTTCGGAGATGGAGGCGAGCTCGACGGTTTCGGCGGCGAATCGCTCGAGGGAGAGCGGGGAGAGGTCGGAGGTGGAGCAGACGGCGGTGCGGCCACCGTTGATGACGCGGAGGCCGAGGGCCATCGAGCCTGCCTCTATCAGCTTTTCGAGCTCGCCGAGGCGCACGGTGACGTTGGATTCGGTGTACATGGAGACGATGGCGTCACACTGTTCGGCACCGGCGGCCCGGGCGAGCAGGACGGCGCGGCGGGCGATTTCGAGCGGACTCGGTCCTTCCATGGCTCAGGTTGCTCCCTTGGTGGTTGATGCAGGGGGTGGGCCTGGCTCGCTGTGGAGCAGCTAGACCCTGGTGCCGCCGACGGTGATGCCGGAGACGAGGACTGTGGGCATTCCAACGCCGACTGGGATGGACTGGCCATCCTTGCCGCATGTCCAGCGGCCATCGGATAGCTGGTAATCGTGGGCGACGCGGGTGACCTTCGAGAGCACATCGGGGCCGTTGCCGATGAGCATGACGTTGCGAAGGGGCGAGGTGAGCTTGCCTTCTTCGATCATGTAAGCCTCGGTGACGGAGAAGACGAAATCCCCGTTGGAGATGTTGACCTGCCCGCCGGAGTAGGAGACTGCGTAGATGCCGCGGTCGACGCCGCGAATGATGTCTTCCGGGGTGTCCTGGCCGGGAAGCATGAAGGTGTTGGTCATGCGGGGCAGGATGTAGTCCTTGAAGGTCTCGCGGCGGCCGGAGCCGGAGGGAGCGACGCCGAAGTGGCGGGCGCTGACTTCGTCGTGGAGGTAGCCGCGGAGGGTGCCGCCTTCGATGAGGACGCTGCGGGTGGCGGGGTTGCCTTCATCATCCACATTGATGGAGCCGCGCGAGCCAGCGATGGTGCCATCATCGACGACGGTGACCAGCGGGCTGGCGACGGGCTGGCCGACGCGGCCCGTGTAGTTGCTGGTACCTTTGCGGTTGAAATCGGCTTCGAGACCGTGGCCGACGGCCTCGTGGAGGAGTACGCCGCTATCGCCGGCGGCGAGGACGACGGGCAGGACGCCGGCGGGCGCTTCGCGGGCATCCTGCTGGAGGACGGCCTGGCGGGCGGCATCGATGGCGAGGGATTCCGGGGTAACCTGCTCGAAGTATTCGATGCCCAGCCGGCCGCCTCCACCGGTGCGGGCGACCTGGCGGCTTTCGCCTTGCTGCGAGAGGGCGCTCACGTTGAAGCGGATGAGCGGCTGGATGTCGCCGACGACCTTGCCATCGCTGCGGGCGACCATGACGTACTTCAGCTCATCGCCAATGCTGGCATCGAGGCGGGCGATGCTAGTGTCATGGGCGCGGGCGGCCCGGTCGGCGCGTTCGAGGAGGGCGACCTTTGCGGCTGGTGGCTCACTGGTAAGGGGGGAATCGAACCCGTAGTGGGAGGGGGCGCCGGTGAGGTGGGGCGTCGCATCAACAGGGAGGGGGCGTTCATCGCTGGTGCCGATGCGCGAGGCTGTTTCGGCGGCGCGGCGCATGGCGGCCATGTCGAGCGACTCGGTGTAGGCATAGCCGATTGCATCGCCCTTGACGACACGGATTCCCACGCCCTGGGCGACGTTGCGGGAGGCGGACTTGACGCGCTGGTCTTCCCACTGGATGGCGCTATTGGTGCGGTGTTCGAAGAAGAGTTCCGCGAAATCTCCGCCACGGCTCAACGCAATGGAAAGCAGCGAGGACATGGCTGCGGGATCGATGCGGTAACGGTCGTTGAAGAAGGCGAGGGCGATGGCACCCGGGTCGCTCATTCAGACTTCCTCCCCTGGCCGAAAGACGGCCTTCTTCATCGTAGAGCCTCGGCCGGAAAGCCGCCGGGGGGGTAGGCGGTGGTTCGTTCAAGGCGGCGCGTGTAACTTCAGGAAACGGGGCCAGTGCTGCGCCCCCGGGGATCTCGTTGCCACCTTCTGATGCACCCGCGGGACTTCACAGTCCTCGTAACGGCAGGCTGATCGCGCCGGGGAAGCCGCTTGCTTCGCTGCGGCACCGGGATTTCCGGTTCCTGCTGGGATCGACCATGGCCCTGCAGATCGGGTCGTGGGTGCAGATGATCGGTCAGGGCTGGCTGGTCTCGAACGACCTCGGTGGATCGGCGACGGACCTGGCGCTGGTCGCGCTGCTGCGGGGGGCGTTCCTGGTGTTTCTTTCGCCATTCGGGGGGTACGTGGCGGGCCGGTTTGAGCGGCGCCGGCAGCTGATGATTTACACCTCGGCGAGCGCGGCGATCGCGGCGATCCTGGCGGGGCTGGTGGCGGGGGGGGCGATTGAAATCTGGATGATCTACGTGACAGCGGCAGCTTCGGGGATTGTGGAGGCGCTTGCCAGCCCGATCCGGAGCCTGCTGGTGTTCGACACAGTCGGGCCGGATGAGATGACGAACGCAGTGGCGCTGAACTCGCTCGGCGGCAATGCGATGCGCGTCATCGGCCCGGCAATCGGCGGAGCGCTGATCGGGATCGTGGGGACGGAAGGGACTTTTGAGGTGCAGGCAGTCTGCCTTGTGCTTGCAGTGGCCCTGACTTCACGGTTGCGGCGTTCGGAGCCAGAACTGGTCGAAAGCCCGGAGGGCATGTTTGCGAGTGTGGCCTCGGGGTTGAAGTACGTGGCGAGCGACCGGCGGATGACGTTGATCGTGGGGATGGCGATCCTGCCCAGCCTGCTGGTGTATCCGTACGTGAACTTCTTGCCGGTGTTTGCGACGAAGGTGTTGGATTCGGGATCGCAGGGGTATGGGTACCTTGCCGCGGCGGTTGGGCTGGGGTCGCTTCTCGGCGGCGCGATCGTCGCAGTCACCTCGAACCGCCAGCGTATCGGCCCATGGATGATGTGGGCGTGCGTGTTCTACTGCTCGTCCGTGGGTGCGTTTACGTTGATGCGGCACCTGTGGCTGGCGGTCGGGATGCTGGCCGTGGCGGGGATCTTCCACAGTGTGTATTCGGCGTTCAACGCCTCGCTGATGCAGATGAAGGCGGCGCCGGAGTACCGTTCGCGGGTGGTCGCACTGCAAACGATGACGTGGGGACTGACGCCCTTCGCCGGGCTGGTGATGGGCGCTATGATCGACCAGTGGGGAGCGCCGCACGTGGTTGGAGCATGGATGGTTATTGCCGCTGCGCTGACGCTGGTGATCACGCTCGGCTCGCGCGAGCTGCGGCGGATTTGAGGCTGCGATGGAACACCTCCTGGGCACCCTTTCGGCCGGTCTCCGCCGGCTCGATCCCAACGGGCGGCTGACGCCGGAGCCCGGCTCGGCAGACGACTTCCAGGGGTTGACCTCGCTCTTTGTGGTGGACCTGGAGATGAGCGGGCCGAACGCGCAGATGCACGAGATCCTGGATGTTGGCGGAGTGCGGGCACAACTGGCTCGGGGCGTAGCGGAAGAAGAGGCGTGGGGGGCCCGGGTGAAGCCGCGGCACATCGGCAATGCTATCCCGGCGGCGCTCAAGGTGGTGGGGTACAGCTCGAAGAACTGGAAGGCGGCGCTGGACCTGGAAGAGGCGGTCGAGCGGTTCACGAAGCTGGGGCGCGATTCGGTCATCACCGGGTGGGGAATCGGCCAGGACATGGCGTTCCTGGTAGAGACATTCCGGCGGTTGCAGCAGCCGTGGCCCTTCGCGCCGGTAGCACTGGACGTGCAGCCGGTTGCGCGCGGCATTTTGCGGGGGAACGGCCAGGTCGATCGGTTCAACCTGGGACATGTTGCCGATCGGCTGGGGATCGGGCGGATGGGCGAGCACGGGGCGTTGGCGGACGCCTATGCGACTTATGACGTGCTGGTCAAGCTCTTGGAGATGGCGGGGAACAACCCGGGGGCGGCCGGCGAGTAGCGCAGGGCTACCAGGTGTGCTCCATTTCGTGCGGTGGGTAGGCGGTGCGGAAGGCGTCGTCCCAGCGTTGCAGGATGGCGGGGTCGTCGACTTCAAGGAGGCCGGCGCGCCATGCGACGGATGGCTTGAGGAAGCCCCATGCGAGCTGGGCGAGGGTATCGGGATCGAGCCTGGCTTCAGCATCCTGCCCGTCGAGCCGCGTCATCTGGCCGCCTTCGGCGCCTGTTGAAAGCCGCCACTTGCCATCGTTCCAGGGGCAGGTCTGATCGGTGAGGCGGAAGGTAACTTCGGTATCGATGGCGTAGGGCCGGAGTTCGAGCGCGGGGCCGGCGGAAACGAGACGCGCCATGATGCCATCGCGAACGGCCACGTTGAGCATGCGCGGTTCGACGAGCATGTGGGGGAGCGGGTCATCGGGGCTCGCGTTGTTCCATGTGATTTCGCCGACGGCGTCGTAGCTGGCGAGCGTCCGCCAGAAGGCGTAGGTCGCGTTGGGGGTGAGCGCCACGAGGTCCTGGACCCGGATCTGGCCGCGTGGGCCGGCGGTAGTCCGGTGCATGCCATCGCCGTGGTGGAAGACCAGGTGCCCGAGGGGCTCGCCGCCCTCTTCGTAAACCAGGGTAGTGCTCCGAAAGCCCGATGGCGGCGGTGCGAGGGGGCCAGCGTCCCACATCTCGCGGGCTCGCAGCATCATCGCGTTCCTGGGTTCAGCGAAGCGGTGGTAGATGTCGGACAGGAGGGGAAAGCCTTCTTCGGGGTCGATCTCGCGGAGCCTGCCGGGGATGTCGCGGGGGTGGGCGAAGGTGAGGTCGCGCGGGTCGACCCGGTAGGTGCGGCGCTCGGTGATGGTGCCGTAGCCGTAGCGCCGGTAGATGGCTGCGAGGGCGGGGTGGAGGCCGGACCAGGAGGCCAGGCCTTCGTCATGAAGCTGTTCGAGGTGGCGCTGGACGATGGTCCGGAGGTAACCCTTGCGGCGGTGAGCCGGGTGGGTGGAGACCCAGGTAACGCCTGCCATCGGGATTGCGCGCCCGTTGAAACGGATGTGGAGGGGCCATGCGGCATAAGTTGTCGCGATCTGGCCATCGGCGACGGCGCAGAGTGTCCAGGACGGGTCCATGCCCTGGAACATCTCAATAGGGGTGGCAAGTTCGCGCGAGGCGACGCGGGCGACTTCGGGGAGCTCTTCCGGACGGGCAGGGCGAAACTCGATGCTCATTGCTGGAGTGTAGCGGCGCGAGGCGCGGCCGGGTGTGAAGCGGCTCGCAGATGGGCTGCTTGACATCTCGTTTGCCCGGCACTAAGGATAGGGGTGATGTTCTCGGGGCGGGGTGAAATTCCCCACCGGCGGTGAAAGCCCGCGACTCCTTCCCCCCGGGGGGAGGACTGATCCGGTGAGATTCCGGGGCCGACGGTTAGAGTCCGGATGGGAGAGAACACCTGGCGGCTGCCTGTGCCTCGCGCACCGGGGCTGGCCGCTGGCGCGTTGCCGCGCCGTCTCTCCGCGCGCCCCATGGATATCAGACCAGAACAGGGGCCGTGCCGAATGAAGTCTCCCAGGAAAAGCGTGTTGCGATGCCAGACTCCGAGTGGGGGTGTGGCCTGATGTTCACCGGCATTATTGAAGAAGTTGGAACGGTGGAGGCGGCGGGCGAAGGGACGCTGCGCATCCGGGCGCCATTCATCCTGACCGATAGCAAGCTGGGCGATTCGATCGCGATTAACGGCGTGGACCTGACGGTGGCGGAAATGGATGGCGAAACGTTCTTCGCGAATCTGATGCCCGAGACGTACCGGCGTTCGAACCTGGGAGACTTGAAGCCCGGCGACCTGGTGAACCTTGAGCGCAGTTGCAGGCCGATGGACCGGCTGAGCGGGCACATTGTGCGCGGTGTCGTTGAGGCGACGGGGGCGCTCCACTCGATGACGCCCGAGGGCGAGGCGATCATTGCCCGGTTGCTGGCGCCGCCGGAATTGCTGCGCTACATGGTGGTGAAGGGTCCGGTGTGCATCGATGGGATCAGCCTGACGATCGTGGCGAAGGACGAAGAGAGCTTCTCGGTTTCGCTGGTGCAATACACCCAGGAGCATACGAACCTGGTGGGGCGGAAAGCGGGCGACCGGATCAACCTGGAGACGGACATCATCGCCCGGTATGTGGAGAACATGCTGCAGGCGCGCGAAGAGGAGGCCCGGCGATGAGCGAACGGGATCCGGTGATGGCAACCGTTGCAGAGGCGATCGAGGAGTACCGGCAGGGCAAGTTCGTGATCATCACGGACGACGAGGACCGTGAGAACGAAGGCGACCTGTGCATGGCCGCGCAGTTCGTGACGCCAGACGCGATCAACTTCATGGCGAAGTACGGGCGGGGGCTGATCTGCTGCTCGATAACGGAGGACCGCTGCGAGCAGCTGCGGCTGCCGTTGATGGTGGACCAGGCAGCCAACAATTCGGGATTTGGAACACCGTTCACCGTTTCGGTGGAGGCGCGGACCGGGGTGACAACGGGGATAAGCGCGGCAGACAGGGCGCGGACCGTGCAGGTGCTGATGGACCCGGAGACGCGGCCGGACGACCTGGCCCGGCCGGGGCACATGTTCCCATTACGGGCGCGGAAGGGCGGCGTGCTGGTGCGCGCTGGCCAGACGGAAGCGAGCGTGGACCTGGCGAAACTGGCGGGGTTGACGCCGGGAGCGGTGCTCTGCGAGGTCATGAAGATGGACGGCGAGATGGCGCGGATGCCGGACCTGAAGCGGTTCGCGCGGCGCCACGGACTGCGAATCGTGACGGTGAACGAGATGATCCGCCACCGCCTGCGGACGGAGCAGTTGATTACCCGGGTCGCGGAAACGAAACTGCCGACGCCGTTCGGGGAGATGATGATCCTCGGGTACCGGGCGGAGAACCAGCCCGATGAGCATGTAGCGCTGGTGAATGGACCAATCGATCCGGAACAGGCAACGCTGGTCCGCGTTCACGATCAGTGCGTGACGGGCGATGTGTTCAGTTCGATGCGGTGCGACTGCGGCGAGCAGAAGGAGCGGGCGCTGAAGATGATCGGCGAAGAAGGCGGCGTGTTCCTGTACATGCGGCAGGAAGGCCGGGGCATCGGGCTGCACAACAAGCTGCGGACGTACGAGCTGCAGGACGAGGGACTGGACACGGTGGATGCGAATCTCGCGCTGGGGTTCCCGGCGGACCGGCGGGACTACGGCATCGGGATGCAGATACTGCGGGACATCGGCGTGCGGAAGATGCGGCTCATCACGAACAGCCCGGCGAAACGGGCGGGGCTCGAGGGGTACGGGCTGGAGGTGGTGGAACGGGTCCCGATCGTCACCGTGCCGAACCCGTTCAACGTGCGCTACCTGGACACGAAACGCCAGCGGATGGGTCACCTGCTCGACGGGCTGGAGCCGATGAGCGCGGAGGGTTCGTGATGGTAGAGATCGAGGGTTCGCTCGATGGGGCGGGGCTGCGGGTTTGCGTGGTGGTGGCGCGCTGGAACGAGTTCGTGACGCGGAAGCTATTGGCTGGGGCGGAGCGCAAGCTCGCGGAGCGGGGGGTGGCGAGCGAGGACGTCACCATCGCGTGGGTGCCGGGGGCATTTGAGGTACCGACCGCGGCCCGCTGGGCAGCCAGCTCCGGGAGGTTCGATGCGGTCATCTGTCTCGGTGCGGTGATCCGGGGTGAGACGGCGCACTTCGAATACGTGGCGGGCGGTGCAGCGGAGGGGATCGGCGCGGTATCGCGGGAGACGGGCGTGCCGGTAATTTTCGGGGTGTTGACGGTGGACAACGTGGAGCAGGCGTTATCGCGCTGCGGCGGCAAGGACGGACACAAGGGCGAAGAAGCGGCTCAGGCCGCCATCGAGATGGCGAACCTGAAGAAGCTGCTGCTGGGGTGAGGGCCGGGGCACGGCGCGCTCAGGGCAGGAGGAGCATCGCGTCTCCGAAGCTGTAGAAGCGGTATTCCGCACGCACGGCTTCGCGATAGGCATCGAGGACGAGGCTGGGTCCACCGAAGGCACAGACGAGCATGAGCAGGGTGGAGCGAGGCAGGTGGAAGTTCGTCATGAGGACATCCACAACGCGGAACTCGTCGCCAGGGAGGATACGCAGCGACGTCCAGCCGGCGTAGGGCTCGATTGCGTGGCGCTCGCGCGCGACATGCTCGAGCGTGCGGACGACGGTGGTGCCGACGGCTGCGATGCGGCGGCTTTCATCCCTGGCGCGAGTGATGGCGTTCGCGGCGGCAGCGGGCACGGTGATGTGCTCGGCATGGAGCTGGTGATCCCGCGGGTCTTCGACCTGGACGGGCTTGAAGGTGCCGGGGCCAACCTCAAGGGTGACGGCAGTCCGTTCGAGTCCGCGGTCATCTAGGGCGGCAAGCAGACCCGGGGTGAAATGGAGGCCGGCGGTGGGCGCCGCGGAGCTGCGGGGCTCACGGGAGTAGACGGTCTGGTAGCGTTCGGGATCGCCGTGGTAGTCGTGGATGTAGGGGGGCAAAGGAACGGAGCCGACGGTCGCGGGGTCGAACGGGCAATCGAAATCGAGGGTAACGTTCTCGTCCTGGCGGGCGGCGACAGTCGCGGTGATGGGGCCGCCGCGCGTATCGAAGACGAAACGGCGGCCGGGGATGGCGCGCTTCGCGGGGCGGAACATGACTTCCCAGCGAAGATTGGTGAATGGGCGAAGGAGGAGCGCTTCAACGGCGCCTCCCGTGTCCTCGCGGCGGCCGAAGAGGCGGGCGGCCATCACACGGGTGTCGTTGACGACGAGGAGATCGCCGGGGGAGAGCAATCCGGGAAGGTCGCTGACGTGCCGGTGCTCGATGGCCCCGGTGGCGATGCGGACGACCATGAGGCGCGCGCTATCGCGCGGTTCGGCCGGTTGTTGCGCGATGAGGCCGGCGGGAAGATCGAAGGCGAAGTCCTCGGTGCGCATCGCAATCAAGCATTGCTTCTTCTTTAGGCCCGGTCTACGGTGTCGCCGAGGAGCACCGCATGGGAAACGAAAACGGGGCGACCGCCAGTGCCGGGCAGAGCCGGGTTGAGGAAGTGAGCGGCACCCGCCTGAGCCTCGACCGGAGCGCGATCCGGCGAATTGAGGCGGATGAGGTGGAGATCAGCCGGAGTGCGGTTGGGGTGGCGAGCTTCGGGCGAGGAACGCTGCGGCAGTCATCGGCGGGCGTGGTGGCCGGGCGTTCGGTAGCGATGGACGAGGTGCGGACAGGGATCCTGATAGCGCCGGTGGTGCGTGGCGATGTGCATACGCTCCTGGACATGCGGTCGGCGGTGGCTATTGGTTTTGGGATGGTTTTGGGGAGAGTTTTTCTTGCCGGGATCCGCGCCGTGTTCCGGCGGGTGATGGGCTGATTTCGGATTCGGCGATGAGGCGGTTGCGTTCATCGGTGCGGAGCTGACCACACGCGGCCGAGATCTCGGCTCCCTTTTCGACGCGGACCGTACAGTTGATTCCCCCGGCGCGGAGGATGCGTTCGAAGGCGAGCACGGCATCCCGGCGCGGGCGGGCGAACTGGCCAGCCGTTGGATTGACCGGGATGAGGTTGACGTGGACGCCGGAGCCCGCAAGCAGGCGGGCCAGCCCGGTGGCCGCCTGTTCGGTGTCGTTGACACCGGCGATGAGCGCGTATTCGAAGGTGACCCTGCGGCCTGTGTTGCGGAAGAAGCGTTTCGCGACCGAGACCAGGTCTCCGACGGAGGTGGGGCCGGCGGTGGGGACGAGTCTCTGGCGAAGCGCATCGTCCGGGGCGTGGAGTGAGATGGCCAAACCGACCTGGAGGTTTTCGGCGGCGAGCCTGTCGATGGCGTGGATGAGGCCGACGGTTGAGATGGTGATGTGGCGCTGGCCGAGGCCGAAGGCCCTGGGGTGAGTGAGGAGCCGCACGGCGCGAATCGTCTCGGCATAGTTGGCGAGTGGTTCGCCCATGCCCATGAAGACGATGTTGGTGACGTGCTCGCCGCGTTCGCCGAGCATCCGCGCGATGTGGAGCACCTGGGTCACGATTTCCTCGGCCCGGAGGTTGCGTTCGAAGCCCATCTGGCCGGTGGCGCAGAAGACGCAGCCCATGGCGCAGCCGGCCTGGGTCGAAACGCAGACGGTGGACCGTGGATGGCGGTCGCCTGGTTCGGGGTACTGCATGAGGACGCTTTCGATGAGGGTGCCATCGCCCATGCGGAGGAGGAGCTTGGTGGTACCGCCATCGGCGCTGACTACGCGGCGGACCTCGGTGGCAGGATCGAGGGAGAAACGTTTGGGGAGCCTTTCGCGGAGCGGTACGGGAAGCTGGCGGAACTCATCGAAGGAGCGCGGAAATTCGCGCCACGCGGCCCGCAGGAGCTGGTCCGCCCGGTAACGGGGCTGGCCGAGTTCGCTGATAAGCGCATCAACCTCTTCGGGAAGTAGCCGGTAGAGCGACACGGTTTCCGGGTGCGTCATCGGAGGCCGACCGTTGATTCGAGATGGCCTCGCTCGCCGGCGAGGAACTGCTCGCCGGTGAGCCGCTTGCCACCGGGGCGCTGGACTTCTTCGAGGGCGAGCCAGCCGCCCGGGAAAGCGATGGCGGGACTCCTGCCAATGAGGGTAGTCGAACCGGTTGGCAGCGATTGTTCGCCGGGTTCGACCCGGGCGCGCCAAATAGCCAGGCGTTCGGAGCGATGGAGGACGAAGGCGCCCGGCCAGGGATTGAAGGCTCGCACGGCGCGGGCGGCCTCGCCGGCGGTCATCGCGGCGCGAAGGTGGCCGTCGTTCTTGGCGATGAGCTGGCAGTAGGTGGCAGGGGCCTCGTCCTGGGGAACGGCGTGGAGCTGGCCGGAGATCCAGCCCGGCAGGACGCGGATGAGTTCCGATGCGCCGAGCGCGGCGAGGCGAGGCTCGAGCGTTCCGGTGGTGTCGTCAGGAAGGACCGGGGTTTCGACGCGGGAGATGACGGGCCCGGCGTCCATCTTGCGGACGAGTTTCATGATGCTGACACCGGTCACGGAATCACCCGCGAGGATGGCGGAAGAGATGGGTGAGGCGCCGCGCCAGCGGGGGAGGAGCGAGGCATGGACATTGAGGCAGCCGTACCGGGGGATATCGAGGACGGCTTGCGGGAGGATCTTGCCGTAGGCGGCAACAACAAAGAGATCGGCTGCGAGCGCACGAAGGGACGCGTGGACGGCTTCATCGCGCAGGGATTCGGGCTGGAGGACCGGGATACGGAGTTCGAGCGCAGCCAGCTTTACGGGGGGCTGTTGCGTGCGCCCACCACGCCCCGCGGGACGATCGGGCTGGGTGACGGCAGCCACCACCGGGACGCCAGACGCGACAAGGGAACGCAGCGACGGGACTGCAAATTCGGGCGAGCCCATGAAGACCACGCGGGCCGGCGAGCCAGAGGAGGGAGACATGCAATCCATCATCGAGGGGATTGCGGGCGAAGGCGAGCCGGGGCAACGAAACGTGGGGTCTCGCGGTTGCGAGACCCCACCAGAAGGGAACGGGGGGGCGGGAGTTAACGGCGGCGGATGGAGGCCGCAAGCGTGACGGAGGCAATCCCCGCGAGGGCAGCGCCGGTGGTGGCAAGCAGCAGGGCGAATGCACCGGGGCCGGCGAGGACGATTCCGTTCCCGGTGGAGGGAGGCAGCGGCGCTTCGGCCGGAACGACGGGCTGTTCCTGCTCCTGGGGCTGCGGCGGCGCTGGCTGTTCGGTGGGAACCGGGGTCGGCTGGGGGGTGGGGGTCTTGGGGACATCCGGGGTCTTGGGGACATCCGGGGTCTTCGGGAAGTCGGGGGTCTGTGGAATCTGCGGAATCTCGGGAATCTGCGGAATCTCGGGAATCTGCGGCACGTCCGGGGTCTTGGGAATCTCGGGGGTCTGAGGGATCTGGGGGATTTCCGGGACATCGGGGGTGTCCGGGGTGTCTTCCTCGAATGGCGGCGGCGCATCGGAGGGGTTGTCGATGGGGGCCTGGTTGGCTGACGTTGCGAAGAACTTGAGGTTGTCGAAGAGGACGACGAAGGTGCCTGGGATGCTGCTGTTGTACGGCTGGGGTTCCTTGATCGCGGTGGGGCGAATGTAGACCGACACGGCGCCGGCCGGGGCCGTGACGCTGTGGTCCAGGGGGACCCAGATGCCGCGCTCGGCATCGGTGTAAGCGGCAGCGTCGTGGCCACCGCCGAGGTTGGAGCCCGTGCAGTTGGGGCCGCTCTGGAAGTGCAGGTAGATACCGGCGCCCGCGTGGAGGGGCTGGCCGGGAGCGACAAAAGCATCACCTGTGACGGTGTAGTTGACACCCGCCTGGACCCCATCGACGCACTGGAGCGCGCTGTAGTAGGAGTTGCCGGTGCCCTGGTAAGTGTTGGTGACCTGCATCGCACCGTTGACGGCCTGGGGGTTGCCGGACATGTTGCTCCAGCCAGCGACGCCACTCGAGAAGTCGCCGTTCTGGAGCAGGTTGGGGCCGGCAGCCGAGGCGAGAAGGATAGAAGCGGCGGGCAAAGCCGCCGCGAGGGGGAGCAGGGAGAGCCTGGTCAGTTTCATTCGTGAGTTTCCTCCGTGGGTGTTCGCAGGTAAGACCGGGGGGCGGGGAATTTCTTACACGAAGAGTGGCGAGGGCTCGGTGCGTCGCGCGGAAGGGGGGCTGATGGTAGGGTGAGAGCATCGCGCCCACCGGGTGGTGGGCTCTCGCAATCCTTTCCCCACGGACGACGCGATGACCAGGATCGGCATCATGGAAACGGCCATCCGGGATGGCCACCAGTCGCTGCTTGCGACTCGTATGCGCACCGAGGACATGATCCCCGTCCTCGAATTGATGGATTCGGTTGGGTACCGCAGCATCGAGTGCTGGGGTGGCGCCACGTTCGACACGTGCATGCGATTCCTGAAAGAGGATCCATGGGAGCGGCTGCGGGAGATAAAGGGCCGGCTGAAGAACACGCCGACGCAGATGCTCCTTCGCGGCCAAAACGCGGTGGGCTACCGGCATTACGCCGACGATGTGGTCCGGGAGTTCTGCGAGCGGTCGGTCGCGAACGGGATGGATATCTTCCGGATCTTCGATGCGCTGAACGACACCCGGAACCTTGAGACGGCATTCGATGCGGTGAAGCGGGCGGGCGGGCACGTACAGGGAACAATCTGCTACACCGTGAGCCCGGTGCATACGGTGGATGCGTTCGCGAAGATGGCGAAGCGGATGGTGGAGATGGGAGCGGATTCGCTCTGCATCAAGGACATGGCCGGGCTGCTGAGCCCCATGATGGCGAAGGCAATGGTGAGCCGGATTAAGAAGGACCACCCGGACAAGCTGTTGCAGATGCACTGCCATGATACCTCGGGGTATTCGGAGATGGCGTACCTGATGGGTGTGCAGGCGGGGGCCGACGTTATCGACTGCGCGATCAGCTCGCTGGCGGGCGGGACAAGCCAACCTGCGACGGAGACGCTGGTCGCGGCCCTGGCCGAAGACCCGGAGCGCGCCACCGGGCTGGAGATGGAGAAGCTGGAGAAGCTGGCTGAGTACTTCCGGGGAGTGCGTAAGAAGTACTGGAAGTTCGAAAGCGGGCTGCTGGGAATCGATGCGGGCGTGCTTTCGCACCAGGTACCGGGGGGGATGATTTCGAACCTGGTGGGACAGCTGCGCGAGCAGGGCGCGGAAAGCAAGCTGCCGGAAGTGCTGGCGGAAAACGCGCGGGTGCGCGCTGACCTTGGTTATCCGCCGCTGGTGACGCCGAGTTCGCAGATTGTCGGCACGCAGGCGGTGCTGAATGTGCTGACCGGCAAGCGCTACGGGAGCGTGACCAAGGAGACCCGCAACCTGGCGAAAGGGATGTACGGAGAGACCGCCCAGGCGATCGCGCCGGAGATCCTGGCGCAGGTGCTGGGGGATGAGCAGCCAATCACGCACCGCCCGGCGGATGACCTTGCGCCCGAGCTGGAAGCCGCGAAGGCGGAGGCCGGCGACCTGGCCGAGAACATTGATGATGTGTTGAGCTACGTTATGTTCCCGCAGCCGGCAAAGGAGTTCCTCCAGTGGCGGAAGGAGGGCGGCGGGCCAGAGCGCGAGCTTGTCGCGGCGATCATCGGGGCGATAGTGATTGGCGAGAAGAAAGCGGCAGCGGCCGCACCAGCTCCCGTTTCCATTGCGGGGAGTGAGCAGGCCGCACCGTGGCGGACGTTCGGCCGAATCCGGCAGATGCGATAAGGGAGAAGTCCGATGGCGAAGGTGACAATCGGCGGGCGCGAATACGAGGTGGAAGTCCGCGGCGACAAGGTAGTGGTGGATGGCCACGAATACACGGTTTCGGTGCGCGAAGAGGCGGGCTATGCGACGGTGAATGCCGGGGGCGTGGCGTATCGGGTGCAACTGCCGCCAGCGGGCGAGCGGCAGAGCGGCATGGCGCTCCAGGTGGATTACCGTCCATTCACGCTGGCATTTGAGGGTCGGCTGAGCGGCGGAGCTGCACCGAGGGAGTCACGCCAATCGCCAGGCGCGACAGGCGGGGCCCAGCGCGCTGCCGTGAAAGGTGCGGTCACAGCGCAGATCGCCGGGCGCGTTATCAGCATCAAGGTGGCCGCGGGCCAGGTTGTCGCCAGGGGTGACCTGCTGTTGATCCTCGAAGCAATGAAGATGGAGAACGAAATCAAGGCGCCCGCCGACGGGGTCGTCAAAGAGATCACCGTTGCCGAGGGTGGGCGCGTCGCCGAGGGCGACACGCTGATCGTCATCGAATAGCCGGGGGCACCATCACCAGAACGATAGCGAAGGCCGCACCTGATGGTGCGGCCTTCGTCGTGGGTTCCCGGACGGCGGTCAGCTGCGAAGCGACTTCAACTGGCTGGCATGGTCGTCGAGGTGGTGGGTGACGATGCCGAGCAGGCCGCCAATCGTATTCTTGCCGAGGCGGGGATGCTCAACCTCACGGGAGACCTGCTCGTCGCTGAGCTGGAGGACAACGTCCATCAGGAGCTGTTGCCGCTGGCGGGTTCCCGCGATGCTGCTCTCGAAATCAGCGAAGGTGACCCGCTCGGGTGTGGGCCCGGGTACGCCGATGGTAGCCGCGATGGCGGCGCCGAAGAACGGCCCGGAGCTAGCGATGTGTTCCGCGACCTGGCGGGCGCACCAGGCGTCCTCGCCTTCGGCGGCGCCCGCGGGCTTGCGCTCCCAGACCGCGGCAACCTGTTCAAGCTCCGCCATGTAGGCGGCAAAGGCCTGTTCGATGGCCTGGCGGATTTCAGCAGCTGGTGGCATGTTGGGACCTCAGGGTGAATTGGGAGGCAAGTGTGACGGATACCGTTGCAAAACGCTACTGACTATCCAGCTGCAGCGGGACCACCCTCGGTTTTCCGTTACGAGGACGCCGGTAGAATGCTGAACGAAACCTGAACCGTGGCGCCCGCGCCCAGCATCCTGGAGTATCGATGCTCGCTTACCTGCCGTTCCTGATCAGCGCCAACAGCCTTGGCATTATTTCGCTC
>Ga0138256_10002752_pt1 | contig 18773 bp, 17 predicted proteins | sample KNB2016incub_MG_FD_105486 | JGI IMG/M metagenome (GOLD analysis project Ga0138256, IMG submission 105486) | Active sludge microbial communities from wastewater in Klosterneuburg, Austria - KNB2014incub_MG | ecosystem: Engineered > WWTP > Activated sludge > Unclassified | place: Austria... | reverse complement strand
TCCAGTTCCATCTGCCCCCGGCCCAACAAAGAGCCGTAGAGTGGGATCATTACGTGGAAGGAATCCGCCACCTCGATCGCACGAGCGAAGTGGACATCGGCCAGCTGCCGCTCCCGCTTCGCCGCGTAGGCTGCCCCCAGCATGTAGTAAGAGCGCGCGTAGGCATAGGGGTCGCTGCCCGGATCGGTGATGATGTTGGAGCGTTGGGCCCAGTAGAGCGCTGAATCCGGATCCCCCATCAGGCGGTAGCAATCACTCAGGTGGCAACAAGTGCGGTTGGTCTGGTAGTCGCTCTTCACATTGGCAATGGCGAGCTTCAACAACTCCAGCGCGCGCGGCAGGTCGCCCAGCGATTTGTACACGGTGGCGATCTGCTTCTGCGCCGTGCCGATGACTCCTGCACTACCGGACCGCTGCGCGTAGTCCAAGCCTTGGTAGAAGTACTTCAGTTGCAAGGCCGCATCCGCTGATCCATTGAAGGCGTCGCCCAAGGAGTTGGAGGCGGTCGAGAGCACGCTGTCCACACCGAGCTGCTGTGCCAGTTCCCAAGTCTCCTTGGCGTTGATCCGCTTCTCCTCGATCAACCCAAGGTTGAAGCAGGCTGCTCCGTGGTTGGCGGAAATGAAGTAGCGCTCCGCCAAAGGCCGTGACTTGTCGTAGCGGGAGCCCAGGGAATCGTACACGGCCTTGTAGGTGTACTGCTGGGCGTAGAGCGCGAACGGCAGGAGCAACGCGCCGAGCGCGATACCTCGCATGCTCGTGCTTAGGGAACGATGGTGGGGCACGGGGTAGGTGGTCCCGGTAAAGATGCGGGTTGGCCGACAAACCGCACCCCGTAGAAATACCTGGTCCATGGGGATGCAGGGCCTCTAGACGTCGTACCGTGCTGGACACGGCACCGGTACGGCATGGCACGAAGGCTACCTTGGGTGCCAGCACCCATGCCCGCCCGTCCGATCCATCCTGACTTCCTGCATCACCTGGAGCGGAAGGACGATGAGCTCATCCGGCTCTACAACGATCTCCGTGCGTTCGTGCTTGAACTTCACCCCGAAGCGAACGAGCTGCTGTATCACACCCATGCACTGACCTCCGTGTACTCGCATTCGGAGAAGCTGGCGGACGCCTACGTGCATATCCCCATCTATACCGCGCACCTCAATCTCGGCTTCAACAAGGGCACGCTGCTGAAGGATCCGCACAAGCTGTTGCAAGGAACCGGCAACTTGATCCGCCACATTCCGATCACCAAGCCCGGTGATCACCGCAACGCGAAGGTGAAGTCCATGGTGCAGGCGAGCATCGCCTTCGCGCTGGCCGATATGGACAAGCCTTCCAAGACCAAGGGAGCGACGATCTCAAAGATCGCCTGAGCGTTCAGGGCACCGCCACGATCGGCTTCTTCAGTTCGGCACACACCACCTCCGTCAACGTGTCCGGCGTGATGCCGCAGGTGGCCAATGCCGGCCAGGGATCATTCTCGGCGCTGAGCGGCTCCCATACCATTTGGACATTCAAATAAGGTCGAAGATGCCGCTCTGCTCGCGCCCGCTCTCCACCGTGGCCTTGCACATGGCGCAGCCTTGCGCGGCGAGGTCGCTTGTCGACAGCAGGAACAGCAGGTAGATAGCGGCGACCAACAGGCAGCGCACCATCCGGGCACTGCTATCTGCTGCCTGCTGCCTGTTGTCTGTTGCTCACCGCATCAGCATGGCGCGAAAGTACGGTCCGGTGAACTGAGCGGCCTTATGGCACCACCACCTTGGCAACGGCGAGGGTTCGTCCGGCGGCATCTACGGCCCGCACCAGATACACGCCGCCCACGGGCAGCACGAGTTCGGCGTTCTTGCCTGTCCACGGACCGGCTTCGGCGACCAGCGCACCGGTCACATCGGTGGCCACCAATCGCGCCATCGGCATGCTTGGCGATGGGCACGTTACCTGCACGCGGCCATCGACAGCGGGATTCGGCCAGACCTCCAGCCCTTTGACGCTCGACAACTCTGGACCCAGGCCGATAGGGATCTCCGCGATGATCGAGCCCACGCTTTGTTCCTGCACCGGAACGCCGTCGGCCAGCACTACTTGGCGCGTGACCGTGGCTACCGGCCAATGGATGTCCGGATGCCAGAACACGTCATCGAAGACATGCCCCGTGTAGTGGACCCCGCCCGCCACGGTATCGAGCGATATATACTCCGAATGCACCTTCAGCACGTTCTCCATGGTCCCCGCTGGGCCGATGAGTGTCCCGTAGCCATCGGCGGTGTACGTGCGGGTTTCCTGGGTCTGTGGAGAAGTGTAGGAATCCGTCCATGTGGTCCCGTAAGTGCATGGGTACACGAGCACGTCGAGCGGATCCGTGTACACATCAGCCTGCGCGTTGAAAACACCGACGGTGCGCAGATGCCCCGCATCCAAAGCCATGAAGGGCGTGTTGGGGCTGCCTGCCGTTATGGCCGCCACGGTCGCCATGGGGAACGCACCACCGCCCGGCGCGGAACCCGGTGCCACAAGCTGCACTTGCGCCGTGCTGACGCCCACGTTGAGCGTGAAGTTCCATGTGCAACCGGCCTGTGCGCAAAACACATCCGGGTCGTCCAGTTCCACCAAGTTGATCACATACCTCGGCATGATGCCACCGGCAGCGGTAAGCACTGGCTGCGCCGTGGCCGGGAGTCCCGTTGCCGTCATCAACACAGTGGCCACGATCGTGCGTCCCATGCCCGGTTCATTGTTTCACCAGCCGGGCCATGCTATCTGCTGCCTGTTGCTCCCTGCATCAACACGGCGCTAAAGTACGGTCCGTCGAACCTCAATGCACGCGGGCAGGTACACCGCGTACAGGATGTTGAGCCTATTTCAGGGTGTACGTTACCCCGAGAAGCAGCCCGACATACGGATCGTTACGGATCGACTTGCTTTCAAAAGTGGACAAGGGTGCAGAATGCTCGATCACAAAAAAATTACCTGGCTCAACACCTGCCCACAGCGAGAACCCGTTGCTCAACGAGCGCAGCACCCGTCCCGAAAATCCACAATAAATACCCCGCGCATCATAGGCAACAAGCCACGAGGATGGCTCCCCTGCGATGGTCCGGTCGACACGTGCAAGCTCCACCTGCACACCTCCGCGGAGCATCCATTTTTCCTTGATGCGCCCATAGCCGCCCACGACGACCCCGCATCGTCGCATGCTATCATGCACCCTGAAACCCGCTTCACGGTAGTGGGCTTGTCCGGACATGCCCGCGAAGCGAGCAGCACACCAAAATGGCCGATGCGGCGTCGCATACCCGGCCTCGACGTTCCAGCCCCAAGTGGAGGGGGGCTCACCCGCATGAGATGAACGCAAGGAAACGGCGATCTCCGCCTGACCAAGGCAATACGGAATGCAGGTAGCCAATGAGATAACCCACGCAGCGATCAGGCGGATAGCCATTTGCATCACCATTTACCGGTCACAACAAATCGCTTCCGATCAGAACCGTAATGTGATCGCACAATAACACAATACGTGCCCGGCATCTCGGAAAGGTCGATGAATAAAGGATTCACAGATTCAGCGAGCAGATAGGACTCCTGCTGCCAAACGATTCGGCCCAAGTGATCGACTACTCGCACATCAGCATACGAATTCACCGTGGAAGCCGCGATCGCAACTTCTACGTTCCTCCCGTCGCTCGGGTTTGGACGCACGTTGACAAACAGCTTCGAGTCTCTGTTCGTGACGTCCTCATCCGCAACATATACCCCAGCAGATGCACGCAAACACATGACCGTCAATACATCGGATTCCACGGAGGCGCCATTGGCATCGGCAACCATGACTTTGACATGGAAATTGTCGTTATAGAAAAACAACATTGTAGGCGAGGAGGAGCCTTGCGATGACCATGACGAATTTGACGTTAACTTACCGTACCAAATATATGTATACGGCGGTACTCCACCGACAACCACAGCATTGCACGAAACCCCAAGAGGAGGTCCACAATAGGCCACCTCGGGCGCATAGAGTTGGACTTGAAGCGCGTCGTACGGAACTGCACACACGAAATCCGCGCTATTCACTTCGAATACTTGGTCCACATTATTCTCTGGCGACAACACCGTTCCGGGATCCAGGACGATCTCATCGCCCGCCAAGACACTCAATCCTTGGGAGCTGCTGTAATCTTGAGCATGAACGGAGTGTATGGCACTGTAATCCTCATTCGTTACTTCAATACCGGTCAATTCAACATCGTATTGATGCTGCTCCATAAGGTCATAGAGACTTCGATAAAGATTCAAACGCCCGCCACCGATCAGTGGCATCAAGGGCACGACAATGTCGGCCTTGTTCACAATTTTACCACGCATAACCAACGCAGTACCCGCCGGGTCTTGATCATACTGCTCAATCAACTCAGGACACGCAGCAGCATATAACAAAGCGATTGCTCCCGTCACATGAGGCGCAGCCATTGACGTACCCGTCTTGTAGCCGGTCCCACCACCTGGAATAGTAGATAGGATGTCAACCCCCGGTGCCGCAATGTCCACATATTCGACACTGTATGGTGATCCATCCGTACTCGTAGGAGATGGGTCATATAGTTCATCATTCTCATCAGTATCTGTAACACAAATCATGTATGCACTTCCGCACATCGCGGGCATGTTATTGAATGTATAAATACCACCCTGGACAAACGCTGTTTGCCCGACCTCCAAGTTGTAGTTGTCTGGACAGGTCACGCTCAGTATTCCAGCCTCCCCCAACTCGTCATAAACTTGGCACCAGATGGGATGGTCATCTGGATGCCAAGCCCCGCCGCTTTCACCAAGAGACGCATTCGTTGCAACAACAAATGCTCCTTCCTCGCCATTGGAATCGTCATACTGTTGCCGCATAGTGTATACATACTGATATCCACGCATTACTGCGGCTTCGTTCGACCCTTCTCCAAGGACCTCGACAGGCAGGATGCCGACATTCCAATTCACGCCAACAACACCGAAGGCGTTATTTCCTTTGGCTCCGATAATCCCTGATACATGTGTCCCGTACTCTGCCACATTGATGGTTGAAGACTCGGCGTTGGCGTTCCATCCGTCATAGTCATCCACGTAGCCATTATTGTCATCATCGATGCCGTTATCGGGAATCTCCGCAGCATTCTTCCAATAGCCAATATCCGGATGACCGAGGTCAAATCCATCATCAAGAACCGCCACGACAATCTCGCGACCATTTGCTGTCTGCCCACCCGTGGCAATATCCCATGCCTGCGGCGCAGCAATGCGAGCCATTCCATACTGTGAACCGAATTCCGGGTCATCGGGCGTTGTGCTGTGTTTCGCATTATCCAAGTAATAATTCGGCTGAACGTGACGCACCGATCTGCCGTTCTGCAAAAGCTCATTCAAACAATGGCTCATACTCACATCAGCACTGAAGTGGAATAAGCTAATGTTCAAACTTCCAAAAATCTCTGCGCTATGCACAAGTTTCAAATCAGGATGTTCATGACAAATGCGGTCCTTATCCACCCCATCGGCCAATTGAATCAAGATCTCATGCGGGACAAAAGCAGCGCTATCCCGTTGTCCAACACAATTCATAGGGGATGCGAAAAACGATATTGCAGCCACGCCATTCAGCGCTCGAAGACATATCTTCACGGGACTCATCACATCTCCGTTTTTCGTGACGATGGTCAATCCGAACGTTTCCTTTTCAGCGACTTTGGAACCACTTCGCTCTTGCTCTCCACTTGTGCTATCCGCTTTTCCAAGTTAATCAAATGCAACATGATCTCCTCCACCTTTTGCAATAGCATAGCATCATTGTTCGCCACATCCACTCCTTGTCGGGCCATTTCCTCAGCCGATGGCACATCGGGCAGGTGGCCATTCTTCTTGATGAACGCTTCAACCTCTTCCAGCGGCATCAACCGATAACTAGGCTTGAAAACATGGTCAGGCCAATTCTCTACCAACTTGACCTTGACCCGTTCGGTGATGATCCCCTTACTCACGAACAGGTTGTAATCATCACCGGGCATGTTATCCGTACCGATGCCCACTTTGCTGTACGCGAAGGTCATCACGGGCTGCGGGTCATTCCAGTCCCCCAGGATATGCCCCTTCCCATCCCCATCGATGGACAGGCCCCATGCCGCCACACCATTGCGTGCCCACAACACTGGGCCGGTCGTTGGGTTGGATGAGGTCACTATATCGCCATTCTCCCCATCATGCACCAGGAGGTCGCCTTCCACGTGCAATCTGCTGCTGGGGGCGGAGGTGCCAATACCCACCTTACCTGTTGACGTCGCGATCATATCGCCCAACTCCTCATCCCGTATGAGCAGGTCCCCGTTCACATGCAATCGGGCGCTGGGCGATGTGGTACCGATCCCCACCTTGCCCTCCGTGGTAACGATCATTCGTTCCTGATCATCGGTAATGATCCGGAGCGGGAATCCGTTCAGCGTGCCCAATCTGGGCTGCGGGTTTTCAGGGCAGATCGACGGGAAGGCATTGCCGTTCGTTTTCCACAAGGGCATCCAACCGGTGAAATCGTTCACACAAGGGGTACCCGGGGCAACAGGCCCTGTGGGGCCGGTCCCCAGCTTCAGGATGCCATCCACGTCCCGGTACAGCAGCCCGAAGGTCGTGTCATTACCGAAGAGCTTGATCTTCCCATCGCTTTTCAAGCGAAGCCGCTCCGCGCCATTGCTCTTGAGCACCAGGTCCTTGTTGTCCGTGGTGCCGAGGAAGTGCGTACCGGGCGTGGTGCCCGCATTCCCGCTCTTGCTCCAGTCATCGCGCTCGGGCTGGGTAAGCACCAGGCTCTCGGTCTTATACATGCAGCCATTAGCGTCAGTGACGTCCACCCGGTAGCTGCCCTTGTCCAGCATGCTCCGGTTCTGGCTCGTTGGCCCATCGGTCCATGCGTAAGTGTAGGGCGATACGCCATCGTGCGGTGTTACCTGGATGCTGCCGTTGTAGCAGCTGTTGCAGCTGATGTTGAAGCCACTGGCATACACGTAAGGCACGGCATCGGCCCTCAAGGCGCCCGGCTCGGTCAGGGTGATCTCGCCCCGCCCATCGCCGTTGGCCGCATCGCGCACCATAACGGAGATAAAACCACTGGGCAGGCCGCTCACGTCCTGTGTGGTGGCCCCGGTGGACCACGTGTACGTGTATGGCGGTGTACCTCCGCTCACACTGAGGTCGATGGCCCCGTCCTTCTTGCCAAAGCAACTGATATGGTACCCGTTGTGGTCCGACGGCACAAGCGTGAGCTGTAACGACTGGGCCACGGCGGCGCTGCTCGCCAGCAGCCCGGCCAGCACATGGGCGGCTACGCGGCACGATCGGCTTTCAGGGCGGAGGCGGATCGGGGAAAACATGGAGGATGGCTTGGGTATGACAAACCTTTCCCCCCCCCCCCCATGTTACCGACCGGGAGGGCGCCGAAGAAATCAACCGCAGCAGCACACGCGGACCCGTAGCGTTCCGGCGCCAGAACCAACTGATGATCAAGCGATAACTATCCGCACCTCCGCCCCCTCCACGACCGCCGATCGTTCATATCGATAACGCAGCCTCAGTAGTACGGGCTGATCAGGAAGTACACCACCACACCCGTTATGCTCACGTAGAACCACACGGGCCACACGCGCTTGGCCAGCTGGCGGTGCCGGGGGTGGTCGGCGCGGAGCGCGCGGTAGGCCGTGAGCAGGATGAAGGGCAGCGACAGCCCGGCCAGCAGGATGTGCGTGGTTAAGATCACGTAGTAGACCGCCTTGATGGCGCCCGTGCCATTGAAGGTGGTCTCGCCCGCGAAGAGGTGGTGCAGGATGTACGAAACGAGGAAGAGGATCGAAAGGACCATGGCGGCCAGCATCACGCGGCGGTGCGTGCGCCAGTTACCGGCCTTCGCCGTGAAGAGCCCGGCCAGCAGCAGCACGCTCACCGCGCTGTTGATCACCGCGTTGATGCGCGCGAAGATGTGGATGTCCCATGTGCCCGAAGTGGGCACCTGCACGCGGTTAAGCACCACCACGGCCAGGAAGACGACGCTGGAGAGGATCCAGATCCAGCGTTGGGCTGGCTTCTCCGGAATGTCCAGCTCGCGCGGGGGGAAGGGCTGGCGCATGATCTATTCGGAATGCTCCCGCTTCTTGCGTTTGCGTTCCTCCCCGATCAGGAGCTTCAGGTCGCTCACCAGGTCCTTCACCCCGGTGGGCGTGGTGCCATCGTAGAAGCCCCGGATCCGCCTGTCCTTGTCCACCAGAACGAAATTCGGTGAATGCACGAAGCGCTCGGGATCCAGCGTGTCCTCCAGGGCGCTCACCAAATAGCCGGTATTGCCCAAACGGTAGATATCCTCCGCTTTCCCGGTCAGGAACTTCCAGCGCGCGGTGTCGGCATGGTGCTCGTGCGCGTAGGCCTTCAGCACGGCGGGCGTGTCGTGCTCCGGATCCACGGTGTAGCTCAGGAAGAGCACGTCCTTGTATGCCTCGTCGTGCAGGGGCAGGTTCAACTGCAGGCCCGCCATGCGCGTGGTCATGGCCGGGCAGATGGTGCGGCAGGAGGTGAAGAAGAAATCCACCACGAGTATCTTTCCCCGGGTGGTAACGCTGCTCACCGTGTGGCCGTCCTGGTCGGTGAAGGACCAATCGGGCACCTGGAAATACGTGGTGTCGCCGGGGCCGTTCACCTCGTGCTGGCCGTAGTGGGGCAGGGTGATGAAGCGGTTCTCGAAAAGGCGGAAGAAGAGGAGCCCGGCGGGCACAATGCCCAGCAGGATACCGAGAACGATGCGTTTGACGCGCTTGCTGACCGGTGCCGTTCCCGCCCCGCTCACTGGAAGAACTGCAGCATCTGCCCGATGTAGTTCGACTCCCAGAGGGCGATGAAGATCAGGTAGAAGATGAAGAGCCCATACGGCATCAGGATGATGCTGCGGATGTTACGCCGCTCATCGCCTAAGTGCATGAAGGTCATCACGATGTAGGTGGCCTTCACCAGAGTGAGCACGATGAAGCCCCATTTCACCCATTGCCACTTGTCCTCGCTGAGGAAGGAGCGCCAGTAGGCGCCCAGGAAGACCTCCACGGCGGTCACCACGGCCAGGAAACCGGTGACCAGCCAGATCGTGCGGCGCACGGCCCGGCCATGCTCCTCGCTGTGGTGGGCGTCCAGGCTGTATTCGATGATGTCGTCGCGTTCCATGCGGGCGCTTGGGTTTCCTGGTTCAGACGAGGTAGAAGAAGGTGAACACGAAGACCCAGACGAGGTCCACGAAGTGCCAGTAGAGACCGGCCTTTTCCACCATTTCGTAGTGGCCGCGGCGGTGGAAGACCCCGCGCACCACCATCAGCAGCACGATGAGGTTGATGATCACCCCGCTGAACACGTGGAAGCCGTGGAAGCCGGTGATGAAGAAGAAGAAGCCGGCGTATTGCGGGGGGCCATACTCGTTGTCCAGGGTGCCCTCACTGCTCCACGGGGGCGTGGCGCCATGGGTGTAGCTCACGTGCTCGGCGAAGAGCTTCTGCGCCTCGGCCCCTTCAATATGGTGCACGCCCTCCTCGCCCTTCAGGTAGCGGTTGGTCACCTGATCGGCCTTCACCAGGTGGAAGCCCGGTGCATGGGCGGGATCGTGCGTGTCGTGCGTGTCGTTGTGTACCCAGTACTTGTCACCATTGCTCATGGTGATGTAGCCGCCGCTGCCGTGGATGAAGTGGCCCCACTCCCACACCTGGCTCCCCACGAAGATGGCCCCGCCGATAACGGTGAGGAAGAGCCATTTGATCACGCCCTGCTTGTACATGCGGTGGCCGGCCTCCACGGCCAGCACCATCGTCACCGAACTGAAGATGAGCACGGCCGTCATGAAGGCCACGTACATCAGCGGGTAATCGCCGTGCAGGAAGGGCAGCGCGCGGAACACGCTTTCGCCCATGGGCCAAGAGAGGCCGGGGGGCATGCTGTGGCGCGCGAAGCCGTAGCCCACCAGCAGGCCGCTGAAGGTGAGGGCGTCGGAGACCAGGAAGAACCACATCATCATCTTCCCGTAGCTCACGCTGAACGGGGAACGGCCGCCGCCCCAGAGGACGGCGTTCGGAATGGCTTTGCTCGCTTCTCCTGACATGGTCCTTTATTGCGGCCGCAATGTTAGTGAACAGCGGCGATGAACAAAAGGAGGTAGATCCACACCCCGGTGAGGAAATGCCAATAGACCACGCCCTGCCACACCCCGGTATGGGACTGGGCGGTATAGCGGCCCAGCAGGGCTTTCACGGTGAGGATCAGCAGGGCCAGCAACCCGCCCGCCAGGTGCAGCCAGTGGCCGAAGGTGAGCACGTGGAAGTAGCCGCTGCTGGCGTTCCAGTGGTCCGCCATGTCGGCGTTCAACGGGGTGGTGTGCGTGGGGTCGTCGGCCGCGTAGTACAGGCTGTCCACGCGCTCCAGCGGGATGCCCTTGCGGGCGATGGAGAAGTCCGTGCCGTACACCCCCTCGGTCATGGTGATCTTGTCCACCCGCAGGTTCATCCGGCGGGCGGCCATCTCCCTCCAACCCTTGAACTGGAACGCGGTGAAGGCCATGCCCAGCACCAGGGTGGCCACCAGCCAGAGGGCGATGCCCCGGCCGTTCCCCTGGCGGGCCGCCCGCAGCGCCATGTGCGCCGAGAGGCTGCTGACCACGATGATCGCGGTGCTGTACCATAAGGCCGTGGGCAAGCGGAAGGTGACCCAATAATCCACACTGCTGCGGCTCACGATGTACGCGCTGCTGAGCGCGGCGAAGAACATCACGATGGCGAAGAGAAGCAGCCGGGTCAGGTTCTTCCGGGCGCGCGTTTTGAGAGCGCTTTCGTCGGGAGCCGTGACGGCAGTGCCGCTCATAGCTTGTCGATCACGCAGGCGATCTGCGTTATGGGCAGATAGATGAAACTGGCGAACATGAGCGCGCGGGCATCCTTCTCGCTGCGCGAACGCAGCAGGCGCACGGCGGGCACCAGCATCACCAGACCGCACAGGGCCGCCGTGATGGCCGCCCAGGGGCCGGTGAAACCGAACACCCACGGCAGCATGCCCACGGGGATGGTGAACAGCGTGTACAGCACGGTGAGCCAGGCCGAGTAGCCATCGCGCCCGCCTGCGCTGGGCAGCATGTGGTAGCCGGCCAGCTTGTAGTCATCGTGCAGCAGCCAGGCGATGGCCCAGTAGTGCGGGAATTGCCAGACGAACTGGATGGCGAAGAGCAGGCCGGGCCCCAGGCCGAACTGCCCGGTGGCGGCCACGTAGCCCAGCATGGGCGGGAACGCACCGGGGAAAGCGCCCACCAGCACGCTCCACGGGGTGAATTTCTTCAGCGGCGTGTACAGCGCCACGTACATGAACAGGGACAGGAGACCGAGGACGCCGGTCAGCGGCCCGAAGAGCACCCAGAGCAGGCACACGCCCGCAGCGCCGGCCAGCAAGGCGATCACCACCGCTTCGGCAAGGCTCACCGTGCCCCGTACCAAGGGGCGGGAGGCCGTGCGCTTCATGAGGCCATCAGCCTCCACCTCCAACACCTGGTTCAGAGCGTTGCTCGCGCCCGTCACCAGCACGCCGGCCAAGGCCAGCAAGAGCGCATCAGCCAGTACGAAGCCGCCCTTGGGCACGCCCATCCAGTAGCCGAGCACCGCGCTGAAAACCACCAGCGAAGTGAGCCGCAGCTTGAAGAGCGCCGCTACTTCCTTCAGCTTGGCGCCGAAGCCTATCGAGGTAGAAAGGGTGGCCTGCCGTTCCATCAACGCACGTTGTCCGGGAGCGGGCGCGAAAATAGTTGGGCGGGAGGAACGGTGGAAGCTGTTGAAAACCGGGCTGATCGTCGGTCGACGTTCGCACCCTTCCGATCTGTCGCGGGTTCTCCGCCAGAACTCTAGCGCAGACGAAGGCCCCGATGATCCCCGCTTGGCACGTGTTCGATCGGAATCTTCAAGAATCACGGAAATTTGGACGGTGCAGGGACAAACCTCCCCCCTGTGATCATCTGTTCATGGCCATTCCAAAGAAAGTTGTTGAGCGTCTTGTAATGGGCGTAAAGCGGTACCAACCCATACTCTTGGCCGCGAAGAATCGTGATGTCGGGGAGACGGATACCGTCACGATCATCAAGGATATGCTTGCTGATGTTTTCGGTTACGACAAATACTCCGAACTCACTAGTGAATACTCGATCCGCGGAACATACTGCGACTTGGCGGTGAAGCTCGATGGGGAATTAACCACCTTGATCGAAGTGAAGGCCATTGGCGTTGATCTCAAGGAATCCCATGTGAAGCAAGCCATTGATTACGCCGCCAATCAAGGCGTGGATTGGGTACTCCTGACGACCGGTGTCCGGTGGTGCGTGTACCATGTCTTCTTCACCAAACCGATCCAGCAGGAACTCGTCGTCGATATCGATTTCTTGAAGCTGAATCCCCGGTCCGAGAGCGATCTTGACCTCCTCTACCTGTGGTGCAAGGAGGGATGGCAACGTTCCGCATTGGGTGAATTCCATGCGCAGAAGCAGGCACTGAGCCGGTTCTTTCTTGGTGCGGTTGTTACGTCAAATCCTTCGCTGGATGTCATCCGCCGTGAATTGCGGCGGGTGTCCCCGGACATCAGGATCACAGTGGAACAGATCCGAGACGTACTTGTCAATGAGGTCCTGAAGCGAGAGGTGGTCGAAGGGGAAAAGGCCGACGAGGCACGACGTGTTGTGAACCGTGCTTCTGGCAAGACTCTTCGGGCTGTTGCTCCGAAATCTGCGGAAGAACCTGCTGATTAGACTGATTCCTTTGGGTTCCGTAGGAGAGAACGCCACCCCTGTCTGACACGCAGCGGGTATGATGACCTGGTCATCGGTCACGCGAACCGGACCGCTTGGAGTTCAATGCCCTCCGCTGCTCGGGGTATTGGGCTCATCTCGATTCCATCCCCTTGCCGGCACAATTCATTCTTGCGCATCTGGTAATCGACCTGACCCTCGACAATATTCCGATCGAAACACAAGAATTTTCGGTCGATTGCCAAGGATGCCTTTCCCGCCGCGAAGCACTGGTCAGCACCCTTTCGTTCAATCTGTGTAAGAAAAACAACAAACGCCGTTGTCAAATCAGTAGGGTATGCGTCCGCAGAGGGGCCGCATATGTAGCTGATAGCGTCGCAAGCTATCAACATATCATAGGCGACTCGGTTCAGCCCTCCACGACAACAGGCCACCAAGAAGGTCGATTCATCAGCCAAGCAGGCACTTTCGCAGACCATGGTCGCGAGTACCGACCATTCCGCGAATTCGTTCCCAACCTCAAATCCATCACGATTGCCATGGGAACAAAGATATAAATACTCAAAACATCCGCCTGATTTGAGCGCGGGTTTCATTCCATCCACGGAATCTACCGACCGCTGTACAACTCCGAGTCCAAGCATTTCCGCGTGGGCTTTTATCAGGTCAATCTCTTGTCCGCATACGTCATTGCTTGCGTGAAGAATGAGCAATCGCCTTTTCTCCTGTTGCATGGTAGTGTGGTTTGAATACGGCTCAAAAATAACGAAATTCAGGAATGTCGTCTGCGTGACGACGCCAAAGTGAATGCACCAGGATGTCTCCCTCCACGCCTCTCCACCCAGTACCACGCGTTCTGGAACACGCAGGTCGCGGGGGTTCACCCCCCACCAGCGAGACACAGCAGGATGATACGATAGGACATGATACACGGAGCCCCGTACCAGCGGGCCGGTACGGCGCTCCGCGCGAAGCCGTCGCGTTTTCAGCGCACCGTGAAGCGGGCCACCTCGGTGCGGCCGTCACGTTGCAGGCGCACGAAGTAGCATCCCGCCTGCAGGGCGCGCACGGGCAGTTCGATGCGCTGGGGACCGGCAGCAAGGGGGCCGCTGCGCACGGTACGCACCAGGCGGCCGGTCATGTCCAGCAGTTCGATGCGCACATCGGCGCTCCTGGCCTGGTCCAGCTCGATGAAGGCCGCATCGCTCGCGGGGTTGGGCACCACGGTGAGACCGCTGTTGATGGCCGCCGCGTCATTGATGCCCACCGGCCCGAGGATGTTGATGTCATCGATCCACAGGTCGTTGCCGGCATCGCTCTCGAAGGTGAACTTGAAGCGGAAGTTGTCCACCAGGTAGTTGGGCAGGATGTTGGTGATCGTGCCGAGCTGCCACTGGTCCGTGTTCCCGGGCATGAACACGCCGTTCTGGTCAGGCACGGTGGAAAGGTTGCCGTTGCCATAGAACTGCTTGCGCAGGTTCCAGCTATCACCGCAGTTGTTGCTGGCGTAGAATTTCAAGCGGTCGTCGTTGCCGCTGTTGCGACGCGCATAGGCGTAGCGGAAGGTGAGTGTTACGGCGCTCTGCCCGCTTAGGTCCAGCGTGGGGCCCAGCAGCTCATCCACAGCGCCTTCGGCGTTGCCATGGTTGCGCATGCGCACACTGTGCGAGCCGCTGAAACCTGCGGATTCGCTCAGGGCGAAGGTGTACGCGTCGTTGCCGGGGTTATTGACCACCCACTGGCCCGGGTCGAGCGAAGCACCCATGTTCTCGAAGGATTCGGACCAGGGCAGCGGCGCGCCGGGCACGGGCAGCACCACCACGGCGGCCTGTTGCGTGGTGCTCACCGTGCTGCTGCCGTTGCCCGCGGTGAGTTCCACCGTGTAGCTGCCCGGCTCCGTGTAGGTGACCACCGGGTTCTCCTCGTTGGAGGTGCTGGGCGTGCCGCCCGGGAAGCTCCATTGCCAGGTGGTGGGGTTGTGGTAGCTCTGGTCGCTGAACTGCACGGGACTTCCACCGCATACCACGCGGTGGTCCACCAGGAACGCGGCGGCGCAGAGCGGCTGCGTATCGGTGGTGCCCGTGAGCTCGAGGTTCTCCTCCGACCACAGGTTGTTGCGGTCGGCCGTGCCACTGTTGAGGGCGGCGTGCATGCGCGTTTTCTGGCCGTTGGTGAACATTTTGGAGCAGTACGAATACTCCATGTAGTTCTCCACATTGTCCTTGGCCGAGCCGCAGCTGGCGCCATTCACGTTGCAACTCACCCAGCCCCGGGTGTTCGGCGTGTCGCTCACATTGTCGTCCACGTCGCAGTTCTCGTCCAGGCCGGGGTTATTGGTGGGCCCCCAGCAGTGCGAGAGGTTGATCCAGTGGCCCACCTCGTGGGTGAGCGTGCGGGAGTGGCCCTGGTCGCTGGTGCCGATGGAGCCGGTATAATTATGGAGCAACACGATACCGTCGGTGTCCTCGCCCCAGAAGCCGGCCACCATGCCCGGGGTCTGTGTGTAACCGGCGGCGCCCTGCGCGTAGGCGCACACCCATACGTTCAGGTACCGGTCACGCGGCCAGATGATCAGGTCCTTCATGTCCTGGCCACCATCGTTGGTGAGCGTACTCTGGGTACGGGTAATGCCGGTGGTGCAGTTCCCCGAAGGATCCAGGCCCGCCAGGCGGAACGTGACGCCCACGTCGGCCACGCGGTCCAGGAATTCGGGCTGCACATTGTCCCAATCGTCGTTCAACTTGTTGAAATCGTCGTTGAGCACGCGGATGGCGTCGCGGCACTGGTCATCGCTGATGTTCTCCACACCGCCATTATGGATGATGTGGAAGACCACGGGGATCACGTACGCGTTGCCACCACCGCGGGGATCGAAGCCGTTGGCGAACGCCACCGTCTCATGCTCCAGCTGCTGTTCGGCCTGGCGGATCTGCTCAACGCGCTGGGGGTGCCCGTCCAAAAAGCGGGACAGATGCTGCAGGCCGTGTGTGGAACAGGAGAACGGTGCGTCCTGGGCCGAGGCCGGAAGGGCGATAGCCAGGGCAAGCGCGGCGGAAAGGGTCAGTTTCTGGGTCATGCGCGACGAGGAGGTCGTTTTTGGAAGCCGACGAAAATAAGGTATTGGGCGTTCCGCGCCACAGGCAAGTTCACCTTCGCGGGCGATCCTTGGGTTCCCGTCCGGCCAGCAGTAACGGTGGAAGTGCGGCTCGGCCCGATGGAACCGTCATTTCTTCCGTTCGAGCGGAGCCGGGGCCTCAACCCAGTGCCTGCCGCAGGTCCTCGATCAGGTCCTCCTTGTCCTCCAGACCCACGCTGAGGCGGATGAGCGTATCGGCCAGACCGCTCTTCACGCGTTCGTCGCGGGGGATGCTGGCATGCGTCATGCTGGCCGGGTGGCCCAGCAGCGATTCCACCCCACCGAGGCTTTCGGCCAGGGAGAAGAGCTTCGTTCCCGCGAGCACCTTCAGCGCGTCGGCCATGCGGTCGCCCTTCAGGGTGAAGCTGATCATGCCGCCGAAGCCGCGCATCTGCCTCTTCGCCACATCGTGGTTGCGGTGCGTGGGCAGGCCGGGCCAGTACAATTTGTCAACCTTGGGGTGGGCCACGAGGAACTCCGCGATGGCCTGTCCGTTCTCGCAATGCCGCTGCATGCGCAGATGCAGCGTCTTCAGCCCGCGCAGTACGAGGAAGCAGTCCTGCGGGCCGGGCGTGGCGCCGCTGCTGTTCTGGATGAAGGCCAGTCGCTCGGCCAGCTGCGCGTCCTTCACCACCAGTGCGCCCATCACCACGTCGCTGTGGCCGCCGAGGTACTTCGTCACGCTGTGCATCACGATGTCGGCGCCGAGGTCCAGCGGCGTTTGCAGGTACGGGCTGGCGAAGGTGTTGTCCACGGCCAGCAACGCGTTGCTCTTCTTCGCCAGTGCGGCCATGGCCCCGATGTCGATGATATTGAGCATCGGGTTGGTCGGCGTTTCTGTCCAGATGAGTTTCGTGGCAGGCGTGATGGCCGCGGCCACGTTGGCCGGGTCCGTCATGTCAACGAAGCGGAATTTGACGCCGAAGCCTTCGTATATTTTCGTGAACAGGCGGTAGGTGCCGCCGTAGAGGTCGTTGGTGCTCACCACCTCGTCGCCGGGCTTCAGCAATTTGACCACCGCATCGATGCTGGCCATGCCGCTGGCGAAGCAGAGGCCGTGCGTGCCGTTCTCCAGCGCGGCGAGCGCCTTCTGCAGCGCGGTGCGCGTGGGGTTGTGCGTGCGGCTGTACTCATAGCCCTTGTGGTCGCCCGGAGCGGCCTGCACATAGGTGCTGGTCTGGAAGATGGGCGTCATGATGGCCCCGGTGGAGGGGTCGGGTTCCACGCCGGCGTGGATGGTCTTTGTACCGAAGCGCATGCGATCTTTCTTGGAGCGGGCGAAAGTAGCCGGAGGAGGGCGAGCAGCAGTAAGGAGCATGCAGCGGGCAGTGGGCAGCAGGCAGCCGATGCTGCCCACTGCCCGCTGCCTGCGGTTCTTCCACAACGTCCTCGCACGCCCGCGCCTACCTTCGCCGCCGATGCTTCGTTCGATGACCGGCTTCGGCCGTGCGGAGGGGATCGTCGCCGACAAGAAGGTGACCGTGGAGCTGCGCTCGCTCAACAGCAAACAGCTGGACCTTTTCATCAAGCTGCCGCCCGCCTACCGCGAGAAGGACGCCGAGCTGCGCCTGTGGGCCGGGGCCGAACTGACGCGCGGCAAGGCGGAGCTGGTGGTGAACAGCGAGCCGGTGCCCGGCACCCGGCGCGGCCGTTTCGACGAGGCGCTGGTGCGCGAATACTACCACGAGCTGAAGAGCATCGTGAGCGCGGTGGACAAGGACGCGGCCACCGACCTCGTGGGCCACGTGCTGCGCCTGCCCGAAGTGCAGAACGCCGGCCGTGAGGCGCTCGCCGATGCCGAATGGGACGGCGTGCTCGCGCTGTTGCGGGAGGCCGCCCGCGCGTTCAACGCCTTCCGCGACGCCGAGGGCGGCAAGCTGCTCGATGACCTGCGGCAGCGGACGGGGCGTATCGCGGCACTCCTCGCTGAAGTGGACGCGCAGGACGACGGCCGCGCCGGGCGCACCCGCGAGCGCATCCGGGCGCGCCTGGCCGAACTGGAGGCCAAGGTGGACAGCGACCGCTTCGAGCAGGAACTGGTATTCTACTTGGAGAAGATGGACATCAACGAGGAGAAGGTGCGGCTGCGCGCGCACTGCGCCTACTTCACCGAAACGCTGGAGAACGAACGGCAACAGGGCCGCAAGCTCGGTTTCATCGCCCAGGAGATGGGGCGCGAGATCAACACCATCGGCTCCAAGGCCAACGACGCCGCCATGCAACGCAACGTGGTGCTCATGAAGGACGAGCTGGAGAAGATCAAGGAACAGGTACTGAACGTGCTGTAGACCGTGAGCGGCGACCAGGGGAAGTGCATCATCGTGTCGGCGCCCAGCGGCGCGGGCAAGACCACCATCGTGCGCCACCTGCTCGAACGCGACCCCCGCCTGGCCTTCAGCGTCAGCGCCACCAGCCGCCCCCGGCGCGCGCATGAGATCGATGGGCGCGATTACTGGTTCATCAGCGCGGAGGAATTCCACCGGCGCATCGAGGCCGACGGGTTCGTGGAGTGGGAGGAGGTGTACCCGGGCCGTTTCTATGGTACCCTGAAGCATGAATTGGACCGCATCTGGAAAGCGGGCCGCCATCCTGTCTTCGATGTTGACGTTGTTGGCGGGCTGGACCTCAAGGAGATCTTCGGTCCCAACGCGCTGGCGCTCTTCATCGCACCGCCCTCGCTGAACGCGCTGGAAGAACGGCTGCGGGCGCGCGGCACCGAAACGCCCGGGAGCCTGGCCGTGCGCATGGCCAAGGCGGGACAGGAAATGACCTACGCCCCGCGCTTCGACGCCACCGTGGTCAACGACC
>Ga0138256_10002750_pt1 | contig 18775 bp, 16 predicted proteins | sample KNB2016incub_MG_FD_105486 | JGI IMG/M metagenome (GOLD analysis project Ga0138256, IMG submission 105486) | Active sludge microbial communities from wastewater in Klosterneuburg, Austria - KNB2014incub_MG | ecosystem: Engineered > WWTP > Activated sludge > Unclassified | place: Austria... | reverse complement strand
TGGCATGCGGGTGGCGACGGGCCCTGCCAACAGCGACGAGTTCGTGGCCGCTGAACTCATTTTCGATGCGCTGGGAACCACTTTCGAGCGGGTTCCAACGACCGGGAAGAACTCGCTGGCGGCCTTGCTTGATGGCCGCATCGACGCGGCCGTATTCGTGGGCGCCTCCTCCTACAGCCTGCTGAATACAATCAAGGCCAATAGTGGGCTGCACGTTCTTTCCCTCTCGCTGCCTGAGACTTTGACGGAGACCTATTCGCCGGCAATTCTTGAAAACAAGGATTTTCCGCGCCTCATCGCCGAAGGCACTGTTGTGGAAACGGTCGCGGCGGCCTTGATCCTGGCCGTCTTCGACTGGCCTGAGCGCAGCGAGCGGTTTTACAAGATGAGGAAATTCAACAAGGCCCTGCTTTCCACCTATCTCGCCAGCCGCAGCGCTGAGGAAGGCACCAATTTCTCTGCCGCAGTTCCAGGGTGGAAACAGTACCTGACCGCAAAAGACCTCATGGGCACCACCAAAGCGCCCCAACAATCACTCACAATTACGACGTTACAGTAGGAGGATTCGACCATGAACCATCCCCTTTCGCGGAATGAACTCAGCGGCGCAGAAAACAACTCGGAAAACCCAGCGGAAACCCCGGTTCCCTCATGGCTGACGCAGCATTATCGCGACGATGACGCAGAGTTTCTGGTCAACCAGTACCGCCGCAAGCAGGAGGATGAGCCGGCTGCTCCGTCGGCGCCCCCGGAAAACCGGACTTATGAGTATTACCGCCGCCGGATCATGGAGCGGCAGCGCGAACAGCTGGACCAGCAGATGGAACGGGCCCCCATGCCGCAGGTTCCGTCGCGGCCAACACTTCCTGTGAGTGAACTGGACGTGCAGCACCGTCATTATGGCAATGAACGGGAAGCGGTTGAACGGCCGGTTTCCTACGCCTCCACCTATGAACGGCCGAGGCTCAGGAAGAGCCTGCTGCTGGCAGGGGTCTTCGCGGCCGTGGCCGGCGGAGCTGTCGGATTTGCCGTCACGAAATATGACGAGATTTCGAATTCGGCCAATGGACTTTACGCGTTCGCTGCCGGCCTGCTGCCCAGCGAACCAGAGTCGCTGTTTGAAGCAAACCGCGAAACGACGATCTCCAAAAAGCCCATCGCCATCGCTTCCCTTGAGGTATCTGATGTCACGGGCACCCTCAACAGCATGATCCCCCTGGCGCTTAATGCCGAACCGGCGTTTGAAAACCAGGAGCTGGCCATCAAGATTTCCGGGCTTCCCGCCTCCGCCTACCTGACGGCGGGAAAGAAGATTTCCGACAATACCTGGATCCTGAAGGACGGCGAGGAAGACGGCATCAGTCTCTTCGTGTCGCAATCCGAGACGGCAAAATTCGACATTTCAGTTGCGGCCATCGAAACCAACACGGGTGAATTGGCCGCTCCGGTGAAGGAAATGACGGTCGCCATCGATGACGTGAAGCTTGTGAATGAAACGGCGCTGCAGATTACCCCGGTCAGCGCCCCGCCAGCAACCAGCATCCCGGTCAAGGAGACGCAGCCGGAGATTGTTGATGCTCTCCCGGTTCCGGTGGAACCCTTCACGCCCATCAAGCCGGCGCTGTCTGCGGAAGTGAAGGGACTTCTGGACAAGGGCGACATGCTGATGAAAACCGGCGACCTGATCATCGCCAGGCAGTTCTACAGCCGGGCTTTCCAGATGGGCGCGGCCGAAGGGGCGATGGGTGTCGCCAAGACCTATGACCCGGCGGTCTATACGGAGATGAAGGTGCAGGGCATCACCCCTGACGCGGCCAAGGCAGCGGAATGGTACGAAAAGGCCAAAGCGGCGGGTGTAACGGAGGCCTCAGCGGCGCTCACAACCCCGCCTGCCGCAGCCCAGCCATAACCCTGGCGAAACGGCCTCGACTTCCCGGCGGGTTCAAGGCATCTATCAGGATGTTCTGAACCACTACCGGAGAAGATTGATGCGCGCCGCGGACCTGATCGTCAAATGCTTGGAAGCCCACGGCATTGAAAGGGTCTATTGCGTGCCGGGCGAAAGCTATCTGGCGCTTCTCGATGCCCTTTACGACAGCTCGATAAAAGTCATCATCTGCCGGCATGAGTCCGGCGCGGGCTTCATGGCCATTGCGGAAGCCCGCCTGACCGGAAAGCCCGCGGTATTCATGGTCAGCCGTGGTCCCGGCGCCACCAATGGCTCGATTGCCATCCATGTGGCTGAACAGGATGCAACGCCGGTGCTGCTCTTTGTCGGCCAGGTTTCACGGATTGAGCGCAGCCGCGGGGCCTTCCAGGAAGTCGACTACGGGCAGTTTTTCGGCGGCATGGCGAAAGGTATCTATGAGGTGAACGAAGGCGCCAAGATCGGCGAGATCGTCACCCGATCGCTGCGCCTGGCCGGCGAGGGAAAACCCGGCCCGGTCATCATTTCCCTGCCTGAAGATGTGTTGAGCGACGAAGCCGGCGATACCGTCTCTTCCCCCTTCCCGGTCGCTGCGGCACGTCACGGGGCAAGCGACATCACCGCCATCCAGGCCATGATCGATGCAGCCGAGCATCCCCTCATTGTGGCCGGCGCCACGCTGCGCGGGGCGAAAGGCGCCGTGGCCCTGGAGCGGTTTGCCGAAGCCCTGCGGATTCCGGTTGCGGTCACGTGGAAAAACCAGGACATATTTGACAATGGCTCGCCCCTCTATGCCGGGCATCTTGGCTTTGGAAATCCGCCGAAGCACCGGCAGGTGCTGGGCAGTTCGGATCTCATCATCGCGGTTGGCACGCGGCTGGGCGATGTTGCCAGCCTCAACTACACCTTTCCAACCGCTCCGCAACCCAAGCAAAAACTCATTCACATCTACCCCGACGGCGAGCCAATCGGAAAAGTGTTCCGGACCGATTTTGGCCTCATCGCCGATCCTGCGGCGGTCCTCACGGACCTTGCGGCGCACCCCCGCGTGGTTTCGTCAGCGCGTGAATCATGGCGTTCATCAATCAATGAATTTGTTCGGGAGTTCCAGCGCTTCACGTCACCCGAACCCAATGATGCCGTGGATTTCGGCAAGGTGGTGGTCTCAATCGCGGCGCAGGCTCCGGACGACGCAATCATCACCACGGATGCGGGCAATATGTCCACCTGGGTGCACCGGCACTGGGTGATGACACCCAAGAATACGCTGCTCGGCGCCATCGCGGGGGCCATGGGCTTCGGCGTTCCCACTGCGGTTGCCGCCGCAATCGTGGACAGCACCCGCATGGCCATCACCTTTGTGGGCGACGGCGGCATCCTGATGACGGGCCAGGAACTGGCAACCGCGGTGCAGTATGGCGCGAAACCCAAGGTCGTGATTTCGGACAACGGGATTTACGGCACCATACGCACGCATCAGGAGCGACACTATCCGCACCGGGTTTCGGGCACCGATCTGGTCAATCCGGATTTCACCCTTTGGGCGAAGTCGTTCGGTGTGTTCACCGTGACCATCATCCAGGGCGACGATATCGATGCCAAGGTCAAGGAATTCCTGGCTCATGACGGAGCTGCCGTGCTGCATGTCAAATCCAGCAAGGAAGCCCTGTCGGCGTTTACAACGCTGAGCGCCCTGCACTGAGGCTATCCCGGCTTGACCCGCACCAAGGCTGACCTGCTGGTACTTTTCGCAGCGCTCATCTGGGGCGTGGCGTTCTACTTTCAGAAATCGGCCATGTCGCATATCGGGCCGCTTCTGTTTCTTGGGCTCAGGGCCATTCTTGCCGCCGCAGCACTATTTCCCTTTGCCCTGCGTGAATGGCAAGCATCGCCCACGGCAACGCCCCCTATCCGCCCATTTGCCCTGCTCGGAGGCGCTGTTTTCTTCACCGCTGCGGCTCTGCAGCAGGTGGGCATCGTCACGGCAACGGTCACCAACACCAGCTTCCTCACGGCGCTCTATGTGGTGGTGACACCTTTCCTGCTCTGGCTGCTGCGTCATGAATGGCCGGGACCACGCATCTGGCTGGCAAGCGGCCTCGCTTTTATCGGAATCTGGGCGCTGGGCGGCGGAACCATCGGGGCGTTTTCAGCGGGCGACATGCTCATCGCGGTATCATCGGTGGCTGGTCACTCTACATGGTGGTCACTAGCGCGTCGGGCAAACTAGCAAAGCCCATGCAATACACGTTCATCCATTTTCTCGTGGTGGCCGCCCTTGCCCTGCCCTGCGCCTTCTACTTCGAAAAGGTAGACGGTGCTGCCATTGCAGATGCTGCCCTGCCGCTTCTCTATGTCGGCATTCTGTCCAGCGCCTTCACCTTCGCGCTGATGGCCAATGTCGTGCGCTACATTCCCGCCTCGCGCGCTTCCATTCTGCTTTCAACGGAAGTTCTTTTTGGCGCTGCCTCAGGATTCATCATGCTGGGCGAAAGGCTGAGTCCCATCGGCTGGGCAGGTGCTGCCCTGATGTTCATTGCCATCCTGATGATCCAGACGGCCAGCGGCCGCACAAGGGACAAACTCTAAGACGCCGAACGCCCAAAAAGCGCGTTATAGAGTTTGCGGTCACGGCCGTAGACATCGGGGCGGAACTCAATGCCATTTTCGCCCTTGAAGGCGGTGGCATAAACGAGGTGCACGGGTATGTGCGTGGGCAGGCTGACGCGGGTCTGCTTGCCGCTGGCGAGGACACCATCCACCAATGCGCCGCTCCAGCCCGGAACTTCGCCAACAAGCTTATGGGCGAGTTCGACGGGACGCGAAAGCCTGATGCAGCCGTGGCTGAAGGCGCGCGTGGTGGAGGCAAACTTGTCCTTGGACGGCGTATCATGCAGGTAGATATTGTGCTTGTTCGGCAGCATGAATTTCACCTTGCCCAAGGCGTTCTTGGGGCCGGGACGCTGCCTAAAGGTGAAGGGAAATTTCCCCGGGCCATAGGATTCCCAGTTGATGGAACCCCAGGAAGAGAGCGCACCGTTTACAAAGACGTCAAAGTCCGCCGCATAGGCAAAGGGATTGGAACGCAACTTCGGGAGCATTTCCTTGGTGGCAATCGAGTATGGCACCGTCCAGGTTGGATTGAGTTCCACATATTCCAACTCGTCCGAGAATTCTGGGGTCTGTGTGGCAACCGCACCCACGACCACATCCATGCGCTCGACAATCACCGAGGACTGCACGCGCTGCAACTCAAAGGCCGCAAGATTCACCAGAAAATGACTGTCGCCAAGACTGTCGGGCATCCAGCGCCAGCGCTCCATGTTCAGCATGATCTGGTTGATGCGCTCTTCCGGCTTCATGTCCATGGCGATGACGGATTGCTTGCCAATGAGACCCTTTGCCTCCAGCCCATGGCGCTGCTGAAACCTTCGCACGGCAATGGCCAGCTGCTCGTCATAGACGGGTGAGCCGGTGACCTGCCATTCATAATCGCCGGTCAGGGCAAGCAGCGACCTGATCCTGGGAATGCGCGGATCGCTCATGCCCGGCTTCAGCGCGACGCCCTGCCCGATCACCGGCCAATTGCCCTCATCGGCCTGGTTTGAATAGATCCGCATCATCCGCTTCAGTGCCTGGTAGTGTTCATTCTGCGGCTCAAAGCTTGACAGGAACGTGCCAGGATTGCGCTGTTTGTTGAGATCCGTCAGGACGCGCAGCACATCGATGGACTTGCGGCTGCGAAACAGGCGGGGATCAACCTTTTGCGGCGCCACCCGGCCGATTTTGAGATCGGCGGCATAAGCCACGAAGAATGCGGAGTAATAGAGTTCAGCCTGGGCGGCGGAACGCGGATCATCGGGATCCACGCTGTCGCGCACATCAATGAGCGTTTCGACGGGGTAATCGCCGGAATTGAGGCCGTCGAACTGGGCATCTTCGAGACGCTGGATGAACGGCGTCATGCGCCCGGTGCCGACCCAATAGATGGAGCCGCCATTATCCAGGTAATGCGCCTTTAGCGCCTCCCTGACGCGCTCGATCGGCAGGGGCTGGCGTTCGGGCGCGTTCAATATCTCGGTCAGGGCCCCGAGAACGCCTTCACGGCTTGGCACACGGTCACTTTTTGCGGCATAGGCCTGCTGACCGACGAACAGGACGAACACTGTTACCAAAAGACGTGCAATCAGGCGCATGAAAGCTCCGCTGCCCCGGCGCTAGACATTGAGTAGCAGGAATTCCCGCTCCCAGGAACTGATGACCTTGCGAAAGTGCTGCATTTCCTCAAACTTCACATCCTGGTAGGCAGTGACGAATTTCTCTCCCATCACCTGCTTCAGCGACTTGGTGTAATTCAACTTGTCCAGGGCGTCATCGAGATTGATCGGCAGGGTATGGGCATAGCGATAGGCTGAACCGGTCACCGCCTCCGACGGCTTGATGCGCTCAACCATTCCCAGGTAACCGCAGGCAAGTGAGGCAGCAAACGCCAGATAAGGGTTGGCATCGGCGCCAGGCACGCGGTTTTCCACGCGCAGGTTTACCGGGTTTGAACTGGGGACACGCAGGCTTACGGTGCGATTGTCGATTGCCCAATGCACATTGGTCGGCGCATCCGACTCCGGAACGAGGCGGCGGTAGGAATTCACATTGGGCGCGCAGAATGGCAAGGCGGCGGCAAGATAGCGCTGCAGGCCGCCGATGTGATTGAGAAACAGCTTGGATGGCTTGCCGTCCTTGCCGGCAAATATGTTCTTTCCGGTTTTGTTGTCCAGCACCGACTGGTGAATATGCATGGATGAACCCGGCTCATTTTCATGGGGCTTGGCCATGAAGGTTGCATACATGTCATGCTTCAGGGCCGCCTGCCTGACGGTGCGCTTGAAGAGGAACACCTGATCGGCAAGCTCCAGGGGATCGCCGTGATTGAAATTTATCTCGAGCTGGGCGGGCCCGCTTTCATGGGAAAGGGTATCGACATCCAGTTCCTGGGCTTCGCAGTAATCGAAGATGTCCTCGACGACGGGATCGAAGTCATTGGCGGCATCGATGCCATAGGCCTGGCCGCCGGATTCCTTGCGGCCGGAGCGGCCAATGGCGGCCTCGATCGGATAATCCGGATCGAGGTTCTTCTTGCAGAGATAGAACTCGAGCTCAGGCGCCACGACGGGGCGCCAGCCCTTGGCCTTGTAAAGCCCGAGAACCCGCTTCAGCACGTGGCGCGGCGAAATCTCGACCGGCTCATCATTCAAGTGAAAGGCATCGCAGATCACCTGGGCGGTGGGCTCGGTGTACCAAGGCACCATGCGGGTGGTTTCGGGGTCCGGTTCCATGTAGATGTCAATTGCGCTGTCGCTCACCGCGGTGGTTTCCGAGACGAAGCGGCCATTGATGGTCAGCGTAAAAACCTCTTCCGGAACCCGCAGGCCGCGCGAGCGCTGGCCTTGCATGAATTTCTTCGGGGGCAAGATCTTTCCGCGTGCGGTTCCGGACATATCGGCCACCAGGCATTCCACCTCACTGATCTTGTTCTCGGTGATGAATTCCTCAAATGTCGAGCGGGCCATGACTATCCATGATTTGTTGCGTCAGGCCATTGTAGCGCGCCTTCTTGACCAAGCAAAAGGGGGTCAGCTAAAGCTTTTGGCATGGTTAAATCAATCGATGCCCGGTCCTATTATGTGGAAACTGCCAATGTTCAGTTGGCCTGCGAAAACCTCAAGGGGGAGATTTCCGCCGATGTTTGCGTGATTGGCGCAGGCTATACGGGGCTGTCGGCGGCCCTGGAGCTGGCGGATGCGGGCTATAAGGTCGTGGTGCTTGAGGCGGAACAGATCGGATACGGAGCTTCGGGGCGCAATGGCGGGCAGATATGCACCGGATACTCCTCCGGGCAGCAAAAGATTGAAAACCAGCTTGGGAAGGCCGATGCCCTGAAATGCTTCGCCCTTGCCGAAGAATCCAAGGCCCTGCTGCAGCAGCGTGTCAAGCAGCACAAGATCGATTGCGATCTCACCTGGGGCTATATGCATGCCATTCCAAAGGCCCACCAGATGGAGGAACTCAAGGCCTGGCGCGATGAATATGAAGGGCTAGGGGTAAAAGGCCTGAGCCTGTTCAGCAAGCCCGAACTTGAACAGCGGCTGGGCACGACAATCTATCACGGTGCGCTGCGTGAAAGCGAGGCGGGGCATCTGCATCCGTTGAATTATTGTCTTGGACTGGCGCGGGCGGCGATCAAAAGCGGCGCCGTGATTTACGAGAACTCTCGGGTGACGGAGGTGAACACGGGTTCCAATCCGTGGGCGCGGACGGAACACGGGATGGTGAAGGCCAAGTTCATGATCATAGCCGGCAACGCTTACCTCGGGCGCACGGTGAAAGCCCTTTATGGCCGGGTGATGCCGGTTGCAAGTTACATCATCGCAACGGAGCCGCTTGGCGAAAACCTGGCAAAGTCCCTCATTGCCAACAATGAGGCCGTGGCCAACACCAATTTCATCGTGGATTATTTCCGGCGGTCCAATGACCACCGCATGCTGTTTGGCGGACGGGCGAGCTATTCGACTTTCGAGCCGCCCAATCTTGGGGAATACATGCGGCCGCGCATGACCCATGTTTTCCCGCAATTGAAAGATGTGAAGATCGACCATGCCTGGGGCGGCTATATCGCCATTACCTCAAACCGCATTCCGGATTGCGGGCGGCTTTCGCCCACTGTTTACTATGCGCACGGCTATTCGGGCCAGGGCGTGGCGCTGACGGGCCTCTACGGCAAGCTCATGGCGGAAGCCATTCGCGGAACCGCGGAACGATTTGACCTTCTGGCCAAGGTCAAGCACCTGCCCTTCCCTGGCGGGCCCATGCGGACGCCGATGCTGGTGGCGGCGATGATGTATTACCGGATCAGGGACGCACTGAGCTAACGCCGGTCAGCAACAGGTTGAAGCCGGCGGCGAAGACGGCACGTCAAGGGCGGGATTTGAATCAAAAAAGCCCGACGGCATCCAGTGGAACGAAGCGTAGATACAGGGCTGGACCGGCCAATCCTCCGGGCGCGGAAGATGGTTATAGTTCATCGTGTACCAGACCACGATGTTTTCATTGACGAGCGAACGGTTCTGCGCGGTCCAGAGCGGCAGGCCGTCGCCGCCACCATGAAGATTTGGATACCAGCCCGCAGGATAAAGCTCATCCCTGGCATATTGCGTGGCCCAGAAATGCTTGTACATGAATGCCGCGCGGCGTCCGATGGCTGAGTCCGGATGGTTGAAAGGCAGCGCATTCACGCCCGGGACCAGCTTGTAGCCAACAGGGTCGCCAAGCGAATTGAGTTTGTTGGGGTTGGTCACCCGCCAATAGCGGGCGCTGGCGAGATCCATGTTGCGCTGAGCATCGCTTTCACCCTGCAGCTGATTTTCCGTGACCTTGATGGCATTGCCGTGGGGATTGCCCGGGCCCATCGGCACGGCGGCGAAATTCACTTCCGAGACGGCGTTGCGCTCACCATCCACGGCCATGTCGAAGCGGAAGGAAAAGACATGCTGATGGACATGGGCCTCTACTCCGGGCGCCACCTTGACGCCATACTGGGCCGGTTCATCTTGCGCCATTCCGCTGCCGAGGGGAATGCCGGTTGCCTTCACTTCAACGCCGATGGTGCCGTCCTGATAGAAATACCAGAAGAAGCCATAAACATAATTGCCGATGGTCGAGATGCTGGAGATGACAAGACGCCGGGAGCGCTTGACCGTGACGGTTCCGCGCGCCGGATCGGAATACTTCCAGAGTATGCCAAAGTCTTCCTCATGCATGCAGATGGCATTGCGGATGTGTTTGGGTTTCCCATGCCAATCATGATGCCAGGCATCGAAATAATGAATATGCCCGAGGCAGTCGCAGCCGAGCGTCAGGGAATCAAGAAACTGGCCCACGCCATACTCGCCCGTATCGAAAGCATTGCGGCGGTAGGCGCCGCCGCGGGGATCGCCGTAGGGCACAACCATTTCAGCCATGGAGGCGCGGTGCATGATGGGGCGGAGGCGCCCTTCATCCTCATAGCCGATCATGTGCAGGATCAGGCCATCGCGGACATGAAATCCGACGCGCATCTGCCATTTCTGCCAGCGCACCAAATTTCCCTCGACGGTGAAGCTCGGGCCTTCCGGCTGGGTGATATGTAACGGCTTGAGATCGGTGCGGAGGCTTTCCTGCCGGAGCGGCTTCCCGTCAGGCGGCAGGGGAACGACGCCGAAATCATCGACCCGCGTGACGATACGGCGGCGCAGGTCAACAACCGGATGGAGATTGGCGATGGGCCGCTCATAGGGATTGTCGCCAGCCGTGTTGCGGAGGAAACAGTGGCAATAGGCAATCCGCTCCCCCTGCTCTTCGGCTATGCCGAAATTGCCGGCGGACCAGGCTTCGATCAGAACTCCCGTGAGATCGGTGATGCCTCGCAGCGCGAGGGCGGCAATGACGCGGGGATCGGCCTTGGCCACCTCTCCGCCCATGACGAATTCATCGGATACGATGCGGGCCTGAGCGCCGGCGACATGCCGCCAGTTCCGGAGCAGGCCGCTTTCGAGATCGGCGATGCCATCCCATGTCTGGCCCGTATGCGGATCGTAGCAGCAGACAAACGCAAGGCGCGGCGGATTTCCCTGCGCAAGTTCGGCCTTTTCCGGCTCATGCAGGGCAATTGTCTCAAACCAGGCGTGGCTGCTTAAGCCGCCTTTCCCGCGCACGAGGGCGGCGGCATTTGCAATTTCGGATTCCGATAGGGGATCAAGGGGGTGCTTCATTTCATCTTCCGTGGGGATCAATCAAAGGCGCGAGGATATATGCATGTCCCCGATTTTCCGTCGAGGGATCCAGGGCGCAATTCCAGTCCCATAAAGGCATCATACTTGTTGAAGGCGCAGCTGAGGTTCCTGGCAAGGTCGTGCCGGAAGCCAAAGCGGGGATAGAAATCCACATGACCCAGGACGATGATTGCGGCCTGCCCCGCCCGTTTCATCTGCTCGATCCCATAGTCGACCAGCTGGGTCCCTATCCCCTGTTTCTGCCTGCCGGGAGTCACACACATGGGAGCCAGGGCAACGGCATCGATGCGTTCTCCATTGACCACCAGATGGAGGGGACTGAACAGGATGTGGCCAACAACTTCTTCGCCGTCGAGAGCGACGAAGGAGGCAAAAATGCTATTGTCACGCGCCAGATTCTTGATCAGCCGGGGCTCCTCGTCGCCTTTGAAAGCGAGGCGATTGAGTTCGAGAACAGCGGGCCGGTGTTCTGGCAGCTCGGGAACGAGCTTCATTCCGGCATGGGCGTCGCACGTGCCCCGCGCTGCCAGGCCTTGAGGCAGAGATATTCCATCACGAGTGACGCGCCGGCAATGGAGGTGATGTCGGCATGATCATAGGGCGGCGACACTTCGACGACATCCATGGCGACAAAGTTCACGTCGGTGAGTTTTCGGATAACGCTGGCGGCCTGGTGATAGGTCATGCCTCCAGCAATTGGCGTGCCTGTACCGGGGGCCACGGACGGATCGAGGCAATCAATGTCAAAGGTGAGATAGGCTTTCGACTTGCCCACCTGCTTCTTGATGATGGCGGCCAACTGGCCGCTGCTCGAGTCGTGGACCTCATCGGCATAGACAATGCGGAAGCCCATGGTGGTTTCACCGGTGAAGGTGGTGCGGATGCCCATCTGCACTGATTTGCGCGGATCGATGAGGCCTTCACGGACGGCGTAGCCGAACATGGTGCCGTGATCGATGCGGCCGCCATCATCGACTTCAACGTCGCGGTGGGCATCGAAATGCACCAGGGCCAGGGGTCCATGCTTCTTGAAATGGGCCTTCAGCAACGGATAGGTAATGTAATGATCGCCGCCGAGCGAGACCATTTCGGCGCCGGAACTGATGATTTCAGCGGCGTGCGCTTCCAACCTTTCCGGGAAGTTTTCCTTCCGCCCCCAATCGAAGAAGCAATCGCCGTAATCAATGACGGCCAGGGTATTGAAGGGATCGAACATCCAGGGCCAGAACGGGCCCCAGGCATTTTCCGCAGACGCCTTGCGCATGCCTTCCGGGCCAAAACGGGTGCCGGGCCTGTGCGACACGGCCTGGTCGAAGGGGATGCCAGTGACTGCGATGTCCACGCCGGTGAGATCGCGGGTGTATTTGCGGCGCATGAAGGAGAGTGCGCCCGCGTAGGTCGACTCCCACTGGGTACCCTTGATGGTTTCGCGGCGAAAGGCTTCGTCACCCGGAAGCCGGGTCATCTTGTCAAGTTCAAGGGCCATGATCTACTCCGTGAGCACGAGGGAATCGTCGGGCATCCAGGATACCCAAATGGCCTGGCCGCGCTCGACGCCGGAACCGCCGGTGCGCGAGTCGTTCTGCACATTCACCTGCAGGTCAGGGCCGCCCTTGATGGAAACGACGATATGGCTGGTGTCGCCATAGTAGGCCACGTCACGCACATTGCCCTGGACCTTGATAAGTCCCGCAGCCTTTGGCTCGGCCTTTGAGATCTTCAGTTTCTCGGGGCGCACAGCAACAGCCACGGTGTCGCCGCAGGCCTTTTCAGTATCAAAAGTCAGCTTGCCAAGGCCCTTGGCCTCGCAAGTGATGGCCTTTGCCTTTTTGCTCAGGACTTTGGCATCAATCAGGTTCACCTTGCCGATGAAATCGGCCACGAAGCGGGTGGCTGGCTGCTCATAAAGTTCGGAAGGCGTCGCAATCTGCTGGACAGCGCCCTTGTCGATGACGGCAATGCGGCTGGCCATGGACAGGGCTTCATCCTGGTCATGGGTGACGATGATGAAGGTGATGCCCACGGTTTCCTGAAGCCTGGTCAGTTCCATGCGCATGTCGTCGCGCAGCTTGGCGTCCAGAGCCGACAGCGGTTCATCCAGAAGCAGGACTTTCGGCCGCTTCACCAGGGCGCGGGCTAGAGCGACGCGCTGGCGCTGGCCGCCGGACATCTGGTCGGGCTTGCGTTTTGCAAGATGCGAGAGCTTCACCATCTCAAGGGCTTCGGCCGTTCGGCGTTTGGTTTCATCTTCCGGCACGCCAGTCACGCGCAGGCCATAGGCCACGTTGTCCTCCACGGTCATGTGGGGGAACACGGCGTAGGACTGGAACACCATGTTTGTGGGGCGTTTGTTGGGCGGGGTCAGCGCCATGTCCTGGCCGCCAATGATGATCTGGCCATCGGTTGGCGTTTCGAGCCCTGAGATCATGCGGAGCAAGGTGGTCTTGCCGCAGCCCGAGGGGCCGAGCAGCGCGAAGAATTCATTCGGCGCGATATCAATGTTGACATCATCGACGGCAATGACTCCCCCCGGAAATTTCTTGCTGACGCCGCGAATGGATACAATTGGGTCTGTCATATTCAACCTTTGCCAGATTTCTGTGGAGCCTGGAGTTTCATGGCGAGAACGGTTGCCACCACGGTAATCACAATCAGGACGGTGGAGGCCGCGTTGATCTCCGGAGAGACGCCGCGGCGGACGAGGGAATAGACCTTGACCGGGAAGGTCACGGTTTCGGGGCCCGAGGTAAAGAAGGTGATCACGAAGTCATCGAGGGAAAGCGTGAAGGCAAGCAGCGCGCCGGCCACCAGTCCGGGCATCATGAAGGGCACGATCACCTTCCAGAAGGTCTGCCACTCGCTGGCGCCCAGATCCTTCGAGGCTTCCTCGAGCTGCCGGTTGAAGCCGACAAGGCGCGAGCGCACGACGATGGCCACGAAGGGGAAGCAGAAAGCCACATGGGCAATGATGATATTGGAGAGATTGAGCGGCCAGGGCATGGCCACCACCGCGGTCATCATGCCGGTTTCGTTGAAGAACAGGAGCAGCGCCACGCCCATGCAGATTTCGGGGATGACAATGGGCAGCCCCATGAACGCCTCATAGGCGCCCTTGAAGGGGAAACGGAAGCGCCACAGCATGAGGGCCACCATGGCGCCAAGCACCGTGGCAATCAGGGTGGCAATGAAGGCGATCATCAGGGAATTGATCATCGCTTCTATGAGTGAGCTGTTGTTCCAGGCCTTGACGTAGTTATCGAATGTGAAGCCGCGCCAGACAATGCCGCGCCTGTCCGTATTGAAGGAAAAAGCAACCAGCGTGATGATGGGGACATAGAGCATGAAGAAGATCACGCCGAAAAGGACTTTCAGCCACAGCCTGTTGCCGTAGTCGAGCGGGCCGGAGCCGGGTTTCATCTGCTCAGCCATTACACATCAACTCCAGCGCTGCGCTTGGCCAGAAAGGCCCGCAGCATCAAGGCGGCAAAGGTGGCGTACATCAGCATGAAGGACAGTGCGGCGCCAAAGGGCCAGTCATTGGCCGCCTTGAACTGGCGCTCGATGACGTTGCCGATCATGATCGCGTTGGCCCCGCCCAAAAGATCCGGCGTCAGGAACGAGCCGAGACAAGGAATGAAGACAAGGATAACGCCGGTAATGATGCCCGGCATGGTGAGGGGAATGGTGACTTTCAGGAATGTGGTGAATTGCGAGGCGCCGAGATCAAGGCTTGCTTCAAGGTAGGATTTGTCGAGGCGCTCAATGGTGGCGTAAAGCGGCAGCACCATGAAGGGCATGTAGACATAGACCAGCCCGAAAATGACGGCAAAATTGTTGTAGAGCATGTCATAGGGGCCGAGCCCCACGGCGCCCAAAGCCAGATTCACATAGCCCTGCGAGCGGAACACGGCGATCAATGCGTAGGTCCTGATCAGGAGATTGATCCAGAACGGCAGCACCACAAGCAGCAGAAGGAGAGGCTTCCATTTTTCAGAGGCAAAACAGATTCCGAAAGCGATGGGGTAAGCTGTCAGCAGGCACAGCACGGTGGCGAGCGCACTTACCCAGATCGATTTCCAGATGATGGTGAGATAGAGCGTATCAACGCTGCGGATATAGTTCGATATGCCGGTCAGGTAATCATATTCGGTGATGGACACTTCACCGTTGATTATCGCCTTGTCGCTGAAGGACATGACAAAGAGGAAGCCCAGGGGCAAAATGAAGAAAACGAGAAGCCAGAAGGTGCCGGGCCCGGCGAGGGTCCAGAAGACGCTTCTGTTATCTTTCCAGTTATCCAAGACGCGCCTTCTCTCCCCTGCCCCTGCGATCCCTGAATGCTAGCCAATAAGAACGGGGACGGCAAGCTGCCGTCCCCGCAAATCGCTCAAGACACTATCAGGCCGCCTGAACGCGTGTCCAGATTTCGTCGCGCACCTTGGTTGCCTCTTCGCCGAGATAGAGGCCGGGTTCGCATTTCGCCACGATTTCCGCAGGCGGGAAGATCGAGGTGTTTTCCGTATAGGACTTGTCCATGATTGCCTTCGCCCCGGCATTTGCCGTGGCAAATTTGATGGTGTCGGCAATGTGCGCGCCGGCCTTTGCGTCAAGAACGAAGTTCAGGAAGGCGTGGGCATTTTCCGGATGGGGAGCACCGGTGGGGATTGCCATTGTATCCTGCCAGACAAGAGAACCCTCCGTCGGCACCGCATAGGCAATATCCTCGTCCTCGGCCATGACCTGGATGATGTCGCCATTCCATTCCTGGCAGACATCGACTTCGCCCGAAGCGAGCAAGTCCTGGCCGTTGTCATCGGCGAATACCTTGACATATTTTTTCTGGGCAATCAGCAGATCCTCAGCCTTCTTGAGCTCTGCGGCATCGACTGAATTGAAGGAATGGCCGAGGTACTTGAGGGCCACGCCGATCACGTTCTGCGCGTCGCCGAGAAGGGAAAGACGGCCCGCGTATTTGTCGCTGTCGAGCAGAATCTTCCAGCTGTCAACCACACCACCCTCGACCTTTGACTTGCGGTAGCCGACGCCCAAGGTGCCCCACATGTAGGGGATCGAATGCTTGCGGCCCGGATCGAAGGCGGCGTCCTGGAATGGCTTGTCGATGTTGGCCATGTTCGGAATCTTCGCGTGGTCGAGCGGCATGACCATGTTGGCCTTGATCATGCGCTCCAGCATGTCGTTGGTGGGAACGATCACATCGTAGCCAGGGTTGCCGCCCTTGAGCTTGGCAAAGAGCTCATCGTTGTCGGCGAACAGATCCATCTTGGCCTCGACGCCGGTGGCAGCGGTGAAATCCGCAAGGGTGGTTTCACCGATATAGGTGTCCCAGTTATAGAGATTGAGCTTCTTCTCTTCCTCGGCAAGCGAGAAGCGCGGCAGCAGCGTGAGGCCGGCGAACATGGCGCCGGTGCCCTTCAAGAGGGTGCGGCGGCTGGGTGAAAATTTTGGACGAAATGTGGTCATGGTCATTCCTTTCGAGTACGGGCGAGCCTGTGTTAAGCTTGTCCCTTTTCTTCCTAAATTCCAACTAAATTCTAATTCAATTACATCTCAGCCTTAACGTCCTCATGGGTCGCATCAAGGGCCAGGCGCGCCAGTTTAACCATGTCATCTATTTCCTTTTTGGAGATGATGAACGGAGGCGCCAGGACCATGGTGTCCCAGCAGGCCCGCATGATCAGATTGTTCCTGAAGCAGTGGTCGCGGCAGATGGTGCCGACCCGGCCTGACTCCTTGAACCTGCCGCGTTTGGCCTTGTCATTGGACAGTTCAATGGCGCCGAGCAGGCCAAGGCTGCGGGTTTCGCCCACGATGGGATGGTCATTCAGGCTGGCCAGGGCCCTGGCGAAGTAAGGGGCCAATTCGGCCACCTTTTCCACCAGCTTCTCGTCCTCGATGATCTCGATGTTTTTCAGGGCGACGGCGGCCGCCACAGGATGGCCCGCATAGGTCATGCCATGGTAAAACTCGCCGCCGAGAGCGAAAAAATCCTTAATCAGGGTATCGGCAAAGGCCACCGCACCTATGGGCTGGTAGCCTGAGGACAGGCCCTTGGCCATGGTGACGATGTCCGGCTCGAAGCCGAGGGACTGGAAGCCCCACCACTTGCCGGTGCGGCCAAAACCGCAGATCACTTCGTCGGAAATGATCAGGACGCCGTGTTTCCGGCAGATGCGCTGCACCTCGGGCCAATAAGTCGTCGGCGGGATGAGAACCCCGGCCGCGCCCTGGATGGGTTCGCCGATAAAGGCGGCGACATTTTCGGGGCCCACTTCGAGGATTTTCTTTTCCACGGCAGCAGCCGCCTCAAGGCCGAATTCCTCGGGCGTCTTGTCGCCGCCGAAATCATACCAATAGGGCTGCTGGACATGGTGGAAACCCGCGAATTCGGTTCCCACCTGCTCATGCATTCCGGCCATTCCGCCGAGATTGGCGGCGACCATGGTGGAGCCGTGATAGCCCCTGACCCGGCCGATGAAATGCTGGCGGTAGGGCTTGCCCTTCAGCTTCCAGTAGTGGCGCACGAAACGCACGATGGTGTCGTTGGATTCCGAGCCGGAATTGGTGAAGAAAATATGCTGGAAGCGCTTGGGCAAAACGGAGGAGATCTTGGCGGCGAGCTCAGTTGTCGGCACCGTCGTGGTTTTGAAGAAGGTGTTGTAATAGGGCAGATCCAGCATCTGGCGGTAGGCCACCTCGGCCAGCTCCTTGCGGCCATAGCCCACATTCACGCACCACAGGCCGGAAAAGCCGTCGAGAATCTTGTTGCCCTTGCCATCCCAGATATAGACGCCATCGGCATGGGTGATGACCCGGGGACCGCCGGCGGCATGGAAGGCCTTGTGGTCGGTAAAGGGGTGAAAATGATGGTCGATGTCGTGCTGGACGACTTCAGCGATATTGACGTTCTTTTGATGTGCGGACACGGCTTTTCTCCAAAATTGAATGCGTTATCAGAACTGCAATTCGGAGGCGTGCTAGGGCTTGAACCCGATGCGGGCGCAGTTGACCATGACTTCGTCGTGCCGGTTCCGGGTCCAGACGGGCAGGACTTGGCCGGAGGATGTCATATGGCAGCACATGGCTGAATCCTACAGTTAACGGACATTTTTTGCAACCTGACGGCGGATGCCGATGAATTGCTTGCAGAAGTTCGATTATTGCGTTCATATTGCAGCGCAACAGCAGGGGGAACCGGCAGCACGATGAGCTTCAACGAGATGTTTGCGCCAAATGGCAGCGTGCGTGCCCCTTACGCCCGCGTGGAAAAATGGCTCGAAAGTCTTGGTAGTGAAGTCATCGAACGGGCCTTGCGGGAATCCGAAGCAAGGTTTCGCAGGCAGGGCATTACCTTTGCGGTTTACGGCGATGACAAGGCTTCGGAGCGCCTGATCCCCTTTGACATCGTGCCGCGGATTTTTTCGGCCACGGAATGGCGCAGGCTTTCAGCGGGCATCGAGCAGCGGGTGCGGGCGATGAACGCCTTCCTGCATGACCTCTACCACCGCCAGGAAATCCTCCGGGCGGGGCGGATTCCCTACGACGTGATTGTCCAGAACGAGGCGTTCGTCCCGGAAATGGTGGGCGTCAACCCGGTGAAGGGGATTTACGCCCATGTCATGGGCATCGATATCGTGCGCGTGAACGAGAATGAATTCTACGTTCTGGAAGACAATTGCCGCACGCCATCAGGCGTTTCCTACATGCTGGAAGACCGGGAAGCGATGATGTTCCTGTTCCCGGAACTTTTCGCCCAGCAGCGGGTGGCGCCGGTTGAGAATTATCCGGCGATGCTGCGCAAGACGCTGGACAGCGTGGCGCCTTCCACCACGAAAAACGAACCCACCGTGGTGCTGCTGACGCCCGGCATCCACAATTCGGCGTTTTTCGAGCACGCCTTTCTGGCTGACGAGATGGGGGTTGAACTGTGCGAGGGCGATGATCTCTTTGTCTCCGACGGCTGGCTCTACATGCGGACAACGCAGAAGCCGCGGCAGGTGGATGT
>Ga0138256_10002749_pt1 | contig 18782 bp, 16 predicted proteins | sample KNB2016incub_MG_FD_105486 | JGI IMG/M metagenome (GOLD analysis project Ga0138256, IMG submission 105486) | Active sludge microbial communities from wastewater in Klosterneuburg, Austria - KNB2014incub_MG | ecosystem: Engineered > WWTP > Activated sludge > Unclassified | place: Austria... | reverse complement strand
GCGCGAAGGCCGCGAATGAAGAGTCGGGCCCCCTGTTCCCTGGCGAAGTCGACCAGCAGCCCCTGGAACTGGTGTACCTCGATGCGCGAGCTGTCGCCCACTGCCTCGCGCACGAAGTCGGCCCGCTCCTCAAAGCTGAACAGCGGCTGCTTGGACACGTTGACCGCAATGGCGACGATGAGGCGGTCCACGAAGCCGAGGCTTCGGCGAATCAGGTCTTCGTGTCCCCGTGTGATGGGGTCGAAGGAACCGGCATAGATGGCGAGGCGAGTCATGCGCGGAGGTTCGGGGGACGCGAAGGCGCGACGAATACTAGGGGCCCTCTCACGATTAGTCGACCGCGTCGAGCGGACGCCTGACGCACGAGACTATGCGCCGGGCCGCGCGTGACCACCCGCGGTGCCATCAACATCGTCCCCAGGCGCTGCGGCACGATACAGGGTGACCGCACTCATGCCGTACCGGCGCTCGATCCCTCCGTCGGGGAGCGCGTCGTCCACGTGGTGCTCCACGGTCAGGATGTGCGAAAACGGGGTGGCCCGCCACGCGTGCACCAGTTGCGCCGCCAGCCCGAGATGGTAGGGCGGATCGGCCATGACGATGTCATAGGCACGCGCCGGGAGGCGCGAGACGAACTGCAGGGCATCCTCACGATGGACGGCCATGATCGGCAGCGCCCCGAGCGTCGCGGCGTTCGCGCGGATTGCCCGGACCGAGGGCGCCGCCGACTCTACGAAGTCGCAGAACGCCGCGCCGCGCGAGAGCGCCTCCAGCCCCAGCGCGCCCGAGCCGGCATACAGGTCGAGCACGCGCGCCAGCGGAAGCTCGGCGTGCAGGCGGCTCATCCATGCCTCGCGCGTCCGATCGCCCGTGGGTCGGACCGCCTGGCCCGGCGGCGCGGTGATGCGACGCCCGCGCCATCGCCCGGCAATGATCCGCATCGCCAGCGCCTCAGGGCCGGACGTCGGCCAGGCGCGCCACGAGGCGCGACACGCCGCGATACGTGTCGCGTTCGAGGCGGAACGCGACATCGAGCGTGGCCGAGGGCGCGAGCGCCGGGGCGAGGTCACTCATGCCCCAGCCGATCGCCTCGAGTGCCCCCCCCTCCCTCGCCAGTTGCAGCTTGAGGCCCCCCTGCCCCACGACTCGTGGCGCGCCCGCCAGGCGCACCCCGCGTGCGGCCAGCACCGGCGCTGGGTTGCCGACGCCGAATGGCTCGAAGTGACGGAGCAGCGCCTCGAGGTCGGCATTCGCCTCCGCCAGCGGCAATTCGGCGTCCACCCGCACGCGCGGCACCAGGTCGTCCGGCGTGAGCTGCTGCCGCGCCTCGGCGTTGAAGCGAGCTGCGAAGGGCGCCATCTGGTCCGCCGCGATGGTGATCCCCGCCGCCGCGCGATGGCCCCCATAGCGCACCAGGAGGTCCTGGCAGGCGGTGAGCCCGGCGTGCAAATCGAAGGCGCTGATGGATCGCCCCGAACCCTTCCCCATGCCGTCCTCGAAGGCGACCAGCATGACGGGGCGGGCGAGGTCCTCGACCAGCCGCGACGCCACGATCCCGATCACCCCCGGGTGCCACCCCTCGGCGCCCAGCACCACGCCCCAGGTCTCGTCGAGGTCCAACCGATCGGCCATGGCCCGCGCCGCCGCCAGCGTGGCCCGGTCCAGCTCCTGTCGCGCGCGATTCATCTCTTCCAGCTCGCGCGCGATCGTGTTGGCTTCGGCAGGATTGGTGGTGAGCAGGAGGTCCACGCCTCGCATCGCGTGACCGACACGCCCGGCGGCGTTGAGGCGCGGCGCGAGGATGAACCCCACGCGCCCGGCCGTGAGTGCCCGCACATCCAGGGCGGCCGAGTCGAGCAGCGCGCGCAGCCCGGCGTGGCGCGTCTCGGGCATGAGCTTGAGGCCGAGTCGCACGAGGACGCGATTCTCGCCCCGCAGCGGTGCCACGTCGGCGATCGTCGCGAGCGCGACGAGGTCCAGCAGGTGCAACGCCACGTTCTCTGCCCCACCAAGCGCACGCAGTAGCGCCACGGCGATCTTGAACGCCACGCCGGCCGCGCACAGGTCCTTGTCCGGGTAGTCGCACCCCGGCTGGCGAGGATTGAGGACGGCCAGGCACGACGGCACCGGTCGGCTGGGCAGGTGATGGTCCGAGACGATGACGTCGATCCCGGCCGCGACGAGCGTGGCGATGGCCTCGTGCGCACTCGTCCCGCAGTCGCAGGTGAGCACCACGCGGGCCCCCGCGTCGTGGGCCGCCTGGACGCCCGCGGTGCCGAGGTCGTAGCCGTCGCGCAGCCGATGGGGGAGAAACGGGACCGCCACACCGCCGAGGTGGCGGATGACCCGGACCATGATCGTCGTGGAGCAGATCCCGTCCACGTCGTAGTCGCCGTGCACGAGGATCGTCTCCCCCGACGTGATGGCGCGCGCGAGCCGGGCGACCGCCTCGTCCATGCCGAGCATCAGGCTGGGGGAATGCAGCTGCTCCAGTCGAGGACGCAGGAACTGTTTCGCGTCCTCGAGCGTGGCGTAGCCGCGCGCCACCAGGAGTTCACACACCATCGGGGGGAGCATGAGTCCCTCGGCGAGCGCCTGCACGCGGGCGGCATCCGGGACAGTCGGCCGGTGCCAGCGCGGGACCGGGCGCGGGCGAACGACGGGAGCGGTCATGGCCGAAGGGTACCTGCACTCAGGGCGAGCGGCGCATCATTCCGTTGCATACAGCAACATCCCGCACCCCTCGCATGCCTCGAGCGTTCCCCGGATGGCCATCTGCTTGCCGCGTTGCACGGGGACCGACGTGTCGCACGCGCTGCAGGCGCCGTACGCGAGCGGGTACACCACCTGCGTGCGGCGACGCTCGCGCATCTTGTCGTAGATCGCGCGCATGTCCTTCGGCACGCGCTCGGCGATGCCATCGCGCGTGGACTGCGCGGCCGCGAGTTCGGCCTGGAGCGCGCGGCGCGCGGCCTCGATCTCGCTGCGCTTGCCCTCCTGCGTGGCGTCGAACTCGGCCAGCACCTCGCGGTGCAGCTCGGCCGCCTGCCGAATGCCCGCGACGCGCGCTTCGATGTCGCGCAGGTCGTTCTCACCGTCGAGCAGCAGCTTCTTCCCCGCCTCGACCTGCGACAGTGCGGCCTCGGCTTCGCGCATCCGCTTGACCAGGTCGAACTGGGCGACGTTGCGGTCCTGTCGCTGTCGGTGCTCGCTGACGAGGTGGCCAATCTCGCGCTGCTTCTGCTCCGCAGCCAGCAGCTGATCAAGCGTCTGTTCCAGCTGCCGCGCCGCCGTGGCGCGCTCGGCATCGAGGGCCGCGAGGCGTGGGGCGATCGCGTCGATCCGCGTCACGATGGCGTCGACGACATCGTCCTCTGCCTGGAGCGACAACAGGGCTTCCAGCTGTGCGTGCACTTCTCCTCCTTGTTCGGGCAATCGGCACGGGCAGATCGGCGCGATCTGCTACGAGTTGGTACGCAACGCCTGCAGCTCCACGACCTGCCGGGCGTTCTCGGTCTTTTCGCGCATGAGCGCGGTCTTTTCGTCGTCCGTCGCGAGCGTCATGAGTCCATCGATCTCGCGGTTTCTCTCCTGCAGGCGGCGCTCTTCCAGCCGGGCCAGGGAGTCCTCAACGGTGCGGTCGAGGTTGAGAATCGCCTCGGGTTCGCCCAGCAGGGTGTCCAGGACGGCGACGTCCCCTGGGGCGAGCCGCTCCACCACCATCTCAACGTGCTCAGCCGACCCGACCTCGCGCAATGCCTCGAAGATGTTCCGCAGTTGTTCATCCTGAAACGACTCGGCGCCCAACCGTTCGAGAATCCGTTCGAGCGTGGCCGGCGATCGCAGCATCGCCGTGATGAGATAGCGCTCGGCGGCGACGGCGACGATGCGTCGCCCTCCTGCTCGTGGCGGCGGTCCCCCCCGCTCGGCGCGCCCGGGTCGTTCCCCGCCGCGCGATGGCGCGTTCTCCCACTCCGCGTCGTATCCCCGGTCCGGCTCGCGCGGCGGCGGTCCGTCGCGCCGATCCGACTCCCCCTGCCCCGGGCGCGCTGACCCGCCGCGTCCCGAGCCGGACGAGCGCCTAACGCCCCCCGTGCCCCCTCCCTCGACCGCCTCACGTTCCAGCACGTCGCGCCCCACTTGCGACACCTGGCTGGCGCGCGCCAGGTACAGGTCACGCATGACCGGGTCGCGCGTGACGCGAATCGTGGGCAGGAGCCGATCCACCGCCGCCCGACGCCTCGTCAGGTCGATGAACCACCCGCCGCGCTCCAGGAGCTGGACCTTGCGCTCGAAGACGTCCAGCGCCTCCTTGATCTGCCGCTCGAGCGCCTCGGCCCCGTGCTGCTGCACGAACGAGTCGGGGTCCTCGCCCTCGGGGAGGGTGACCACGCGCACCGTGGCCCCCTCGGCCAGGAGCTCATCGCCCGCGCGGAAGGTGGCCTTGAGCCCGGCCTGGTCCGAGTCGTAGAGCAGGTAGACGTTCGTCGAGTACCGGACGAGCAGTTGCGCCTGCTCGTTCGTGAGGGCCGTGCCTAACGGTGCCACCACCGCCTCGATCCCCGCCGCGGCCAGTCGCATGGCATCGAAGTAGCCCTCGACGACGATCGCGCGATCCGACCGCCGGATCGGGTTGCGGGCCTGGTGGAGGTGATAGAGCAGGCGCCCCTTCACGTAGATCGGCGACTCGCCCGTGTTGAGGTACTTCGGTTCGCCGGGGCCGATCAGGCGTCCCCCAAACCCGGCGATGCGCCCCGACACGTCGTGGATCGGAAAGATGAGGCGCGAGCGAAAGCGCGGCCGCGGCTCCTCCGTCTCGTCGCGCTTGGAGAGCAGTCCGGACTCCAGCATGCAGCCGTCGTCGATCCCGATCGACGCCAGGTACGCGCGCATCAGGCCGATCTCGCGCGGCGCGAAGCCCAACCCGAAACGCTCGGCGGTGGCCCGGTTGATGTCGCGCGCGGCCAGGTACTCGCGCGCCGCCGAGCCCTGCGGGTCGTCCCACAGGATGCGCTGGAAGTACTCCTGGGCCGCCGCGTTGGCCTCCCACAGCGGCGCCCGCGGATCGGGGCCCTCCCGCCGCGACGTCGTCTCGTGCAGTTCGATCCCGCTCTTCTCGGCGACCATGCGGACCGCGGTGGGCCAGTCCACGCCCAGCCGCTTCTGCAGGAAGGAGAACACGTCGCCGGATTCCTTGCACACGAAGCAATGAAAGAACTTTCCCTTGGTCGTCGAGACCGAGAAGTTCCGGTTCACGCCCTGGTGGAATGGACACGGGCCGCGCCAGTTGCCGCCGCGCCCTTTCAGGGGGACATATTCCCCGATGATGCCGACGATGTCGGCCGCTTCCCGCACGCGGTCGACGTCCTCCTCGGCAATCACAGCTCGGCGATCGTCACACCCGATCCCCCCTCGTTCCACAGGCCCAGCCTGAAGCTGCGGACCCGGGTGTCCTTGCGCAGCAGCTCCGTGACGCGCTCGCGCAACGCCCCGGTCCCCTTGCCATGGATGATGCGCACCGACTTCAGGTCGGCCCGGATGGCCGCGTCGAGGGCCGAGAACACGGTGTCATCGATGTCGAGCGCCCGTTCCCCTCGCAGGTCGACCTCGGTCGGCACGTATTCCTCGGGCAGGTCACCGGTGAAGGCGACGGCGGCCGGCGCCGGCCGCTGCTCGGGCGAGGCCCGGCGCACCGCGCTCCGCGGATACGCCATCTTCATGGAACCGAGGGTCACGACCACGTCCGATGGGCGCACCTCGAGGACCCGGGCCACCTTTCCCTCCAATGGCAGGACCTGCACGAAGTCTCCCACGACGAGCGGACTGTCGTCGCGCGGACGCGGGGCACTGCGCTGCTGCCTGGCGCCCTCGCGCTCCAACTGCTCGATGCGTGCCCCCTGGCGCGTCGCCAGCTGCTCGACCTTCTGCCGTGCCGTGCGCGCCTGTTCCTCCAGCACCTCGTCGCTGGATCGCTTGAGGTCCCGGATGGTCTGCTCGATCGTGCTGCGGGCCTCGAGCAGGTAACGCCGCGCCTCCGCGCGCGACTCCTTCTCGACCCGGCGTTCCCGCTCGCGCACCGTGGTCTCGCGTTCCGCCAGCCGGTGCGCGCGCTCCTGGGCCGCCGCCAGCGAGGCGGACAGGTCGCGCTCCCGGTCGACCAGTCCCCGTTCGCGTGCCTCGAGCGTCTGGAGCAATGCGTTCACGTCGCGCTCCACCGTGGGGATGCGGGCCTCGGCGCGCGCGAGCACGTCGTCGGGGAGGGCGAGGCGACGCGCGATGCTCAGGCCGTACGAGCGACCGGGAATCCCCTTGATCAGGTGATACGTCGGCGCGAGCGCCAGGGCGTCGAACTGCAGCGAGGCATTGATCACCCCGGGCACCTCGGTCGCCAGCTCCTTGAGCGCGCCCAGGTGCGTCGTGGCCACGGTCAGTGCGCCTCGCGTGGTGAGCGCCTCGAGGATCGCCCCGCCTAACGCTGCTCCCTCCAGCGGATCCGTTCCCGATCCCAGCTCGTCGATGAGCACGAGCGAGCGCGCGGTGGCCGACCGGAGGATCTCGCCCAGGTTCTTCACGTGCGCGCTGAAGGTCGAGAGCGACGCCTCGATCGACTGCTCGTCGCCGATGTCGGCAAAGACGTCGTCGTACAGCGGGATCTCGCTTTCCTCACCCACGGGCGCGGGAATTCCCGCCTGCAACATGAGCGACAGGAGGCCGAGCGCCTTGAGCAGCACCGTCTTGCCCCCGGTGTTCGGCCCCGAGATGAGCAGCGTCTTCTCGTCGGCCTCCATCTGCAGGGAGAACGGGACGACGGACACGCCCTGCGCCAGCAGCAACGGATGCCGCCCGTCCACGACGCGAAAGCCGTCTCCCGCCTCGCGCAGCCGCGCCGGGGCGCAGCCCGCGACCTGGGCGTAGCGCGCGCGCGCGTACAGGGCGTCGATGATGACCAGCACCTCCAGCGCATCGCGAAGGAGCGGCTGGTCGGGGCGCAGCAGGTCGGTCAGCGCGAGCAGGATCCGGTCGACCTCAAGCTGTTCGTCTGCCTCGAGTTCGCGGATGCGATTGCAGGCCTCGATGGCGGCGGGGGGCTCGACGAACAACGTGGCACCCGTGCCCGAGGCGTCGTGCACGATGCCGCCGACGGCGCCTCGCCCCTCGCGTCGCACCGGGATGACAAACCGCCCGTTGCGCATGGTCACCGACGCATCGCTCACCTGCAAGTGCGGCTCGAGGCGGGACATGATGCGCTCGAGCAGGGCGACCAGCGCGCCCTGCGCCCCTCGCAGCTCGCGCCGGATCCGGCGCAGCGCCCCCGACGCCTCGTCGCGCACCGCGCCGTCATCATCGATCGCCTGGTCGATCGCCTCCTCGTGCTTCCGGTTGGCGTGCAGGCGCTCGCGCAGGCCGGCCAGCACCGAGAGGGCCATGGGCGGCTGCCGCGGACTGCGCAACGCCTCGCCGGTCAATCGCGACGATCGCAGGAGCGTCCCCGCCTGCCGCAGGTCGCGCCCGTCGAGCCGTGTCCCCTCGAAGCGCAGCCGGGCGAGCGCGCCGTCCATGTCGGGAATCGGCGCCGCCGTCCATCCCTCGTCGCTGCCCAGCAGTGCCCGCATCGCGGCGACCCGTGCCAGCTCGCGCTCGGCGCGTGCCAGCGCGCCCTCGGGTTCCAGCGCGCGCACGCGCGCCGCCCCTAACGACGAGGAGGCAAAGCCGGCCACCACATCAAGCACGGTGTGAAACTGGAGGACTGCGAGTGCGTGCGCGTTCATCGACCGACGGATTCCAACGGGAGGCTCAGCAGGGGACTCTCAGGGGCGCCGTGACGGGACGACGCAGGCGACGAGGGTGAGGTGCGGAAGACGAGGGGAACCGCGGCAGGCCTACCGGTGCAAGCGAGACGGTGCACGCGAGACGGTGCACGCGAGACGGTGCATGCGAGACGGTGCACGCGAGACGATGCACGCGAGACGATGCACGCGAGACGGTGCACGCGCCGCCGTCGTGCCCTAGCCGAGACTCGCCAGCTCCTCGCGAACAATGCCTGTGATCTGCGCACCGTCTGCCCGACCCTTGAACGCCGGCATCACCCGGCCCATGATCGCCCCGACGGTCGTCGCTCCGGCCGCCATGGCCGCACGCACCGCTGTCCGAATCTCGTCCGGATCGACCTGTGCCGGAAGATAGCGCTCGAGCAGCGCCACTTCCGCGCGTTCCTGCTCGGCCAGGTCGTGGCGCGCGCCCGCCGCATACATCTCGACCGACTCCTTGCGCTTCTTGATCCCGCGCCGAATCACCTCGAGGGCGTCGTCGTCGGTCATGGGGCGGCGCTGCTCGATCTCCCGATTGCGCAGGTCAGACAGGATGGTGCCTAGCAGGAGCAGGGCGGGCTTGTCCTGCGCCTTGCGGGCGGTACTCAGCTCCGCCTGGACGCGCTCGAGCAATGACGACATGGGCAACGATGGAGAAGAAGGTCTCGACGACGGGCGGTCGACGCCTCGCGTCGGTCAACCCGTGACGCCGATCAGCCGGGCGGCCAGTGCAGGGCGCGTCCGCCCAGGACGTGGGCATGCAGATGATACACCGTTTGCCCGCCGTCCGCGTTGGTGTTGAGCACGACCCGGTAGCCGGACGGCGCAATCCCCTCACTGCGTGCCAGCGCGGCGGCCATGAGCAGCACCTGACCGGCGAGCTCGGCCGACGTGACCTGATCCAGCGAGGCCACGTGCTGCCGCGGAATCACGAGGAAGTGAGTGGGTGCCTGCGGGTTGATATCGCGAAACGCGATGCAGTGCTCGTTCTCTGCGATGCGCGCTGCGGGAATCTCCCCGCTGACGATCCGGCAGAAGAGGCAGTCAGCTGCCATGGGGTCTCTCCACGAGGGCCAAGGCGCTGCGGGCGACGGCGAGGCCCGAGATGGCCGCCGTCTCGAATCGCAGCGTGTGTCCTCCCAATGCCACGCGGGTGAATCCCGCGCGCTCGAACTCCTCCAGCTCCTCCGGTTCCATCCCCCCTTCGGGACCGACCGCGATGGTGACCGGTGCCGCCAGCCGATGCCCGAGGATCGGGCTCCCCGACGCCTCGAGGACGAAGCGACCGCCGTCGGGCAGCGCACTCACGGCTCGCGCGAGCGTCCCCTCGGGGTAGATGGCCGGGAGCCAGGCCCCGCCGCTCTGCTCCAGCGCTGCGGCCATGCGTGCGCGCACCTTGCCGACGAAGGTCGGCCCCTCACCCCGCGGCTTGACGCTGCGGGAGCGACGATACAGGACCGGGCGCCAGCTGGTTGCTCCCAGCTCGGCGCACTTCTCCGCCAGCCAGAGCATGCGGTCACGATCGGCAATCGGCACCAGCAGGTGAACGGGCGCCAGCGGTGCGTGCACCGTGACGCTTTCGACGTCGACCGTGCCCGAGGTCCTGGACAGGCGGACCAGCGTTCCCTCGGCACGGTGTCCCTGCCCATCGAGCAGCGCGATGCGCGAGCCGAGCCCGAGACGACGCACGCGCACGTGGTGCAGGACTCCCTCGCCCAGCGACGCGGAGGTCCCGGCTGCGAGTGGCTCGTCGGGTGCGTAGAAGGCGGCTACGCCTTCGCGATCGTGATGCTCCACCAGACGTCCTCCACGTCTTCCCGTTCCAGCCGCCAGCCGTCGGCCGCGATCGCGTCGAGCATGGCCTCTCGCTCTTCCAGCAGGATGCCCGAGAGGATGGCCCGCCCCCCCGGGCGCAGCGCGCCGTGCATGGCCGGGAGCAATTCGACGAGGACCGACGAAATGATGTTGGCGACGACGACATCGACCGGCGCGACGAGCGGGAGCAGGATCGTCGCATCGCCCTCGAAGACGTGCACGATTCCCTCGACGTCGTTGCGCCGCACGTTGTCCTCGGCATTGCCGATGGCGTCGCCGTCGTACTCGATGGCGAAGACGCGGGAGGCACCGAGCTTCGCGGCCGCAATGGAGAGGACGGCGCTCCCTGCCCCGAGGTCGGCGACGACCAGCCCGGGGTGCATGATGTCCTGCAGCAGGCGTGTTGCGCCGCGCGTGGTCGGATGGTCGCCGGTCCCAAAGGCCATGCCGGGATCGATCACGATCGTTGTGGCCGGATCATGGCCTTCGGCGAGCCAGGTCGGGGCGATCGTCAGGCGCCCCAGCGTGTGGGCGCTGAGCTTGTCGCGCCAGTGAATCGACCAGTCGATCGGCTCGGTGGGCGACGTTTCGCAGACCGCATCGGGAATCGCCAGGTGCACCTGGCGGATCACCGCGGCCACGTCGACCTCGGGCGGAAAGTGCGTCACCAGCGCCGTGCCGTCTTCGTGCACCCCTTGCGCACCTGCGCCGAACAGTGCGGCCGACGCGGCCTCGCGACGGCCCGGTGCGGTCACGCGGAGCGAGGTCCAGGTCACGCGCCTAACGCTTCCTTCATCTTCGTCCAGAAGCCCTTGGAGCGCCCCTGTTCGGGGGGCGCGCCTTGCAACGCGGCCAGCTGCTTCAGCAGTTCCTCCTCCTCACGCGACACCGACTCCGGCGTCCAGAGCTGCACCCGCACGTGCAGGTCGCCCACGCCCGACGAGTTCACGCGGGGCAGCCCGCGCCCGCGCAGGTGCATGACCTGCCCACTCTGGGTCCCTGGCGGGATCCGCATGGACATGACGCCGCCGACGGTCGGCACCTCGACGTCCGCGCCAAGCACCAACTGCGCATAGGCGAGCAAGACCTCGGTGTACAGGTCCTCACCATCGCGCTCGAACCGCGCATCGTCGGCAACCTCGAACACCACGAGGACATCGCCCCGACCGCCGCCCCGCGGCCCCGCGTTGCCCAGCCCGCGCAACGTCATGTACTGCCCCGACGACACGCCGGCAGGAATCTGCACAGGGATCGAGTGCTCGCCGCGCGCCCGTCCCTCGCCCCGGCACTTCTTGCACGGCGCGGTGACGACCACGCCCTCGCCCGAGCACATCGGGCACGGCACGACCGAGACGAACTGCCCGAAGAAGGACCGCTGCGCACGACGGACCTCGCCACTCCCCGCGCATGTATGGCACGACTGCGGCTTGGTCCCCGGCTCGGCCCCGGTCCCGGTGCACTTCTCGCAGGCATCGAGCAGCTTGACGGTGAAGGTCTTCGTCACGCCCGATGCCACCTCGGCCAGCGTCAGCTCGACGGTGATCTTCACGTCCTGGCCGGTGCGAGGCCCCCCGCCCTGTCGACGCCCGCCCTGCTGGAACAGGTCGCCCAGCCCGCCGAAGCCGCCGAAGTCCTTCATGAAGATGTTCAGCGCCTCGGACAGGTCGACATGATGGTAGCTCGCCCCCCCCGCCGCGCCGCGCAACCCGGCCTCACCGTAGCGATCGTACGCCGCCCGCTTGTCCGGGTCGCGCAGCACATCGTAGGCCTCGGTGATCTCCTTGAACTTCTCTTCCGCATCCTTGGCCCCGTTATTTCGATCCGGGTGCCACTTGGTCGCCAGCTTGCGGTATGCCTGCTTGATCTCGTCGTCGGACGCACCGCGCGCGACGCCGAGCGTGCTATAGAAGTCGGCCATGGGCCCGGTTCAGCTAGTGAAGGATGTCGGACACGAGGAGCGACGTGTGTCGTACCAGGGCGATGACCTTGTCGTACGGCATGCGCGTGGGACCGATCACCCCGATCACGCCGTTCAACGCCCCGACCCGGTACTCCGCGGTCACGATGGTGAAGTTTTCCAGCTTCGGGTCGCCATGCTCGTTCCCGATCGTGATCGAGATGCCTGGCGACTCGGAGCGTCCACGCAGCAGTGTGGCAAGCTGGGCCCGCGTCTCGGTCAGCGCGAGCAGGCGTCGCATGCCATCGCCGGTCGAGAACTCCGGTTGCTCGGCGAGCACCGACGCCTGACCGAGCACGACGCCGTCGTCGTCGCCCGATGCCGGCACGTCGAAGAGCGTCTCGCGCTCCTGGACGAACACGTTCAGCAGTTCGCTCGCCCCGGCCGTGGCATTGGTGTCGCGCAACCGCTCACCTAACGACGCGCGGATCGCCCGCAGCGTCAGCCCCCCGAGACGCTCGTTGAGCACGAGCATGACCTCGGCCACCGCGCTCTCGGCGATCTGCCCATCGACCTCCACGAAGATCGTGCGCACCGCCCCGCCCTCGAGGGTGAGGACCAGCAGCAAGCGATCGTTCGAGACCCGAATGATATCCAGGCGCTGCAGAATGGCGTTGTCGAGCCGAGGACCGAGCGCGACACCCAGCTCCTGCGCGACGATCGACAGGCTCTGCGCCGCCTTGCGCAGGATCGACTCGATCGCCGAGGGGCCGCCCGCCGCCATGTGCTCCGAAATCCGCTCGGCGTCGGCCGTGGGCAGCGCACGCGCGTGCATGAACGAATCGACATACAGCCGATACGCGATGTCGGTGGGAATGCGCCCGGCCGACGTGTGCGGATGGTACAGATAGCCCTTGTCTTCCAGGTCGCTCATCGTGTTCCGGATCGTCGCGGGCGAGACGCCGATCCCGAATCGCTTCGATATCGTGCGCGATCCGGCGGGCTCCGCCGTTTCGACGTAGCTCTGAATCACGGCCTCGAGGACCCGCCGTTCGCGATCCGACAGCTCTGGAAGCGCCATAAGTTCAAAGCTAGTAACGACTTCGATGCTCAGTCAAGGCAGAGACCAAGGCATCGAGCCGAAGCCACCCTCGCGGCGACAAAACGAGCCGATCATCGTGGACCGTTCCCCACCCCTTCTCGATCCACCGATCGACCACGGCGGCATCGGTCGCGTGGATGGCGACCCCGGTGCGCGTGCGAAGGCCGACGTATAGCGCCTCGAGCGCATGCTGCTCGGGCGAGAGCTCCTCCTCGCCGCCTATCGGGTCCTCGTTCCCCAGCACCCGTGCCCTCCAGCGGGAGTATTCGCGTTCGTTCCAGCGACGCCGCTGCCCATCGAAGCCGTGCGCGCCCGGTCCGAGCCCCAGGTAGGGCACGTTGCGCCAGTAGGACGAATTGTGTCGCGACTCATGTCCCGGACGGGCGAAATTGGACACTTCATACTGCACGTAGCCCGCCTCGGCGAACCGGTGGTGCGCGCTGAGGAAATCTGACTCGAAGCGCTCTTCGTCGGCTTCGTGCACTTCACCGCGTGCGCGCCACCGGTCCAGCGGTGTTCCGCCCTCAATCGTCAACCCATACGCGGAGATGTGCGGAGGGAGCAGCTCGATGGCCATCGAGAGATCGCGAGACCAGTCGCGCGGCACCTCGGGCGGAAGGGCGTAGATCAGGTCCAGCGACCAGTTGGCGATCCCGCCCGCCGCGAGGGCGTCGACCGCTCGATAGACGCCGGCGACGTCGTGCGTGCGATGCATCCAGGTCAGCACGGCCGGATCGAAGCTCTGCACCCCGAGCGAGATGCGGTTGACGCCTGCGTCGCGCCACGCCGCGACGGTCGAGGGCGTCAGGTCCTCCGGATTCGCCTCGACGGTAAGCTCGACGTCGGGGGAGAGCGCAACGTGCTGCCGTAGCACCTGAATGGCACGCGCAAGTCCGTCCGCGCCAAGGCGCGACGGCGTGCCGCCTCCGAAGTAGAGCGTCTCGAGCGGCAGCCCAGCGGTCGCCCCCGTGAACCGAAGGTCGAGTTCCGTCGCCAGGGCCTCGAGAAAGTCGGCGACCGGCGTGACCCTGCGGACGGCGATGGCGAAATCGCAGTACGAGCATCGTCGGGCGCAGAAGGGGACGTGCACATACACGTGTCGGTAGCCCACGGAGCGCCCGTCGGCGGGCGACGTCACGACGAGGGTTCCGTGGCGCTTGCGCGCGCCGACACGGTGATCGACAGCGTACCAACAGGTGCCGCTGCCCCTGGCGCCACCTGTGTGGCAACGGTCGAGGCACCACGTAGCCGGTCGGGGGGCTCGACGGGCGAACGACCAGGCGCACCGGAGAGGGTGCCCCCTAGCCGCCGCACAAGACCAGATGCATCGAAGGCGACGGCGCCGACCATTGAGAGATTGGACAGCGCGATGCCGATGGCCCGCGGCGAGATCGCGCACGCGTGCACCAGGTCGTCGGTCGCCTGCGGACCGCACCCGAGGACGGCCAGCACGCGGCCCTCGGGTGAGTCGTCCGGGAAGTCGACGGACGCGTCGGTCGAGCGAGCGCCGAGGGGCTCGGACGAGCGCGGGAGCGACACCCTGCCGCGTGGCGTCAGGGCGAGCAGCGCCGAGAGGTCGTCGAACGAGGCGACCACGTGCGCGCCATCGCGCAGCAATTGGTTCGCGCCCACGGACGACTCGCTGTCGATGGGGCCGGGCACCGCGGCGACGAAACGCCCCAGCGCATCCCCTAACTGCGCGGTGATCAAGGCCCCGGAGCGAACGCCGGCCTCGACGACGAGCACCACGTCTGCCAGGGCCGCGATGAGGCGGTTGCGTCGGGGAAAGGCCCCCGGGTGCGCCGGTCGGCCGGGCGCAAGTTCCGACAGGACCAGCCCGTCGCGCGCGATGCGCGCATGCAGCGCCGTGTTGGAGCGCGGATAGGGAACGTCGACCCCGGTCCCCTGCACCGCGATCGTCGCCCCTGCCCCCTCCAGCGTTGCCGCGTGCGCCTCGGCATCGATCCCCATCGCGAGCCCGCTCACGACGCACACCCCTGCATCGGCGAGTCGCCGGGCGAAGTTGCGCACGACAACCCGGCCGTAACCGGTCGCCCGTCGAGCCCCGACCAGCGCCACCGCCGGACGTTCCGTCAGCTGCGGCGCACCGAGCGCGTACACGACCGTTGGGGCATCCTCCAGGTCGAGCAGCCGCACGGGATATTGTGCATCACCCTGCGCGAGCACGGCGATCCCGCGCTCGGCGCATCGCGCGCGCACGCGCTCCGCCCGCTTCAGGGCCGCCGCTGCCGCGGCGTCGTCGGACACTTTCGCGGCGAACGCCTCCTGCACGCTCGGATGCACCGCCAGCAGGCGACGCAGCGCGACCGGACCGATCCCCGGGAGCCCCGCCAGCGCCAGGGCGTGCAGCGACGTATCAGCGCCGCTCGTCGTCACCGCTCTGCGTCACCGGTCGGCGCCGTGCCGCGGTCGGCCGGATCGACGATCGGGGCCCCGAGTCCCTCATCCGCACTCTCGGCGGACGCGTCGACCGCGGCGGACTTCCGCATCGCGAGCAGCTTCGTCCACCACGCGGCCTTGAGCGCGTCGAGACCGGTGCGCGCGGGGGCGCTGATGCAAAAGAGGCCGAATGCGCCCCGTGCGTCGATCTCGGGAATGTAGTCCTCACCGAGCAGGTCGAGCTTGGTGAAGACGACGCAGAATGGCTTGGCGGCCAGTTCGGGAGAATACTGCAGGACCTCGTGACGCAGCTGGTCGAACTCCGCCTGCCAGTCCATCGCATCGATGGGGATCAGGAAGGCCAGGAGGCGCGTGCGTTCGATGTGGCGGAGGAACTGGAGTCCGAGCCCCTTCCCCTCGTGCGCCCCCTCGATGATGCCGGGGATGTCCGCGACCACGAAGGTGCGATGATCGCTCAGCGCGACCACCCCGAGGTTGGGCTTGAGCGTGGTGAACGGGTAGTCGGCGATCTTCGGGCGGGCCGCCGAAATGACCGAGAGCAGCGTAGACTTTCCCGCGTTTGGCTGCCCGACCAGCCCGACGTCGGCGATGAGCTTGAGCTCCAGCTCGAGCGTGCGCAGCTCCCCGTCCTCACCCGGCTGCCACTCGCGCGGCGACTGGTGCGTCGCGGTTGCGAAGAAGGCATTGCCCTTTCCGCCCCGCCCGCCCTTGGCCACCACCAATTCATCGCCGTGGCTGAGCACTTCGCCCAGCAGGGCTTCTTCGCCCTGCACGCGCACCGTGGTCCCCGGGGGAACCGGGAGGATGAGCGTCTCGGCGGAGCGACCGGTCTTGTTGTTGCCCGATCCGTGCTGGCCTCGCTCGGCGATCCACTTGTCGCGGTAGGTGAAGTCGAGCAGGGTGGCGAGGTTGGCGTCGGCGCGCACGATGACGTCGCCGCCGCGGCCGCCATCGCCGCCGTCGGGGCCCCCCATCGGGTAGAACTTCTCGCGACGGAAGGAGGCAACGCCGGAGCCGCCGGCCCCTGCTTCGGCATGCACGACGACGAGATCAATGAACATCCTGATGCACCACGCGTTCGAGGAGGAGTCGATAGCGCGCGGGATTCTCCGGCGCCATGAAGTCGGTGACTGCCTCGAGCACGGCGCCGACCTCGCCCGCCGAGGCGCCCGCATTGAGCGCCCCGTGCAGGTGGGAATGCAGCTGACGATCCTGTCCCGCCGCCGCGCACGCCGCGACAATGCACAGCTCCCGACGCCGCAAGTCGAGGCCCGGGCGCGAGAGGACCTTGCCGTAACCCTCGACGATCATCCACGCATCGAGTGCGGGATGCAGGGCCCGGATGTTGTGCCGGAGCCGTTCGTACGACGCGCCATACACGATGGCGCACGTGCGCGCGCCGTCCGTGCTCCACTGCCCGGCGTCGGCGAATCGCTCGCCGTCGTCGTGCGCCGGCGCTGCCCGACCCGAGACGCGCCGCCACTCGCGGGCGGCGTTGAGTGCGCGGGGGAACCCCGCGAACAGGTAGGACTGCAGGATCACTTCCTCCACCCACTCCGAGGGAACCACGTCGAGCGCATCGGTGAGGGCGCGCCGGACTTCCGCCTCTCCCACCGATGCGACCGCGGCCGCCACGCGCACCAACGCCACGTGCGGCGCGTCCAGACCGTCAATTCTCGCCCGGTATCCCTCGTCTGACGGTACCGTTCCATCGCCGACCGGACCCTGTGGCTGCGTCACCGGGTCCTGGGTCGTGGCGGCGACGCCCTGCCCGTGCGGCGGCACCTGGTCCCCATCGGGCCTCGGCTCATGCGTCGATGACATGCACGTCTCCCACGACTTCGCCGCGCGTGTTGCGGACCTTGGTGCGCGCGAACTCCTGCAACCGAGGGGGCAGCGGGTCGGGGAGCGCACCATGCAGCTGCAGCAGCCGCAGCAACGCCGGGAACTGGGCGCGGGGCGAGCCATCCTCCACCTTCACGACTGCCCCCAGTCCCTGCTCGAGCAGCGCCGCGGTATGGACGCCCTCGGCCCCGATCTTGGCGATGACACGTCCCGACGTCTCCTCGACCAGCACGCTGTCGAATCGGTCCGTGCCGCCGAACATGAGCGGCCGAGTGCGCACCGCGCGGGCAATTCGTGAGGGAATCTCGTCGCCGCGCGTGGCGCGCGCTGCAAGCAGTGCGTAGGCGCGCGCCATGTGCGCCAGCGGCAATCCGAAGACCACGACGCCGCACCCATCGACTCCCAGTTCGATTTCGCCTGCCGGCACTCCCGTCCATTTCGCCACCGACTCGAGCGCCGAGACCTGGATCGCGTGTCCGGGGAGCTCATAGCCATGGGCCGACCATCCGGATACATGCGTGCGGGCGAGCATGGCGGCGTGCTTGCCCGAGCAGTTGTTGTGCAGTCGGGTCGGGGCGTACCCGCCGTCCCGCACAATCCGGGCGCCGCGTCGCGACAGCGGCTCGTGCGGTCCGCAAACGAGATCCCCTTCCTCCATTCCGATCGACGCCAGCATCTGTCCCGCGAGCGCCACGTGCTCGGGTTCGCCGCCATGCGACGCACAGGCGAGGGCGAGTTCGTCGTCGCCCCAGACCAGTTCGTCGAAGCCCCCCGTCTCGAGGAACGGCATCACCTGAAAGGGCTTGGCGCAGGAGCGCCATGGCGTGACCAGGAACGGATCCCGCGTGCTGCCGATCAACCCGGCAGAGGCGTCCCACACCGCGGCGTGCACGCGGTGGCGCGACTCCACCAGGGTGCCGCGGGTGACGACCACGTCGAGCTGATAGGTCTGCATGCACCACCACGAGAGTAAGGACTGGCCGGACAGCGGACCGGCTCCGGGACGGAAGATAACCGGCGGGGAGGTGCGGGTATCGGACGGCGCGAGACTTCCGTTGACCGCGCCCTTCGACAGACTCTACCTTCCCCAGCCATGCCATCCCCCTCTCCGGCGACGCACCTGACGCGCCCCCGACTCATCGCCCTCCTCGACGGCATGCGCGCTCGGCGCGTGGCGGTGGTGGGCGACGCCATGCTCGACGTGTACCTCCAGGGCGACGTGGAGCGCATCTCGCCCGAAGCGCCCGTCCCGGTGGTGCGCGTGCGGGAGCGCAAGTTCGCGCTCGGCGGTGCGGCGAACGTCGCGCAGAACGTCGCCGCCGCCGGTGCCAGCGGAACGCTGGTGGCGGTTGTGGGGGACGACGGCGGCGGTGCCCGCCTGCGCGCGATGCTGCGCGACATCGGCTCCGACGACGCCGCCCTGATCACCGTGAGCCGGCCCACGACCACCAAGACACGACTCGTGGCCCGGTCGCAGCAGGTGGTGCGATTCGACGAGGAGGACGACCACGACCTCGCGGGGGCCGACGTGGACCGGCTGGTCGGTGCGCTCGATGAGGTGCTGGACTCGGCCGATGCCCTCGTGCTGGAGGACTACAACAAGGGCGTGCTGGTGGCCGCCGTCATTGCACGGGCCATCGCGCGGGCGCAGGCGCGGGCAATCCCGATCGTCGTGGATCCCAAGTTCCGGAACTTCTTTGCCTATCGCGGGGCGACGATCTTCAAGCCGAACCGGCGGGAGCTGGAGTCCGCGTTAGGCGCGGCCGTGCAGCTGGACGATGCGGGCGCCCTGCCGGCCACGCTCGAGCGACTGGGGGCCCGGCACCTCCTGCTCACCCTCGGCGAGCGGGGCATGGCCCTCGTCTCGCCCGACGGGCAGGTACAGCGCATCCCG
>Ga0138256_10002748_pt1 | contig 18782 bp, 19 predicted proteins | sample KNB2016incub_MG_FD_105486 | JGI IMG/M metagenome (GOLD analysis project Ga0138256, IMG submission 105486) | Active sludge microbial communities from wastewater in Klosterneuburg, Austria - KNB2014incub_MG | ecosystem: Engineered > WWTP > Activated sludge > Unclassified | place: Austria... | reverse complement strand
TACACGACCGACATGGTCAAGGGCGCGATCCTGGCGTTCCGCGCCGCGACCAATGCGCGCGACGTCGGCTGCGTGGTCTTCACCGGTGCCGGCGACAAGGCTTTCTGCACCGGTGGCAATACCAAGGAGTACGCCGAGTACTACGCCGGCCAGCCGCAGGAATACCGCCAGTACATGCGGCTGTTCAACGACATGGTGTCGGCCATCCTGGCCTGCGACAAGCCGGTGATCTGCCGCGTCAACGGCATGCGCATCGGCGGCGGCCAGGAGATCGGCATGGCTTGCGACTTCTCGGTCTCGTCAGACCTGGCGCGCTACGGCCAGGCCGGGCCCAAGCACGGCTCGGCGCCGATCGGCGGCGCCACCGACTTCCTGCCGGTGATCGTCGGTGCCGAGCGCGCCATGGCCGCCTGCGTGCTGTGCGAGCCCTTCTCGGCGCACAAGGCCTACCAGATGGGCGTGATCAGCGATCTGGTGCCCGCACTCAAGGTCGACGGCGCCTGGGTGGCCAACCCGATCGTCGAGACGCAGCGCATGGTCGACGAGTTCGGCCGCAACGTCTACGGTGAGCCCAAGACCGGTGACGCGCTGAAGGCGGGCAAGGCGCTGCTGGCCCGTGGCACGGTCGACCTGTCGCTGCTGGACGCCAAGGTCGAGGAGCTGTGCGCCAAGATCCTGCTGACCTTCCCCGACTGCACGACCAAGACGCTGGAAGAACTGCGCAAGCCCAAGCTCGAGGCCTGGAACCGCAACAAGGAAGATTCGCGCGCCTGGCTGGCGCTGAACATGATGACCGAGGCGCGTTCGGGCTTCACGGCCTTCAACGAAGGCACGAAGGACGATCGTGAGGTCGACTTCGTGCTGCTGCGCCAGAAGCTGGCCGCCGGGGAAAGCTGGGTCGGTCCACTGCACGACTCGATCCAGCCGAAGGCCAAACGGTGAACCAGTCGCCCCTGAGTGTCGGCGTCGAGCAGGGTGGGGCCCTGCTGCGCCTGCGCCTGGCCCGGCCCAAGGCCAACATCGTCGACGCCGAGATGATTGCGGCGCTGCATGCGGCAATCAACCAGCACGCGGGCAACCGCAGCCTGCGCGGCGTGTTGCTGGACGCTGAAGGGCCGCACTTCAGCTTCGGCGCCAGCGTGGAAGAGCATCTGGCCGATCGCTGCGCCGCGATGCTGGGCGCGCTGCACGCTCTGATCATCGCGATGGTCGAGTTTCCGGTGCCGATCCTGGTGGCGGTGCAAGGCCAGTGCCTGGGCGGCGGCCTCGAGGTGGCGCTGGCCGGCGGGCCGATCTTCGCGGCGCCGGGTGCGCAGTTCGGCCAGCCCGAGATCAAGCTCGGTGTGTTCGCGCCGGCGGCGTCGGTGCTGCTGCCCTACCGCGTCAACCAGACCGCGGCCGAAGACCTGCTGTTCAGCGGGCGATCGGTCAGCGCCGCCGAGGGCCTGGCCATGGGTCTGGTGCATGCCGTGACCGACGACCCGCAGGCCGCCGCGCTGGCGTACTTCGAGCAGCACCTGGCAGGCCGCAGCGCCGCCGCGCTGGCCTGCGCCGTCAGCGCGGCACGCGCACCGATGCGGGCCGACGTGCGCCGCCGCCTGGCCGAGGTGGAACGGCTTTACCTGGACCGACTGATGCACACACGCGACGCCAACGAGGGGCTGGCTGCCTTTCTCGCCAAACGTTCACCAACCTGGGAGCACTGCTGATGGACACGCTTTCGATCTCGCCGGTCGCCCGCATCGTGGCGCGCTGCCAGGATCTGTTCGACGACCTGGACTTCAAGGCCGTCAAGGCCTGGAAGGACGCCGTGCCCGGCCGCAAGGCGATCGGCTACATGCCGGTCTACGTGCCGCGCGAACTGATCCACGCCGCCGGCATGCTGCCGGTGGGCATTCTCGGGGGCGGCGACGCGCTTGAGGTGATCCAGGGCGACGCCTACTACCAGAGCTACATCTGCCGCATTCCGCGTTCGACGCTCGAACTCGGCCTGACCGGGCGACTCGACAGCCTGGACGGCATGCTGTTCCCGTCGATCTGCGACGTCATCCGCAACCTGTCGGGCATGTGGCAGATCCTGTTCAAGGACAAGTACGTCAAGTACTTCGACGTACCCCAGAACTACGTCGACTCGATCGGCGGCAGCTTCTACATCGAAGAGATGCAGACCCTGCGCGAAGACCTCGGGCGCATGCGCGGGCGGCCGATCAGCGATGAAGAGCTCAACGCCTCGATCGCCGTCTACAACGACAACCGAGACGCGGTGCGCGAGTTGTACGCCTACCGTGCCGCCAAACCCTGGCAGGCGCCCACCTCCGAGGTCTACCTGCTGCTGCGCGCCGGCATGGTGCTGCCGCCCGAGGAGCACACGGTGCTGCTGCGCGAGTACCTGGCGGCGACCGAGCTCGAAGAGCGCCCGAAGCGCGACAACGCCCGCGTGGTCATCAACGGCTCGTTCTGCGAACAGCCGCCGCTGGCGCTGATCAAGTCGATCGAGATGTCGGGCTGCTACATCGTCGACGACGACTTCATCCTCGTCACGCGCTGGCTGCTCGACCACGTTCCGGCCGATGCCAACCCGCTCGAAGAGTTGTCCAAGGCTTTCCTGCACCGCTCGGCGACCACCGCCGCGAAGTACGAGACGACCAAGGAAGAGAAGGGCGTGTTCCTGATGAAGCAGGTGAAGGATGGTGGTGCCGAGGGCGTGATCTTCGCCGCGCCTTCGTTCTGCGACCCCGCGCTGCTCGAGCGCCCGATGCTGCAGGACGTGCTCAAGCAGCACGGCGTGCCGTACACCGCTTTCAAATATGCGGAGAACACCGGCCAGATGGCGCCGATCCGCGAACAGTCCGGCACCTTCGCCGATTCGATCAAGCTCTGGAGCGCCTCATGACCATCGCCCCCATCGCCATGCCCGCGCCGCGCGGCAACCCGACGGCCAAGCCGCAGAACGTCCAGAAAGAGGACGCGATGTGGCTGCAGAAGGAGCTGATCAACAAGAACTACATGGACCTGGCCACGGCACACGCCAACAACCGCAAGGTGTCGGCGACCTTCGTGCCCGGCAACCTGAACGAATTGCTGATGTGCTTCAACTTTGCGCGCAGCCTTCCCGAGACCAACGCGCTGCAGAACGGCATGCGCAAGAAGTCGGGCAAGATGATCATGGACGCGGAGCGCGACGGCCAGTCGGAAGACGTCTGCACCTACGTCAAGGCCGACCTCGGCATGATGATGGGCGGCGAGATCGGCCCCACCGGCGACCCGCTGCCCAAGCCCGACGTGCTGCTGCTGTCCTACACCGGCTGCTTCACCTTCATGAAGTGGTTCGAACTGGTGCGCCACAAGTACGGCTGCGAGACCGTGATGCTGCACGTGCCCTACCAGGCCGAGGGCAGGATCAATCCGAACATGCGCGACTATGTCGTCAAGCAGCTGAAGGAAACCGTGATCCCGACGCTCGAGCGCATCTCGGGCGTCAAGTTCGACATCGACCGCCTGCGCCAGTACATGCGCGAATCGGCCCGGGCCGAGGAGGATCTGGTCAAGGTGCTGCAGTCGGCCAAGCACCGGCCGTCGCCGATCGACGGCTACTTCGGCGCCGTGTACTACATCGGGCCGATCTTCACCGCCTTTCGCGGCACGCCCGAGGCCAGTGAGTACTACCGCGTGCTGCACCAGGAGATCGAGGCGCGCATCCGCGACGGCAAGGGCCCGGTCACGCCCGACGGCGACATGGGCGAAGAGAAGTACCGTCTGATCGTCGAGGGCCCGCCCAACTGGACGAGCTTTCGCGAGTTCTGGAAGATGTTCTACGAAGAAGGCGCGGTGGTCGTGTCGTCGACCTATGCCAAGGTCGGCGGGCTGTACGACTTCGGCTTCCGCCACGACCCCGATCACCCGCTGGAGTCGCTGGCCGAGTACTGCCTGGGCTGCTACACCAATCTGAACCTGCCGTCGCGAATCGACATGATCTGCAAGTACATCGACGAGTACCAGGCCGACGGGCTGCTGATCAATTCGATCAAGAGCTGCAACAGCTTCTCGGCCGGGCAGTTGCTGATCCTGCGCGAGGTCGAGAAGCGCACCGGCAAGCCGGCGGCCTTCATCGAGACCGACCTCGTCGACCCCCGCTACTTCTCGGCGGCCAACGTGAAGAACCGGCTCGAAAGCTACTTCCAGATGGTCAAGCAAAAGCGCAGTGCCCTCACGGGTGCGCATTGAAGGGGCCCGCACCATGCGCTGTTTCATCGGCATCGACCTCGGATCGACCACCACCAAGGCGGTGGTCATCGACGAGCATCAGAACATTCTCGGGCGCGGCATCACCAATTCGCGCTCGAACTACGACACGGCGGCGGCCATCGCCAAGCAAGAGGCGCTGGTCAACAGCCGCTTCCATCTGTTCCGCCAGGCGCTGGCCGACACGCAGGCACTGAACGGCGAACTCGACGGCTTCATCGGCCAGCTTGAGCGCAGCTTTCGCTCGGAGCAGTACCTCGAGCAGCTGGCCGATCTCGAGCAGACCTGCCGGCGCAGCCTGGACACGGCGAACTTCGGCGATGCCACGCCGGCGGTGGCCGAGACCCTGGGCGAGGTGTTCCGGCGCCTGACCGCCGAGGCGCCCTTGCTGTTCGCGCCGGGCGCGAACCGCAAGTCCGACTTCTTTCGTGACATCGCCGGCAGCCAGTACCTGGCCACCGGCGAGACCGTGTCCAAGGAAAACGGCACGCGCTACGACTTCCTCTTGAACGTCTTCGACCGGTCCATCATCGAGGTCGAGAACCGTGTCTACGCCGACTCGATCCGGCGCCACCTGCTGGCCGCGCTGGAACACAGCTTCACCGCGCTGCCGAACACCGCGGCGCGGCGCACGCAGGTGGAGGCGCCGATCAAGGGCATCCTCGACACCGAGCTGGAAGAAAGCTACGTCGTGGGCACCGGCTACGGCCGCGCACGGTTGCCGTTCTCGAAAGAGCACGTGCGCTCGGAGATCCTGTGCCATGGCCTGGGCGCGCACGTGATGTACCCGGGCACCGCCACCGTGCTCGACATCGGCGGCCAGGACACGAAGGCGATCCAGGTCGACCCGGCCGGCATCGTCGAGAGCTTCCAGATGAACGACCGCTGCGCAGCCGGCTGCGGGCGCTACCTGGGCTACATCGCCGACGAGATGAACATGGGTCTGCACGAGCTCGGGCCGATGGCGATGAAGTCGACCAAGAACATCCGCATCAATTCCACCTGCACCGTGTTTGCCGGCGCTGAGTTGCGCGACCGTCTGGCGCTGGGCGACAAGCGCGAGGACATCATGGCCGGCCTGCACCGCGCCATCATCCTGCGCGCGATGTCGATCCTGGCGCGCTCGGGCGGGATCCGCGACCAGTTCACCTTCACCGGCGGTGTGGCCAAGAACGAAGCCGCCGTGAAGGCGCTGCGCGAGCTGGTCGACGAGAACTACGGCAAGCTGACACTCAACATCGACCCTGATTCGATCTACACCGGCGCACTGGGCGGTGCCACATTCGCCTGGCGGGCGGTGGTCGAAGAGGGCAAGCAGATCGAGGCGAGGACAAAATGAGCATCCACACCATCGGCATCGACATCGGCTCTGGCGCTGTCAAGAGCGTGCTCTTTCGCATCGACGACGACGGCAAGCCGCAATGGCTGGCCAAACGCTGCGAGCGCATTCGCCGTCGCGACCCCATGACACTGGCCGAAGAAGGGCGCGACAGTGTGCTGGCCGACGCCGGTCTGGGCATCGACGACATCGAATATCTGGCCACCACCGGCGAAGGCGAGAACGTGAGCTTCGCCACCGGGCATTTCTACTCGATGACCACGCACGCGCGCGGCGGCGTCTTCCTGCATCCCGGGGCCAACGCGGTGGTCGACATCGGCGCGCTGAACGGGCGCGCGATCTACGTCGACGAGCGTGGCAAGGTGCTGTCGTACAAGATGACCAGCCAGTGCGCGTCGGGGTCGGGGCAGTTCCTCGAAAACATCGCGCGCTATCTGGGGGTTGCGGTCGAGGAGATCGGGCCGCTGTCGCAGAGTGCGACCAACCCCGAGAAGTGCAGCTCGATCTGCGCCGTGCTGGCCGAGACCGACGTCATCAACATGGTGTCACGCGGCATCCCCACGCCCGACGTGCTGAAGGGCATCCACCTGTCGATGGCCTCGCGCATCGTCAAGCTGCTCAAGGTCACCGGCATCAAGCAGGGCACGGCGCTGATCACCGGCGGCCTGGCGCTGGACAGCGGGCTGATCGCCGCGATCCAGGAGGAGATGCTGGCCGAGAAGGTCAACGTGAACGCCATCAACCACCCCGATTCGATCTACGCCGGCGCGATCGGCGCTGCCCTGTGGGGCGCCTTCCGTCATGCCAAACTGAACACGCTGCAGGCCGAGATGGCCGCCTGAGGAGACCCGATCATGGCTTTGCTCATCGACGAGAACTGCACCGCCTGCGACGCCTGCAGGCCGGTGTGCCCCAACGACGCCATCAGCGTCGGCGACCCGATCTACGTGATCGACCCCTTCCGATGCACCGAATGTGTGGGCGCCGAGGACGAGCCGCAGTGCCGCCTGGTGTGCCCGGCCGACTGCATCCCGGCGAACCCCGATTTCGCGGAGTCGCCCGAGGAACTGATGGCCAAATACGAGACGTTGCACGGCTGAGCCGGCTTCAGAGTTCGACCTGAGTCCCTGCAGCCGGTGCTTCAACGGTCCAGCCCAGGCGTTCGCTGATCAGGTCGGCAAAACCGCTTGCGGTCTCGGCCTCACCGTGCACCACGAAGGTCTGTGCGGGCGGCTGCTTGAAGCCACCCAGCCAGCCCATCAGGGCGGCCTGGTCGGCATGCGCCGACAGCCCGCCGATGGTGTGGATGCTGGCGCGCACCTTGATCTCGTCGCCCAGGATGCGCACTTGCTTTTCGCCGTCGACCAGGCGCCGGCCCAGGGTGCCGGCAGCCTGGAAGCCGATGATCAGCACGGCACATTCGGGCCGACCCAGGTGGTGGCGCAGGTGGTGCCGGATGCGGCCGGCGTCGCACATGCCGCTGGCCGAGACGATGATGGCACCGGCCTTGATGCGGTTCAGCGCGATCGATTCCTCGACGCTGCGCGTGAAGCGCAGGTCCAGCCATTCGGGGTGTGACTTGCGCAGCGACAACAGCGCACGGGTTTCCTCGTCCAGGAACTCGGTGCGCTTCCAGGTGATCTCGGTCACCTTGTGCGCCATCGGCGAGTCGACGAAGACTTGCAACCGCGGCAGCCGGCGCTGGCGGCAAAGGTCCAGCAGCAGCTGCAGCAGCTCCTGCGTGCGGCCGAGCGCGAACGCCGGAATGATGATGTTGCCCTGTCGCCGGCGCAAGGTGTTGTCGATCACCTCGACCAGTTCGTCGACCGTGTCCTTCAGCGGCCGGTGCAGCCGGTTGCCGTAAGTCGATTCGACCAGCAGCGCGTCGGCGCTGTCGATCGGGGTCGGGTCACGCACGATCGGCCGGCCCGGCTGGCCGAGGTCGCCCGAGAACACCAGTTTGCGCGTGCGGTCGCCGGCATTCACCCAGACCTCGATGATGGCCGAGCCCAGGATGTGCCCGGCATCGCGGAAGCGGCAGCGCACCGCAGGGTGCGGCACCACGTCTTCGTCGTAGGCCACGCCGCGCAGCTGTTCCAGACTGGCCTCGGCCTGCGCCACGGTGTACAGCAGCTGCGGCGGCGCTCGATGGTTGTTGCGCTTGCGTTGCGCGCGCGCCCAGTCGCTTTCCTGGATGAAGGCGCTGTCCAGCAGCATCACCGACAGCAGGTCGACGGTGGCGGTGGTGGTGTAGATCGGGCCGCGAAAGCCCAGCGCGCACAGCCGCGGCAGCAGCCCGCTGTGGTCGATGTGCGCGTGCGTCAGCAGCACGAAGTCGATCTCGCGCGGGTCGAAGGGCCAGGCCGCCAGGTTGCGTTCGTGCTGTTCGCGCCCGCCCTGAAACATGCCGCAGTCGACCAGAAAGCGCAGGCCCCCGATCTCGACCAGAAAACACGACCCGGTGACTTCCTGGGCCGCGCCGATGAAGCTGATTTTCATGTGTCGCTCCGGTGCATCTGTCGTTGTGCCGCCTTGGCCGCCTGCTGCGTCGCGCGACGAATGGCGCTGAAGCGGCGCAGCGCCTCTTCCATCTCGGCCAGCGGCAGCCGTCCGGCCGCGCCGGCAGCCAGCAGCGCGGCCTTCAGTGCTTCGTAGGTCAATTCCATCACCTGCAGGTCGATTGCAGCCGGTGCAGCCGCAGCATCTGCCGAGCCCGCCGCTGCGGTGCTGGTCTCGAGCTGCAGCGCGATGGCTTCGCACAGGGCCAGTACGGCGTCGGTGCGGGCGACGAAGTCGCCGCGGCTGGCCTGCAGCGCTGGGTCGAGGGCGGTGAATTCGGGCAGGGGTGCAGCGATCAAGGCCTGTTCGGCACTGGACTCATGGTAACGCTCGACACGCAGCAGGTCGGCCAGGCGTTCGCTGGCGTGCTGCGACATCGCGGCGCGGTTCATGCGCTCGACGAACTGCGCCACCGCATGATCGAGCCGGGTGAGCACGGCCTGCCCGGCGGCCAGTGCCTGCGGCCGTGCGCCCGCCAGCACCGCACGCACAGTGCGCACGGCAACCTGCCCGATGCGTGCCACCTCGCGCTCGAGCGCATCGAGTGCCAGCGCCGGCACGGCCAGCACGTTGTCGTCCAGGTGGTGCGGGTTGGCCTCGTCCTCGTCGCGGGCACGAAAGCGCCGCTGCAGCCAGCGCGTGAGCGGGGCGGCCAGCGGCCACATCAGCAGCACACCCAAGACATTGAAGCTGGTGTGGAACAAGGCCAGTTGCGCCGAGGGTTCGGGCGAGTTGCCGAACACGGCACGCGCCGCGGCAAAGGCGTCGCCCAGCCACGGCAAAAGCACGATCGCCACCAGCCCGGTGATCACGTTGAAGGCCACGTGAGCGGCCGCCACACGCCTGGCGTTGGAGGTGGCCCCGATCGAGGCCAGCAGCGCCGTCACCGTGGTGCCGATGTTGGCGCCGATGACCACTGCAGCGGCGCCCTGGATGCCGATCAAGCCCCCTTGGGCGGCAGTCAGCGTGATCGTCATCGACGCGCCCGACGATTGCGTCAGGATCGTCATCAGGACGCCGATGCCGACCTGGGTCAGCACGATGCCGACGCCGTCACCCTGGGGCAGGGTGAAGCGGTCGGACAAGCCGCCAAAACCCTGCTGCAGGGTCGCGATGCCCAGGAACAGCAACCCGAAGCCGGCCAGCGCCTTGCCCAGCGCCGCGCGGCGGCCGTGCTCGCCGCCCAGGCTGAGCAGGATGCCCACGCCGATCAGTGGCAGTGCCAGCACCTCGATCTGCAGCCGCAGGCCGACCAGGGCGACGATCCAGCCGATCGTTGTGGTGCCGACATTGGCACCGAACAGCACCCACAGGGCCGGCGCCAGCCCAAGCAGGCCGGCGTTGACGAAGCCGATCGTCGCCACGGTGACGGCGCCTGACGACTGCACCAGGGCCGTTACCAGCAGACCCGAGCCCAGCGCATGCCAGCGTGTTCGCGTGGCTGCGCTGAGGATGCGCTGCAGCGCCGCACCGGCGGCCAGCTTCAGGCCGTCGGTCATCATGCCCATGCCGAGCAGGAACAAGCCCAGCCCGCCCGCCAGGTGGGCTGCTGCGTTCATGCCAGGCTGCGACGCCGCGCCCTTGCCAACGCCAGGACGAAGTCGGCGCGCACCCGGTCAAGTGCAGCGCTTGCTGGGGCAGGCCTCGCCGGGCTCACGTGTTGCTTGTGGGGCTGCCCCCCAGGCTTTCACAGGCACGACGCAGACGGGCCTCGGCGGCGTCGGCTACCAGCTTGACCTCGGGCTGGTTGACCAACTGCACCATCACCTGCGGGTCGAGAAAGCCGACCACCACGCGGCCTGGCGCGTCTTCGCGAACGATCACGTTGCAGGGCAGCAGCAACCCGATGTCGGGTACCGCCTGCACTGCCTGGTGCGCCAGCGGCGGGTTGCAGGCGCCCAGGATGCGGTAGGGCCGCATCTCGGCGCCCAGCTTTTCCTTCATCGCGCGCTGCACGTCGATGTCGCTGAGCACGCCGAAGCCTTCGGCCTTCAGCGCGGCCATGGTTTTGTCCAATGCAGCGTCGAACGACAGGCCTTCCAGCGTGGTGGTAAATCCGTACATGGTTCTCTCCGGGGGATGAGGTGGGACCGTGCGGCCCGATCACTGAGGGACGGGGCAAGGGGTCGTGACTGCGCCAGTGTGCCCCGCAAGGATGTTGTGGGCTTGCGTTCTGTCAAGACAGCGAACCTCGGCCGAGTCCGACTGCGAGGTCAGATCCGAAGGCCATCTGACGTGATGCGCCAGATGGTTCTGCATCGATTCGCGGTACGGCGGGCCCTGCAGGTGTCCGGTCAACCACGTACGCCGGTCGCCATTCAAGCAAGGGCATCTGGCATCTGGCAACTGCCAACTCGAAACCGAGGTTCGCCACGACGCTCCAGACGTGACACCATGAGCTCACGTTCACAGGGAAGACCGCCAACAACCCGGCGGACGCGGGTGCTCTTTCTCGCTCGGCGATGAAGAACCCGCAGGTGATGGAGTCTCGCTTCAACGCCGCGCGTGCCGATCTCGCTGCGTCGCGGGCTTCCACGTTTCGCTCGGCCTGAACACGCCTGCTCCCGCACCCGGGACGGTCAAGTCGAAGACTCTCGTCCTCAACGGCGCCGACGACCCGTTCATCAAGAAGGCGCAGTACGTACAGTTCGAGGACGACCTGAAGGCGGCAAAGGTCGACTTCAACGTGATCACCTATCCCGGCGCAGTGCATGCGTTTACCAACCCCGAAGCGACCGCGCTCGGCAAGAAGTGCAAGCTGCCGCTCCGCTACGACGCGAAGGTGAACAAGGCAGCCGAAGCCGAGGCGACCAAGTTGTTCGCCGAGATTTTCAAGAAGTAGCCGCGCCCACGCCCCGACATACAGGCGGTGCTGTCGTGTTTCGGGCCCACGAACCACACTGCTCGGTATCGATGTCGGACTGCGACCGCAACTGGCTGTGCCGCTGAATATCTGCCACTGATGGCGGGCGCCTGAGGACCCCATAGCGGCCGGTCGAGGCAGCCAACTGCATGCGCTACCGAGCAGCACGAGGTCGAAGGCTCGCGCGTGCAACTGCACCGGCAGCCTGAGCACGTGCGCAGATGGCGCCGGCCGTCTCGCGAGCGACCTTCAGCGACTGCAGGCCGGGGGCCCGCAAGGCCACGACGAGGCTGCCAGGGTCATTGGCAGCGGGTCGGCGTTCGACCAGACCGGTTTTCTCCAGTGGCAGCACTTGTCGCAGCGTTGCTGAACTCGACTGGCCCAGCGCCTCAGCCAGCGCGCCAAGCCGCTGGGCCTGGTCGTCACCGCAGGCCAGCTGGTCGAGCAGACGCAGATCGGCAAATGACAACCCATGCCAGTTGCCCAGTGCCTCGTCGAGCTGTCGGTTCCAGCGCGCCAGCGCCGTGTTCAGTGCCAGCCAGTCATCGAGAGCGTCGGTGTTCATGTGCGACCCCTGGATGGCATGACGGCGTCGCGCGCATAGCGGGCGCTGCCCAGACGATCGAACTCTTCCTGCCACAGCATGTACAAGCTTTGCAGTTCGGCCAGTCGGTCGAAGGCAGGGTCGTCGCTTTCGCGCACGGTGTCGACGATCTCGAACTCGAAGGCCGAAGGCCCCTGCGTCGACCAGTCAGCTTGCAGCGGCATGCAGCGATGGGACTTCAGTTGCAGTTCGAAGCGGTGGCGGTTCAACACCGCCTGCACGTTGACGCTGGCGCCCAGCAGCACGCGTGCGCTGCTGCGGTGACGGACGGCGTAAACCCCGGCCTGCGGTTTGATCTCTTGCGCCTGTCGCTTGAGGGCCCGCTGGTCTTGGGTGTTCTTGTGGGTGTTCGTGGGCGTGTTCGTGCACGTGTTCATGCGCACATTCGATTCGGCCGGTGTCGGCTGCAAGGGCAAGAGGGTCATGATGGGTCGATGCTGAGGGTGCTGCCGAAGGCCGGGGCGGCCAGCCGATCGGCGTGGTTGCGAATGTCCTCCGGCCAGCCGGACATCAATTCGAGCAGGCGCTGGCGGTCGCCGGCAAAGAGCGCGCGAATCGCTTCTTCGTAGTTCGGTCGGTTGCCGGCCAAAGTCGACATGAACAGGTAGGCGGCCTTCTGCGACTGGCGGCGCCGGTCGCGCTCGGCATGCGTGTGACGAGCTTCGTCGACCAGCCGCCGCAGCACCACCGACGCCGATCCCGGCTGTGCGTTCAGCCAATCCCAGTGGCGCGGCAGCAGCGTGACCTCGCGCGCCACCACGCCCAGCCGCGGTCGACCGCGACTGGGCGGCGCGGGTGCTTCGGCGGGCGCTTCGACGAGTGCTTCGACATCCGGCGGTTCTGCGTGCAGTGCCCCGGCGCCAAAACGCGCCGCCAGGCGGCGTTCGACGTCGGTCATGGAGCCGCGCAGGTCGATGTCCAGCACCTCGCCGCTGTGGTCGTCGAAGAACAGCAGCGTCGCCTCGGGCGTCGTCTTCAGGCTGGCCCGTGCCGCCTGCGCCACGCTGCGCAGGTCACCGCTGGCGAGCAGCCGATCGGCGGCGAAGACGCTGAAATGCGGCTGCGCCTGGGGTTTGCATTGGATCGGGTTCATTGGGTAAGTTTAATCCGGGTAAAAATAAACTGTCAATCCCGATACCCAAGAGAGGCCTGGTTTGAACCAGGGTGAAATCGAAACCAGGATCGCTTCAAAATCGGATGACGATCCGCCGACAAGCCACCGGAGCAGCCCACTGTGCAAGACCCCGACATCGTCATCGCCCGCCGCGCCAAGCTGCAACGCATCACCGAACTGGCGCGCCAGCGGCTGGACATCGTTGACGACGCACTGATCCCCTATGGCCACCACAAGGCCAAGCTGAGCCTGCCCTTCGTCGAGTCGCTGGCTGCGCGACCCGACGGCCACCTGATCCTGGTGACCGCGATCACGCCGACGCCGGCCGGCGAAGGCAAGACCACCACCACCGTCGGACTGGGCGATGGTCTGTCGCAGTTGGGGCAGCGCTGCATCGTGGCCTTGCGTGAGCCGTCGATGGGGCCCGTGTTCGGCCTCAAGGGCGGTGCGGCCGGAGGAGGCCATGCGCAGGTGGTGCCGATGGAAGACATCAACCTGCACTTCACCGGCGACTTCGCCGCCATCGCGGCCGCGCACAACCTGCTGGCCGCCACCATCGACAACCATCTGCACCACGGCAATGCGCTGGGCATCGATGCGCGGCGCATCAGCTGGCGCCGCGTGATCGACATGAACGACCGCGCGCTGCGTGACATCGTGGTCGGCCTGGGTGGGCCGGCCAATGGCGTGCCGCGCGAAAGCGGCTTCGACATCGTGGTGGCGTCCGAGGTGATGGCCGTGCTGTGTCTGTCCACGTCATTGCAGGACCTGAAGCAGCGACTGGGCCGCATGGTGGTCGGCCGCACGCTGGATGGCAGGCCGCTGTGTGTCAGTGACCTCAAGGTGCAAGGTGCGATGACCGTGCTGCTGAAGGACGCGCTGGCGCCCAACCTGGTGCAGACGCTGGAACACACGCCGGCACTGGTGCACGGCGGGCCGTTCGCCAACATCGCCCATGGCTGCAACTCGGTGCTGGCCACGCGCACGGCGCTCAAGCTGGCCGACTGGGTGGTCACCGAGGCCGGCTTCGGCGCCGACCTGGGGGCCGAGAAGTTTCTCGACATCAAGTGCCGTTCGGCCGGCCTGTGGCCCGCTGCGGCGGTGGTGGTGGCCACGGTGCGTGCGCTGAAGTACCAGGGCGGCGTCGAGCTGCCGCAACTGGGCATCGAGGACCTGGCCGCACTGCGTCGCGGTCTGCCCAATCTGCAGCGCCATGTCGACAACGTGCGTGAGGTCTACGGCCTGCCCTGCGTGGTCGCGTTGAACGCCTTTGCCGGCGACAGCGACGCCGAGCGCGCGGCCTTGCAGGACTGGGGCCGTACCAGCGGCGTCGAGGTGGTGGAGGCCCACCATTGGGCCCGGGGCGGCGCCGGCGCCGTGGATCTGGCACAAGCGGTGATGCGGCTGGTGCAGGCGCCGACGGCGCAACGCCCGTCACCGCGGTATGTCTATGCACTGCAGGACAGCCTGTGGGACAAGTTGCACCAGGTGGCCACGCGCGTCTACCGCGCCGCCGGCATCGATGCGTCGGCCGCCGTGCGTGAGCAGTTGCTGCAGCTGCAGCGCGAAGGCCATGCCGAGCTGGCCGTGTGTTTCGCCAAGACGCCCTACAGCTTCGGCACCGACTCACGGCAGCGCGGCGCGGTCGAGGGCCACGTGATCGATATCCGCGAAGTGCGCCTGGCCGCGGGCGCCGGTTTCGTGGTGGCGATGGCTGGCGACGTGATGACCATGCCCGGCCTGCCCAAGCTCAGCGCCGCCGAGCGCATCGACATCGACGAGCAGGGGCAGGTGGTCGGGCTGGACTGAGCCATCGCTGATCCTGGCGCCGCGCCAGCGCCCCGGGTCAGCCCCACCACCACCAGGCCAGCGCCGCCGCGGCAGTCCAGGTCAGAACGCTGCGCCACCGCAGCGGCAGGCCTTCGCCGGCTGACTCATGGTCGGCACCGCCCCAGGTGGCACGGCGCTGGGCCTCGGCCTCGGCCTGCATTTCGGCCACGCGTTCGCGCTGGCGCTCCAGCCCCGCGCTTTGGGCCTGCAGGCGATGGCGCACGATTTCGGGCGAAGGTTTCTCGGCGTGCGCACGCAGTGCCGGGCCCAGCGCCAGCACCTGCGCATGCGCCTGGACCAGCCCGGGTGTCGTCAGCGTGGCGCCGCACTGCCTGCATTGCCAGTCTCCCGCGGCCACCTGCGCGGCACCACAGGCGGCACACGACAGGCTGGTCGCGGCGGTGGCGGCCCGATGCACGGGATGGGCCGCGGTCGCCCCTTCGGGGTCGAGCGAACGTGCCAGCCGCGCCACGTCGACCAGCGCCGGCGTCGCTTCACACCAGGGACAGCGGGTGTCCGAAGCGCTGATCACGCCGCCGCAGTTCACGCAGCGCAGGCCGTCCGCATGTGCCAGCGCACGCGCACGGTCGGCGCTGCTCAGCGGGTGCAACAGGCCGCGTTGATCCAGAAACTGGCCGAAGGTCTGCCAGGCGCCATGGTGCTGCGGGCATTCCAGCTGCAGCGACTTGCCCCAGCGGGTCTGGTTGTGCACCTCGTGTACTGCGCTGGCGCAGTGCAGGCAGCGCAGGCCCGGCTGCAGCGTGCGGTGCGCCACGCCGTGCGCCGCCGCCATCGCACCGACCAGGGTCAGCAGACCGGGGCCGCTGAGTTGCGCCTGTTCGATGCCGTCGAACCACACCAGGTGGCAGGGGCTGCAGAGGTCGATCTCGACCTGCCGCCCATAGTGCCCGGCCAGGCTCAGACGCTGCAGCGTGGTGCCGCAGTTGCGGCAGGCTGGGCCGATGCCTGCTGCGGCGGGCGTGGTGGTCACGGTCGGCGTCGGTAGGTGACGAAGCTGAACCTGAAGTCGTTGGGTGGCGCGGCGTGGTGGTGCTGGCGCTGCACCTCGACAAACTGCTCACGTGGCCAGTCGGGGAATGTCGTGTCGCCGTCGAAGTCACGCTCGATCTCGGTCAGCGCCAGTTCGTCAGCGATCGGCAGCGCTAGGGCGTAGATCTGTGCGCCACCGATGACGAACACGCGTTCGCGGTCGGCCACGCGCGCCAGCGCCTCGTCCAGCGTGCGCACAACCTCGGCACCGGCGGCCTGCCAGAGCGGCTGCCGCGTCAGCACCAGGTTGCGCCGCCCCGGCAAGGGCCGGAATCGCGCCGGCAGCGAATCCCAGGTGCTGCGCCCCATGATCACCGGCGCACCCATCGTCAGCGCACGAAAGTGGCGTTGGTCTTCGGGCAGGCGCCAGATCAGGTCTTTGCCATCGCCGATGACGCCGTTGGCCGCCACGGCCGCGATCAGGCTGACGATCGGGCGAGTCACACCGCCACCGGCGCCTTGATCGGCGCGTGGTGCTGGTAGTCCAGGAACTCGAAATCCGCGTGGTCGTAGTCGAAGATCGACACCGGCTGGCGTTTGATGTTCAGCAGCGGGTAGGGCAAGGGAGAACGCGCCAGCTGTGTACGCACCTGTTCGTGGTGGTTGGCATAGATGTGACAGTCGCCGCCGGTCCAGATGAAGTCGCCGACCGCCAGCCCGCACTGCTGCGCCAGCATGTGCGTCAGCAGCGCATAGCTGGCGATGTTGAAAGGCACGCCCAGGAACAGGTCGGCGCTGCGCTGGTACAGCTGGCAGCTCAAACGGCCCTCGGCCACGTAGAACTGGAACAGTGCGTGGCAGGGCATCAAGGCCATCTTCGACAGGTCGGCCACGTTCCAGGCGCTGACGATCAGACGGCGCGAATCGGGGTTGACGTTCAGCTGCTGCACGAGCTGCGCGATCTGGTCGATGTGGCCGCCGTCGGGCGTGGGCCAGCTGCGCCACTGCACGCCGTACACCGGGCCCAGGTCACCGTCGGGACGTGCCCATTCGTCCCAGATGGTGCAGCCGCGCTCCTGCAGCCAGCGCACGTTGCTGTCGCCGCGCAGAAACCACAGCAGCTCCAGCACGATGGCCTTGACGAAGACCTTCTTCGTCGTTACCAGCGGAAATCCTTCGCGCAGGTCGAAACGCATCTGGTGACCGAAGATGCTGCGCGTGCCGGTGCCGGTGCGGTCGGTCTTGTCCACGCCGTGCTCGAACACATGGCGCAGCAGGTCCTCGTACTGGCTGCGGGCAGGGCGCGGTGAGGCGGTCACTTCAATTGGCTCCGAACAGGGTGTCGAGCGCGGCCTGCACCTCGCCGCGGGCTTCGCGCAGCTGCGCCACGGGCTTGCGCAGCACCGCCGTGGGCACGGCGCCGATGGCTGCGGTGTCCAGCACGACCCGGTCTCGGCCGACGCTGAGCAGCGGATGCAGGTCGCGTGCCCGGGGGCCGAACGCCGATTCGTGACGCAAGGGAATCACCACGCGGCTGTGCAGGCCCTCGAGGTAGTCGTTCTGCACATCGAGAAAATAGGGCGTGAGCTTGCGCTCCGCCAGCACCGGGTTGGCGTAGACGTCCAGTCGCGCCATCATCCGTCCGTCATGAAGCCGCGGTAGCTTGCCAGAGGCAAGCCTTCGCGGGCGATGCGGGCGTTGTAGTGCTCGATCGCATCCTTGTTGTCCGCATTCCAGCGCTCCCAGTAGCGGCGCTGAACCTCCTGGGCGAGCAAGACGTCCACCGTGGCTGACAGGTTCATGCCCAGGTCGCGGGCCATGTCCAGCACTTTGGCGTTCAGGCTCAGGTTGGTGGCGCGCTTGGTGGTGCGGCTGGGGGTGCGGTCGGCTTCGCGTTCGGGGGTGTCGTCGATTCGGCGCATGAAAAGCCTCCATCAATCGTGCGCATGAATTATGACTGCTCGAACTGCATGGCGGCCAGCCGGGCATAGAGTCCGCCGCGCGCCACCAGCTCGTCGTGGCGGCCGATGTCGATGATGCGGCCGTCCTCCAGCACCACGATGCGGTCGGCGCGCAGCACGGTGGCCAATCGGTGCGCGATGACCAGCGTGGTGCGGTCCTTCATCGCGGCTTCCAGCGCCGCCTGCACCATGCGTTCGCTTTCGGCATCCAGCGCGCTGGTGGCTTCGTCCAGCAGCAGCAGTGGCGGGTTCTTCAGCATCGCGCGCGCGATGCTGACGCGCTGGCGCTGGCCCCCCGACAGTCGCACGCCGCGCTCACCCAGAAAGGTGTCGTAGCCCTCGGGCAGCGCACTGATGAAGTCGTGTGCGAAGGCGGCCTTGGCCGCGGCAACAACCTCATCGTCGCTGGCGCCGGGACGCCCGTAGCGGATGTTCTCCAGCGCCGTGGTCGAGAACACTGTGCTGTCCTGCGGCACGATGCCGATGCGTGCGCGCAGCGCGGCCAGCGAGGCCTGCCGCACCGGCACGCCGTCGACGCTGACCACGCCTTGCTGGGTGTCGTAAAAGCGCAGCAGCAGCTGCAGCACCGTGCTCTTGCCGGCCCCGCTGGGGCCGACCAGGGCCACCGTTTCACCGGCCTTCACGTCCAGCGAGAAGTCGGCCAGCGCCGCGTGTCGGGGCCGCGACGGGTAGTGGAACTGCACGTGCTCGAAACGCAGTGTCGACCCGCCCTGGGCGGCCGGCAGTGCGTGCGGGGTCGCCGGGTCGGACACCGGCGAGCGTGCGGCCAGCAGTTCCATCAGCCGCTCAGTGGCACCGGCCGCGCGCAGCAGGTCGCCGTAGACCTCGGACAGCACGGCCACCGAACTGACCAGGATGATCACGAAGACCACCGTTTGTCCCAGATGACCGGCGCTGATGTGCCCGGCTGCAACTGCCTGCGTGCCTTGGTACAGGCCCCACAGCAGGGCGCCGAAGGTGGCGGTGATGATGAAGCCGACCAGCAGCGCGCGCACCAGCGTGCGCCGGCGTGCGGTGTCGAAGGCCTGCTCGGTGCTGATCGCGAAGCGCGCCGCCTCGCGCTGCTCCTGCACGTAGCTCTGCACCACGGGCACGGCGTTCAGCACCTCGGCCGCGATGGCGCTGCTGTCGGCCACGCGGTCCTGGCTGGCGCGGCTGAGCTTGCGCACGCGGCGGCCGAAATACAGGCTGGGCAGAACCACCAGCACCAGGATGCCCAGCACCTGCGTCATCACGTAGGGGTTGGTGACGATCAGCAT
>Ga0138256_10002747_pt1 | contig 18785 bp, 13 predicted proteins | sample KNB2016incub_MG_FD_105486 | JGI IMG/M metagenome (GOLD analysis project Ga0138256, IMG submission 105486) | Active sludge microbial communities from wastewater in Klosterneuburg, Austria - KNB2014incub_MG | ecosystem: Engineered > WWTP > Activated sludge > Unclassified | place: Austria... | reverse complement strand
TTTGCAAGAAGCGATTCATGTGGTTGGGCAATTGCCCAGCGACATGAACTTGGTGACACCTACCCAGCACAAACTCTGTGGCTTGCTGTTGGATAGATGAAATTCGAAAACACATACGGTTAATCAGTCCCAGGACAGCGCGCCGCCCGATTGGTACTCGATGACGCGGGTCTCGAAGAAGTTGCGTTCCTTCTTCAGGTCAATCATCTCGCTCATCCAGGGAAAAGGGTTTTCCTCGTTGGGGTACAGGGCCTCCAAACCGATTTGCGTCGCACGGCGGTTGGCGATGTAGCGCAGGTAGCCCTTAAACATGGATGCATTCATGCCTAGAACACCGCGTGGCATGGTGTCCTCGGCATATTGGTATTCCAGTTCCACCGCCGTTTCGAACAGCCCCTTGATTTCCGCTTTGAACTCTGCCGTCCACAACTGGGGGTTCTCCAGTTTGAGCTGGTTGATCAAGTCAATGCCGAAGTTGCAGTGCATGGATTCGTCGCGCAGGATGTACTGGTATTGTTCGGCAGCGCCCGTCATCTTGTTTTGTCGACCAAGGGCCAAGATTTGTGTGAAGCCGACGTAGAAGAACAGTCCTTCCATCAGACAGGCAAATACGATCAAGCTCTTCAGCAGGGTTTGGTCGTCTTCAGGCGTGCCAGTGTGGAAATTGGGATCCATGATCGCTTCGATGAAAGGAATCAGAAACTGATCCTTGTCACGGATGGACTGAACTTCGTTATAGGCGTTGAATATTTCGCTCTCGTCCAGACCCAGCGACTCAACGATGTACTGGTAGGCATGGGTGTGGATAGCCTCTTCAAAGGCCTGGCGCAACAGAAACTGGCGGCATTCGGGCGCCGTGATGTGGCGGTAGGTTCCCAGCACAATGTTGTTGGCGGCCAGCGAGTCGGCGGTGACAAAGAAGCCGAGGTTGCGCTTGATGATGCGGCGTTCGTCTTCGGTGAGGCCTTTGGGGTCTTTCCATAGCGCGATATCGCGCGTCATGTTGACCTCTTGTGGCATCCAGTGGTTGGCGCAACTGGCAAGATATTTTTCCCAGGCCCACTTGTATTTGAATGGAACAAGTTGGTTGACGTCGGTCTTGCCGTTGATGATGCGCTTGTCAGCGGCCTTCATGCGAACCGCAGCGCTGGGAGTTTTTTGGAGAGTTTTTGTCGCCCGCTCGGCCGTCGGGTTTTCCGATGGCGTGAACGCAAAATTTGGTAGCGATGTGGGCTTGACTTCTTCGTCCCAGGTCAACATAAATAATTCCAATCTGCGGATTATGAGAGCAGTGAAATGAAATGAAAAGTAATCCTGCAATTCACTGCATCGATGTGTTGTTCAATTGCATCGCATGGCACGCGATGCGCGTGTTGTCATCACTGGCATGACTCACAGGTTGGATCGTCAACGCCGCAGAACTTGATGTCGGTTGCTGCGTGGGTTGCCATCTCCATTTGCATTTGCGCTGCTGCTGCTGTCGCAGCTTCCAATGCGCAGGAGCTACGCATTGAACCCTTGGCATCGTTACCCGATGACACGGCGTTCATCTTGCCTGCTGTCACTGTCGACTTCTCCGCGTGGGTTGCCGACATGGTGCGCAGGTAGTAGGTGGTTTTGAGTCCGCGCAACCATGCCAGCTTGTAGGTCTCATCGAGCTTCTTGCCCGATGCACCAGCCATGTAGATATTGAGCGACTGCGCCTGGTCAATCCACTTTTGTCGGCGCGCAGCGGCTTCCACCAGCCACTGCGTCTCGACTTCAAACGCGGTGGAATAGAGTTGCTTGATGTCTTGGGGTACACGGTCGATTGGACCCAGCGATCCATCGAAGTGTTTCAAGTCCATCACCATGACATCGTCCCACAGGCCCAGACGTTTGAGGTCTTTGACCAAGTACCCGTTGATCACGGTGAATTCACCCGACAGATTGGACTTGACCGAGAGGTTGCCGAAGCTGGGCTCGATGGATGCATCCACGCCAATAATGTTGGAGATGGTAGCCGTGGGTGCGATAGCAACGCAGTTGGAATTGCGCATTCCGTCAGTGGCAATCTTCTTGCGCAGCGCTTCCCAATCCAGCGTGGAAGAGCGGTCTACTTCGACATAAGACGGGGAGGGGGCTGCGTCTTTCGACAGGGCCGCGCCGCGTGCATTGGCCAGCAGGTCCAGCGTGTCAAGCGGCAGAACGCCCTGGTCCCACAGCGAGCCTTTGTAGCTGCTGTACTTCCCACGCTCCCGGGCCAGTTCGGTGGACGCCCAATAGGCGTAGTAGCAAATGGCTTCCATGGACTGGTCGGCAAACGCTATGGCAGCGTCACTGGCATAGGGGATGCGCAGTTCATACAAGCTGTCTTGAAACGCCATCAGCCCCAAACCGACCGGGCGGTGGCGCAGATTGGAGTCGCGCGCCTTCTTGACCGCGTAGTAGTTGATGTCGATAACGTTGTCGAGCATGCGCATGGCAGTGGTGATGGTGCGCTTGAGTTTGTCGTGGTCAATTTCCTTGCCACCGGCGCCATCCTTCAAATGCTGGCGCAGATTGATGGAGCCCAGGTTGCAAACCGCTGTCTCGGTGTCTGATGTGTTGAGCGTGATCTCAGTACACAGATTGCTGGAATGCACTACGCCGATGTGCTGCTGGGGTGAGCGCACATTGCAGGCATCCTTGAAAGTAATCCAGGGGTGACCGGTTTCGAACAACATTGTGAGCATCTTGCGCCACAAGTCCGTGGCCTCGATGATTTTTGCCGGCTTGATCTCCCCGCGGGCTGCCTTCTCTTCATAGGCCACGTAGGCGCGTTCGAAGTCGGTGCCAAACAGGTCGTGCAGGTCTGGAACGTTATTGGGCGAGAACAAGGTCCATTGGCCCTTTTCCATTACACGGCGCATGAACAAGTCGGGAATCCAGTTGGCCGTGTTCATGTCGTGCGTGCGGCGGCGATCATCACCCGTGTTTTTGCGCAGCTCCAGAAATTCTTCAATGTCCAGATGCCAAGTTTCCAAGTATGTGCAGACTGCGCCCTTGCGCTTGCCGCCTTGGTTGACGGCAACGGCTGTATCGTTGACCACTTTCAAAAACGGCACCACGCCCTGCGATTCACCATTGGTGCCCTTGATGTGGGCGCCCAATGCCCGTACGCGTGTCCAGTCATTGCCAAGACCACCGGCAAACTTGGACAACAGCGCATTTTCCTTGATGGACTCGTATATTCCGTCCAGATCGTCCGGAACCGTGGTCAGGTAACACGATGAGAGTTGCGAGCGCCGCGTACCGCTGTTGAACAGGGTGGGCGTGCTAGACATGAAGTCGAAACGCGACAACACTTCGTAAAACTCGATGGCACGCGCTTCGCGGTCGATCTCATTGAGTGACAGTCCCATGGCCACGCGCATGAAGAAGGCTTGGGGTAATTCGATTCGCATCTTGCCTTCATGCAGGAAGTAGCGGTCATACAGCGTTTGCAGGCCCAGGTAATCAAATTGCTGGTCACGCTCTGCCTTCAGGGCAGCGCCCAGTCGCGGCAAATCAAATTGCGCCAAGCGTTCATCCAGCAGCTCAGCGGCAACGCCCTTCTTGATAAAGCCCGGGAAGTAGTCGGCGTATGCGGTGGCCATGTCGCCAGGCGCTACGTCACGCCCCAACACTTCGCGCGTGATGGTGTGGAATAGCAGGCGCGCGGTGGCAAAGGTGTAGTCAGGGTCTTTTTCTATCAGGGTGCGGGCCGCCAGAATGGAAGCCTTGTACACCTCATCCATGGGTACACCGTCGTACAGGTTGCGCATGGTCTCTGCCAAGATAGGATCGGCCTGGACATCGGCGCCCAAGCCGGCACATGATGTTTCGATCAGAGTTTTCAGCCGGCCTAAATCCAGCAAGATGCGTTGGCCGCCCTCAATGACATGCAAGATTGGCATGGCCGGCGCGGTCGGTGCGGCTTGTTTGGCGCGTTCCTGGGTGCGACGTTCGCGATACAGCACATAGGCGCGTGCAATTTCATGGTGACCGCCGCGCATCAACCCCAGCTCCACATGATCCTGCACATCTTCGATGTGGAAGGTGCCACCACTGGGGCGCGAGCGCACGAGCGCGCGAATAACCTGCTGGGTCAGGCTATCTACCACCTCACGCACACTGGCCGAGGCTGCGCCTTGTGCGCCATGCACGGCCAGAAAGGCCTTCATCATGGCCACTGCAATTTTGTTGGGCTCAAACGGTACAACGGCGCCATTGCGACGAATGATCTGGTAATGGTCTAGTAAATGGCCCGTGCCACTGTCGACTGTGGACTCCCCATGGCGGGCCAGCAAAGTGGGGGTGGCTGGCGCGGTGGCGTGTGAAGCAGATTGCATGATTTTCTCGTCCAAATCAGAAAGGATGGTTAAGACAGGGTGCACTATATATAGTGTTTTAACACCTTGCAAGCCACTACAGGTAGTGTGTAGTGGTCAAAAACACTCAATCGACATGGAACGGGAAAATATGCTTGGTTGTTTTTAGAACCCCATTGGGAAAGCACTGATCTGGAAGGGCCAGATTATTTTGTAACAAAGTCCAGTCCAGTCCCGGACCTGGATCGGCCTTGCGCCCGGGCGCAATGTGTTCATGCCCAGCCAAGTGGGCTACAGGGTAGCGCTGCCACAGTGCAGGTAGTAGAGTAGTGAGCGTCTCGTATTGCGGCGCCTCGAAGCATTCACCCTCCACTCCTTCAAGTTCAATTCCGATGGAATCATCATTGCAGTTGTCCCGCCCCCGGTAGTGCGATGCCCCTGCGTGCCAGGCGCGGTCCTCACAACTGACAAATTGCCAGAGTTCGCCATCGCGTCGGATGTAGAAATGGGCCGATACCTGCAAGCCTTTGATCTGCTGAAAGTAGGGGTGTTGGTTCCAATCCAGCCGGTTGGTGAACAGGTCCTGCACGCAGTCGTTTCCGTAAATTCCGGGGGGGAGACTGATGGAGTGCAACACCACCAGATCGATACAGGGGTGTGCCGGACGGGGGCCGAAATTGGGTGAATGCAGGTGGCGGGCAAAACGGTACCAGCCATCCTGCCAGGACGTTGTTGCAGCGTAAGGCTCATCACGCATCGGGGTCGGCGTCGCCCGGTGCGTCAATTTTCAGCCGGGCAATGCGGTAGCGTATTTGACGAAGACTCAGACCCAGGCGTGCGGCGGCGACAGTACGGTTAAAGCCGGTTTCCTTCAAAATCTTGACCAGGATATCGCGTTCTTGCTGGTCCAGATGTGCTTGCAGGTCGGTAGGCAAGGGCGCATCGGGGCTGGTGCTGGGCAAGGCTGCCGCTCGGGTATCGAGCGCAGAGGTGTTGTTGATCGGACTTTGAATGTCGTCCAGTCGCAAGCAGTCGCCGTCGCACAAGGCAACCGCACGGTGCAGCAGGTTTTCCAGCTCGCGCACATTGCCATACAGCGGCAGCAGGCAGAGCTGCTCCAATGTTCCCGGGGCAAGTTTCGGTGCAGGCAGGTCGGACTCATCGGAGATGCGCTGGAGCAACGCCGAGCACAGGGCTGGCAGGTCTTCATAGCGTTCCCGCAAAGGCGGAATCACGATATCAATGACGTTAAGTCGGTAGAAGAGATCCTGGCGGAAGCGCCCGGCTTGAACCTCTTCAGGCAGGCTTTTGTGGGTAGCGCTGACGATGCGCACATCCACCGGCTCTTCCTGTGTCGAGCCCACGGGCCGCACGGTACGTTCCTGAATGGCCCGTAACAGTTTGGACTGCATCGCCAAAGGCAGGTCGCCAATCTCATCTAGGAACAGCGTTCCACCTTTGGCTGCCTGAAAGAAACCTTCTCTGTCCTGCACGGAACCGGTATAGGCGCCTTTCTTGGCGCCAAAGAATTCGGTCTCCAGCAGGTTCTCGGGGATGGCGCTGCAGTTCACGGCCACCCAAGGTCCGGTGGCGCGGTGGCTGTTGGCATGGAGGGCGCTGGCTACCAGCTCCTTGCCTGTTCCGGACTCGCCTTGTATCAATACCGGGGCCATGCTGCGGGCCACTTTGGCGATGCGCTCCTTCACCACCCGCATGCTGTTCGATTCTCCCGCGAGCTTGGCAAGCGCATTCTGCCCAGCAGTTGTGCATGCGGGATTTTCCTGCAACCTGGCATCCGTTGCCCGTCGGCTAAGACCACCGGTTGGGCGCGTGCCGTGCACAGCGGATGCAATGGCTGCACGAAACTGCTTGAGGTCGACTGGTTTGGTGAGGTAGTCAAAAGCGCCAGCCTTGAGGGATTCGACGGCGTTTTCTGCCGAACCGTGGGCGGTAATCACGATGCAGCGTTCGGGTCTCTGTCCCGCGCGCATGTGCTGAAGGATTTCGGTGCCCAGACCATCGGGCAGGCGCATGTCAGTGATGATGACATCAAAGCGCTTGGTGTTGATGGCATGCATGGCATCTTGCACGCTGCCTGCCGTGTCCACCCGATAGCCTTCGCGCAGCAGCGTAAGCTCGTACAGCGTGCGCAGATCGGGCTCGTCGTCGATCACCAGGATCTGGGCGTTATTTAGTACAGATTGGGTTGCCATGGTGTGGTGAGAGTATCTGCTGCCGTGCCCGCGATTGGGGCGCTGGCGCGTTGGAAAACGATAACGAATGCGTTTCCTTCCCTGTCCCGGTTACGGGTCGGGCGCACGCTACGCTGGTAGGTAAGGGACGCACCGTGGCGTTCGCACAACTCCCGACAAATGTACAGCCCCAGGCCGCTGGAGCGGCTGTCCGAAGAAAAGAACGGTTCAAACAGATGGCGTTCCACCGACTGGTCCATGCGGGCCGAATCGCTCCAGACCATGAGTGTGGCGGTTTGTCCATCGCCGGCACTGTAGACTACCTGGATGGCATCCGGCTGGTCCTCGGTGTAGCGCAGCGCATTGTCCAGCAGGTTGACCAACACCCTGCGCAGATGATCGTTATCAAACTGCACGGAAATATTCTGCTCACCCAGATGCAGACTCAGGCGTTGTTGGCAGGCGCATTGCAGGGCCCAGTCCGTGCAAATCCGGTGGGTGGTGGTGGTCAGTGGTATGCCGGGTACGAGGTGGTCCTGGTCGTAAGGCTGCACCCGCGCGACGTTGAGAATGTCATTCACGATCTTTTCAAGGCGCTTGGCATTCTGGCTTACCATGGCCGTCAAGCGCTTCAACCGTGGATCGGTGATGTCTTCGTCCAGCAATGCATTGGCCTGGGAGATGGCTGACAGCGGGTTGCGGATCTCATGCGCAACCGCAGTGGACAACCGGCCCATTCCGGCCAGCTTTTCAGTACGCATGCTCGCCTCGAGCTTCCGCTGATCCTGCAGGAAGATCACGCACAGGCTTTCTGCAGAAAGTCCCGGCGACGTGGCCAGCCGAGTACGCGCATGCACGCGAAGCGGCCCCTGGGTACCATGGCGAATGGTGACATCGCCTTCGTGGCTCTGGCCCATGTTGACACTCAGGCGCATCAGGTTCAACAACGGGGCCCAGCCAGGCTCGTCCCTGAGGTCAAAAACAGCGGCATGCAACGCCTGCTGTGACCCAAGCAAGGTGCGTGCGGCCGGGTTGGCAGAACGCACGCAACCGTGTTCGTCGACGATCATCACGCCGTCGGGAAGGGACTCAATTACCAGTTCATTTACCTGGCGTTGGATGCTGGCTGCTAACTGGCTCTGGCGTGCACGCTGGCCTTCACTGGCCAGGCGGGTGGATAGCTGATTGGCCAGCCAGGCAATCGCAAAGTAGCCGATACCACTGAGTGCCGATTGAACGACGTAGGGAGCGCTGGCACTGGCGTCCGAAAGGTAGGGCCACAGGGACCCAGCCAGCATCAGCACCGTAATACCAGCGGCGGTGCCCAGCGCCAGCCGCAACGAGCCCAGCACCGATGCCACCAGAATAGGCAATGCAAACAATGGCGTGTAGTTGATAGTGCTACTGCTGTCTTGCAGCATTTGCAAGGCAGAAAAAGTGAGTAGGTCAATGCCGACCAGGGCGCCCCAGCTTTTGGTGAACGACTGACCCAACAGACGCGGTGATATGAACCACTTGCTGCCAATGGTTGCCACCATATAGGCACCACTGATGAATACGGGGAGTTGGTTGTGCGCCGTACCCGTGGCGTACAGGGCTGTCTCTAATGCTGCCAGCACCACACCCAGCACCAAGCGGGCAGTCATGAAGCTCTGCCACGGGCGCTGGATTTCGCGCGAGGGCTCAGCGCCGGCTACCTCCGCATCGGCGCCATGGGGATCAAACCACGATTGGGCTGTGGTTTGTGCTTCCATTCACGGCTCCATGGTCAGTCGATGGGCCGCGCTGCAATAGCTCCCTTCACGACCCGCTACTGATTCATTGACCGGAATGTGAACGCCACATTGGCGACATACGACCATATTGGTGATTGCGGGGGTTGTTCGAATGATGTCCTTGCGCTCTCGTTGTACGGCAGTGCGCCAGGTACGCCAGCGCCAAGCCACTAACAGTACACCCAGAAAAATCAGCAAAAACCTCATGGTGTGCGTCCCAGGATAATTTCCATCACGAAACGCGACCCCACGTAGGCCAGTAACAACAGACCAGACCCGATGTACAGCACATTCACCGCACGTTTGCCGCGCCAGCCAAAAGCCGCACGTCCAATTAATAGCACGCAAAACGTCAGCCACGCCAGTACGGAAAACACCGTCTTATGGTCCCAATGCCAGGCGTGACCATAGCCGTAGAGAACTTCTCCGAACAGCAGACCGGCCAGTAGTGTGGCGCTAAGCAACACAAAACCTGCCGCCACAAAGCGGTAGGTCAGTCGCTCCAGGGTCAGCAGTGGCAGGCCGCTGTGCGGGTCTTCTGCATTGCGGATACGTGTCTCTGCACGGGTCAAAAACCAGGCATGAACCACGGCAATGCCGAACAGGCCATAACATGCCACACCAAATGCCAAGTGCAGTGCCAGCCAGGCCGAAGCGGTGGCGGGCATTGGGCTACCGGGGAAGAAAAATGCAACCATGACTGCTGCTGCGCCCACCACGCACAGGGTCCATCGGGTTGGAAGTTGCGGGAAGATCTGGCTCTCCACCGCATACACCGCAGCCACCAACCAGGCGGTAACCGACATCGCGGGTGCAAAACCAAAATACGGTCGCTCACCCAGCAGTGTGATGGAGAGAACGGCGCCGTGCAACAACCAGGCCAGCACCACCCAGACGCGCGCAGCCCGTTCGTTCACATGGGTGGTGCGTACGGCCGGCCAAGCATAGGCGGCAGCAGCCAATACCGACAGAATCAGGTTAGAGGGAGGCGCACTGGCTAAAATCATGGGTACAGTTTAGCGTTTTGCTTTCTGCACCGGTAACCATCCATGGCCTCAGCCCTCTCCGACAAACTTTCCCGACTCGTTAAAGAAATGCGCGGCCAGGCCCGCATCACTGAAACCAACGTCACCGACATGCTGCGCGAAGTGCGCATGGCCCTCTTGGAGGCCGACGTGGCCCTGCCCGTGGTGCGCGATTTTATTGCCCGCGTCAAGGACAAGGCACTGGGCCAGGAGGTAATGGGTTCTCTGCAGCCAGGCCAGGTACTGGTGAGTATCGTCAGCAAAGAGCTTGCCGCTACTATGGGGGAGGGGGTGAGTGACATCAACCTCGCTGCCCAGCCGCCCGCCGTGATCCTGATGGCTGGCTTGCAAGGCGCGGGTAAAACCACAACCACTGCCAAACTGGCCAAACACCTGATTGAAAAGCGCAAGAAGAAAGTTCTAACAGTCTCGGGTGACGTGTACCGCCCTGCCGCCATCGAACAACTCAAGACCGTGACGGCCCAGGCTGGCGCCGAATGGTTCCCCAGCTCACCCGACCAAAAGCCTGTCGATATTGGTCGCGCTGCGTTGGACTATGCCAAAAAGCACTTCTTTGATGTGCTGCTGGTTGACACGGCGGGTCGTTTGGCCATCGACGAAGTGTTGATGGCCGAAATCAAGGACCTGCACGCTGCCCTGAACCCGGTGGAAACCTTGTTCGTGGTGGACGCCATGCAAGGCCAGGACGCGGTCAACACGGCCAAGGCATTCAAGGAAGCGCTGCCGTTAACCGGCATCATTCTGACCAAGCTTGACGGTGATTCTCGCGGTGGTGCGGCATTGTCCGTGCGCCAGATTACCGGCGCCCCTATCAAGTTTGCGGGTACGAGCGAAAAGCTGGATGGCCTGGAGGTTTTTGATGCCGAACGCCATGCCGGCCGTATTCTGGGCATGGGCGACATCCTGGCTTTGGTGGAGCAGGTGACTGCCGGGGTGGACGTGGCCGCCGCACAAAAGCTGGCCGCCAAGGTCAAGAGCGGCGCTGGGTTTGATCTGAATGATTTTCTGGCCCAAATCCAGCAAATGAAGCAAATGGGAGGCCTGTCCAGTCTGATGGATAAGTTACCCGCCGCCATGACTGCCAAGGCCGGCAACGTGGACATGGCGCGCGCCGAAAAGGACATTAAGCGCAAAGAAGGCATCATCCACAGCATGACGCCACTGGAGCGGCGTAAACCCGAACTCATCAAGGCCACCCGCAAGCGCCGCATCGCTGCTGGCGCTGGTGTGCACGTTCAGGAAGTCAACCGCATGCTCAAGGAGTTTGAGCAGATGCAGGACATGATGAAGAAGATGAAGGGCGGCGGAATGATGAAGATGATGAAGCGCCTGGGTGGCATGAAGGGCATGCCAAAAATGCCTTTTTGACCGCTAGCCCTCGTGCGCATTACGTGAGAAGCTACGCTATTTATAGCGATATTTAGTTTTTCGTTACCCATAAAAAAACGGCAAGACAGATTTCTGTCTTGCCGTTTTGCTTGGTGTACTAGGGTTTAGTAGACGTCGTGCTGTGTGTTGTACACATTGAACTTGCCGGTAGGAGTCACCAGGGCCTTGTCCTTGATCACGGTCTTGAGCTTCAAGGTCTTGTCGTCAACAACCACGATGGCGGACTCTTCGTTGGCAGCGCTCCATACCGAGAACCAGACTTCGTCGCCAGCCTTGTTGTACTCAGGTTGCAATACGCGCTTGACGCCCTTGCCCAGTGCGGCCCACTCGGCGATTGGCAGCACCTTGAAGCCGTTGTCCAGATTTTTGATGTCGAACACAGCGATGGACTGGCTGATTTTTTCGTCGGGGTTCAGAGCCGCATCGACCCACAGGTGAGTAGATTTGGGATGGCTCTTGATGAACAGCGAACCACCGCCAGCGCCCTTGAGCGTTCCAACAACCTTCCAGGCAGTTGCTTTGTGCTTGACAGGATCGGTTCCGATCATGGAGATGGTCTCATCACCCAAGTGACTGGTCGCCCAGACAGGGCCGAACTTGGGGTGAATGAAGTTGGCACCACGACCGGGGTGCGGTGTCTTGCCGACTTCCACTATGGCAGCCAGCTTGTCTTCCTTGGTGTCGATGACCGCGATCTTGTCAGAGGCGTTAGCGGCATCCATGAAGTAGCGGCCGGTCGACTCAAAGCCACCGTCGTGCAGGAAGCGTGGTGTCTTGATCATGGTGACCTTGAGGTTTTCCAGATCAGAGTAGTCCACCATATGCACCATACCGGTTTCCTTGGCATTGACCAGGAACTCAGGACGGAAGTTAGACGAAACGATAGCGGCTACGCGCGGCTCGGGGTGGTACTCTTCGGTGTCGGAAGTCATACCGCGGGTACCCACGATGCGCAAAGGCTTGAGCGTGTCGCCGTCCATCAGCACATACTGGGGTGGCCAGTAGGCGCCGGCAATGGCGTAGCGGTCTTCATAGCCTTTGAACTTGGAGGTTTCCACCGAACGGGCTTCCAGACCGACCTTGATTTCGGCCACTGGAGTAGGCGTTGTCATCCACAGGTCGATCAGCACGATCTTGGCGTCGCGGCCAATCACGTACAGGTAGCGACCGGATTTGGACATGCGCGAGATGTGCACCGCATAGCCGGTATCCAGAATCTTCACGATCTTCTTGCTGGCACCGTCGATCAGCGCGATCTTGCCGGCATCACGCAATGTGACCGAGAACAGATTGCTGATATCCAGATCGTTCATCTTCTTGGTGGGGCGCTTGTGCGGGTCCACCAATAGTTTCCACGTGGCCAGGACTTCCTTCATGCCCATTTCGGGTGGCTGAGGTGGTTCGTGCTGGATGTACTTCACCATGACGTCCACTTCGTCCTTGGACAGCGTGCCGGAAGTGCCCCAGTTGGGCATGCCCTGGGCCGAGCCGTAGTAGATGAAGGTGTGGAGGTAATCAGAACCCTTTTCCAGGGTAATGTTCGGTGTCAACGGCTTGCCAGTGGCGCCCTTGCGCAGCACACCGTGGCAGCCAGCGCAACGCTCAAAGTAAATCTTGGTGCCGAGCTGGAATTCAGCTTCCGTCATGGCAGGGGACTTGGGGTTGATGGTTTGGTGCATGGTCACCGCGCCCAAGGGCGAGGTGCCGCCGATTTCCTGGGTGGACAGCAGTGGCTCCACTTTCTTCGCGGGCTCTGCCGTCTGGCTATTGGCCATCAATGGCAGTACCGCCAATGCGGCACTGACCAAGGCCAATTTAATGTTCGTAATCTTCACGAATCTCTCCTAAAAACGTCTATCTTTAATGGGAACCTGTACGGTATCACCGAAATACACGCGCAGGGAGCATGGATTTAATCCAGAATAACTTTCACTAGAAATTTAATGTTAAAAAAGTTGCAGAAAATGCGGCCCTGTCAGGACCATGTCAGGCGTGTTGCAGGGCCACATTGCCGCGCAGGGTGTAACTGCGCGTTTCGGTAATCGTTACGTCCACCATTTGTCCCACCAAGCGCGGTGGAGCAGCAAAATTCACCACGCGGTTGCATTCGGTGCGCCCCATCAGTTCACCGCTGTCGCGTTTGCTATGCCCCTCCACGAGGAGGCGCTGCACCGTGCCCAGGCGGCTTTCGCTAATACGGGTGATATTGGCGTTGATGGTTTCCTGCAAATGGTGCAGGCGGCGCAGTTTCACCTCATGCGGGGTATCGTCGGCCAGATTGGCCGCCGGAGTGCCAGGGCGGGGGCTGAAGATGAAGCTGAAAGAGTTGTCAAATCCGACGTCGTCAATCAGCTTCATCATCCGGGCGAAGTCGTCTTCCGTCTCACCGGGAAAGCCCACGATGAAGTCCGAGCTCATAGCCATGTCGGGGCGAATGGCACGCAGCTTGCGCACCGTGCTCTTGTATTCCATGGCGGTGTAGCCGCGTTTCATGGCCATCAAAATCTTGTCGCTGCCGTGCTGCACGGGCAGGTGCAGGTGGCTCACCAGTTTGGGCAGTTTGTCGTAAGCGGCAATCAGGCTGGGTGTGAACTCGTTGGGGTGGCTGGTGGTGAAGCGCAGGCGCTCGATGCCGGGGATGTCGCTCACGTATTCCAGCAGCGTGGCAAAGTCGGCCATCTCGGCGGTGTCGCCCATGGTGTGGCGCCAGGCGTTGACGTTTTGACCCAAGAGCGTAATTTCCTTCACGCCTTGGTCGGCCAGACCCGCCACTTCCACCAGTACGTCTTCGAACGGGCGGTTAATTTCGGTGCCGCGCGTGTACGGCACTACGCAGTAACTGCAGTACTTGTTGCAGCCTTCCATGATGCTGACAAAGGCGCTGGCGCCTTCCACCTTGGCTGGGGGCAGGTGGTCGAACTTCTCGATCTCGGGAAAGCTGATGTCCACCTGCGGGCGGTTCTGCGCCACACGGGCGTTGAGCAGCTCGGGCAGGCGGTGCAGGGTTTGCGGGCCAAACACCACGTCCACATAGGGCGCGCGTTTGATGATTTCGGCGCCCTCCTGGCTGGCCACGCAGCCGCCCACGCCAATTTGCACTCCCTTGGCTTTTAGGTGTTTGATGCGGCCCAAGTCAGAGAACACCTTTTCTTGTGCCTTCTCGCGCACCGAGCAGGTATTGAACAAAATCAGGTCGGCTTCGTCCACGTTCTGCGTGGTCTCATAGCCTTGGGCTGCGTGCAGTACATCGACCATCTTGTCCGAGTCGTACTCGTTCATCTGGCAGCCAAAGGTTTTGATGAATACTTTTTTGCTGGTCATGCGGACCTCTTTTTTTGTGGGATACTATGAATTCAGTAGCTGCCAACGCAAGTTCTACGAGGGCTAGCGGTCTATTTTTCTTGTAAGTCACTGGCCAGATGGTCCGGCAATGGCCGTCAATGCGATACCGACCGACTGTCTATTTGGTGTCGGTTGATGCAGTGGATCCGGACATTGCTGTGCCTGCTTCGCCAGAGGCGGGCACAGTGTCAGATATGCAATTTGGCGGATAGGTGGGCTGTAGTGCAGCTTGCCAGGCGCGGGCCGGTACAGTGGTGAAGCGAAGGCAGCGGTTCATGGTGTATATCCAGAGGCTGGGGTAAGTAGGGTCGGGGAGGGGCAAATCCTATCACCGACTGACGTCAACGAAAAAAGCCATCGGCTGGCAACAGATGGCTTTTTGCGAAAAACTGGTGGTCGTAGGTGGACTTGAACCACCGACATCAGCATTATGAATGCTGCGCTCTAACCAACTGAGCTATACGACCGAAGCGCGTAATTATAGCCAATAAATTGCCCCCGGAAGCAGCGCAAGGGTCGGTTTCGGATCACAGGTTCTTGAATGTGGGTTGGCGTTTGCTCAAAAAGGCGTCCATGCCTTCCTTCTGGTCTTGCGTGGCAAACATGGAGTGGAACATGCGACGCTCGAACATGATGCCGTCCGCCAGCGTCCCTTCAAAAGAGCGGTTCACTGATTCTTTGGCTGCCACGGTGGCGATCTGGGAGAAACTGCATATTTGCAGGGCGGCGCCCAGCGCTTCGTCCATCAGTTTGTCCAACGGCACCACGCGGCTGACCAAGCCGGCGCGTTCTGCTTCTGCGGCGTCCATCATGCGGCTTGTCAGGGCCAAGTCCATGGCTTTGGATTTGCCGATGGCGCGCGGCAAGCGCTGCGTGCCGCCAGCACCGGGGATGATGCCCAGCTTGATCTCGGGCTGGCCAAACTTGGCGTTGTCGGCAGCGATGATGAAGTCGCACATCATGGCCAATTCGCAGCCACCGCCCAGAGCAAAGCCACTCACCGCCGCGATGACAGGTTTGCGGATGGTGCGTATGGTTTCCCAATTGCGGGTGATGAAGTCGGTCCTGTAGGTCTCGGCGAACGTGAGTTTGGCCATGGCGGTGATATCCGCCCCGGCGGCAAAGGCCTTTTCGCTGCCAGTGACGACCATGCAGCCAATTGCCGGATCGGCGTCAAACCCTTTGAGTGCGTGACCCAGTTCGTCCATCATTTGGTCATTGAGGGCATTGAGCGCCTTGGGGCGGTTGAGCGTGATGATGGCGACTTTTTCGCCTTCAATCCGGGTGGTGATGCATTCGTAGTTCATGGTGGTCTTTGGGTTGTGAGCAGAAATTTAAATGATGCGTACCGCGTGCCTATTGTGGATCCGGTTGGGGCGCGAGCCATGCATCCACCAAAGCGGCGTCACGCACCGCCAGGCGCACGGCCTGGCTGGCCTTGGGCAAGGAGAGACTCAAGGCGAGCAGGCGCTTGTCGCGCGCCACCGTGGCGGTCACTTTCTTGGCGTTGCCGGCGTACAGGGTGAAGTCGTCCAGGCTTTGCAGGCGCCATGCGCTGTTGCTGTTGCCCAGTGCCTGAATGGCGATCCATTCGTCACCGCTGGCAAAACCAGCCTGCTCGGCCACACCGCCGCGCAGCACATGCTGAATGAAGAGGCCATTGCCTTCCTTGACGCGCAGCCCCAACTGCTGGGCCACCTGGTTGGGTTCCTGGTGCACCTGGATACCGTGCTTTTCCAGCAGAGTGGTAATCGGCAGGTCTTGGGTACTGTGCACCCATTGCGCCAGTTCCCGCGCGTACGAGCGTCCGCTGAGTTGCTCCAAAACCGCTAGCAGATCCGCCTCAGCCATGGGGCCGCCGTCGCAGCGAATCCACAGTCCGCGCATCACGGCGTCAAGCGTGGTCTTGCCTTCGGCGCGCAACGTGAGGTCCAGGCACAAACCTACCAGCGAACCCTTGGTGTAGTAGCTCACGGTGGCGTTGGGGGTGTTTTCGTCCTGACGGTAGTACTTGATCCATGCATCAAAACTGGCCTGGGCCACGGTCTGCACCTTGCGCCCGGGTGTTTGCGCCACGCCGTTAACGGTCTTGGTCAGCAGTTTGAGGTAGGTGGCGTTGTCGATGCGACCGGCACGGCGCAGCAGAAGATCGTCGTAGTAGCTGGTGAAACCCTCAAAAAACCACAGCAGCTCGGTGTAATTTTCTTGGGTGTAGTCGTAGCGCGCCAGTTCAGCAGGACGCAGACGCTTGACGTTCCAGGTGTGGAAGTATTCGTGACTGATCAATCCCAGTAGCTGGGTGTAGCCCTCGGGTTGTTTGTGCACGGTGGGCGCCAACGTGGTGCGCGGGAGGCGGGGCAAGTCGGCGCGCTTGCAGATCAGTGCAGTGGAATTGCGGTGCTCCAGACCACCGTAGCCCTCGGCCACGGCATTGAGCATAAATACATAGCTTCTATATGGAATCGGGCTCTGGCCCTCGTCTTTGCTTCCTGTTTTGCTATTCTTTTTAGTGCAACCCGCATGCCAGAAGCGAATCTCGGCCTCGCAAATGGCCTGGCTGTCAGCCAGCAACTGGGCACCATCAAAGCTCGGTGGAGCACCGGCCACCACAAAACGGTGCGGGATGCCGCAGGCGGTGAAGTTGCCGCTCCAGAACGGCCCCATTTCGACCGGGCAATCCACCAGGGTGTCGTAATTGTCGGCGCAGTAGCGGCCAAAGCCGCGCTTATTGACCTTGACCGGTTCCAGGCTGGTGGCCACGGACCAGTCGTCCATGTATTCGCCGGCTACCAGTTCCAGTTGGTGCGGCGTGTCGCATTGGCCGTCCACTTGCAGGCACAGACTGGTGCCATTGAAAAAGCCACGGTCCGCATCCAGCCAGGCAGTGCGCACCGACGGGTCATTGGCGTATACCTCGTACTGCATAACCAAAGGCTCGCCCGGCTTGCAGTCCATCTGCCAACTGGCTTTGTCCAATTGCTGGACTTCCAGCTTTCGCTTGCCTTGGCGGCATTGCAGGTTTTGCAGGTTCTTGGCAAATTCGCGCACCAGGTAGCTGCCCGGAATCCACACCGGCAGGCGCAGCGTTTGCCGGGTGGCCGGTTGCGCCACGGTCAGCGTGACGGTGAATAAGTGGGCATGGAGGTTGGCTACTTCCACACGGTAGTGGATGGCAGGGGCAGCGTTTCGGCGCATCCGATCAACTCTTGGAATCGGTCAGCAGCTTTTCGACCTGCTTGGAATCAATGGCGCCGGGTACCCGGTTGCCATCGACAAACACCAGGGTAGGGGTGCCGGTGATTTTGTAGTTTCGGCCCAAATCCACGTTGCGGCTTAGCGCGGTGGTGTCGCAGCCCGCAGGCAGGGCTGGAATAGCCTGGTCCCGCACCATCCAGTCCTGCCAGGCCTTGGCTGGATCTTTGGAGCACCAGATGGCCTTGGATTTTTCGGCAGAATCTGCGCCCAGAATGGGGTAGAGGAACATGTAGATCGTCACGTTGTCGATCTTTTGCATGTCACGCTCAAAGCGCTTGCAGTAGCCGCAGTTAGGGTCTTCAAAGACCGCCAGTTTGCGCTTGCCGTTGCCGCGCACGATGGTAAAGGCGTCTTTGATGGGAAGTTCATCGAACTTGATGGCAGTGAGCTTGGTTACGCGTTCTTCCGTCAGATTGCGTTTGGCGCGAAGGTCGATCACGTTGCCTTCGATCAGGTAGTTGCCCTGAGCGTCGGTGTAATAGATTTCGCTACCGTTGATGCGCAGCTCATACACACCGGGGATAGGCGTTTTGCTGACCTCATCAATGGACTTGATCTGGGGCAGGCGCTCCAGAATGGCTTTGCGGATGGTGGCTTCCTGGGCCGTGGCGCCATGCGCCAGCAGGACGGCGACGGCGAGCAGTAGGGATTTGAGGAGAGTTTTCATGCGTGTTTCTTGCCTTGTGTTGCAGGTTTGCCCAGCACGCCCATGGCGCGTCTGGCAACCCATTGTTTGATCGGTCCGCTGTGTTCAAAACGGTTCATGCCCCAGTTGCGCATGGCTTGCAGGGCGGGATGGGGGTTGGTGAACAACTGCTGCAAGGCATCGTTGGCCTGACCCATCACCGCAAAGTCGGCCTTGCGCGCGCGCTCGTATTGCCGCAGTAACTTGGGGTCGCCCACGCTGCGCCAATACGGACGTGCATCCAGCACACGCACTAACTCAGCTACGTCGGCCAGGCCCATGTTCAGCCCCTGACCAGCCAACGGGTGCATGTTGTGGGCGGCGTCACCCGCCAAAACCCAGGCACCTTGCTCCGAAACACCGCTCCAACGTCGGGCCACAGCCTGTTGCAGTGGCCATACCTTGCGATCTCCGCTGAGTGTCAGCACGCCGAGCGCGCCGTGGCTGGCGGTTTGCAGCGCCTGACAAAATTCTTCGGCCTCCAGCGCCTGCAGGGTTTGTGCGCGTTCTGGAGATACAGACCACACAATGGCGCACAAGTTCCCTTCTGGCCCACCTAGGGGCAAAAAAGCCAGGATCTCACCTTGGTGGAACCACTGTCGGGCCACTTGGGCGTGGGGTTGGGCGCATCGTACGCGAGTGGCCAGAGCCCATTGGTCATAAGGTTTGACGTCCCAGTCCACCCCCCATTCTTGACGGGTGCTGCTGGTGCGACCTTCGCAAACCACGGTGAGGGCCGCCGGTTGTGGGGATTCCACCACTTCAATAAA
>Ga0138256_10002746_pt1 | contig 18785 bp, 13 predicted proteins | sample KNB2016incub_MG_FD_105486 | JGI IMG/M metagenome (GOLD analysis project Ga0138256, IMG submission 105486) | Active sludge microbial communities from wastewater in Klosterneuburg, Austria - KNB2014incub_MG | ecosystem: Engineered > WWTP > Activated sludge > Unclassified | place: Austria... | reverse complement strand
GTTTTCCGGGATAGGCTTACAGAGAACCCTGTACCTTATATATACATAGGCGGCATCCACAGCCTCCCAACGGAGGGGCCGAAGGCCAACCTCCTACACCCGCACCAGGCCCACGCGGATCGCCGCCACCGACAAGGCAGCGCGCGAGTTCACGCCGAAGATCAAGTAGAGGTCCATCAGGTGGGAGTGCAGTGTGGCGGGGTTCATGCGCATCTGCTTCGCCATCCGCGTCTCGCTGTAACCCGCGTAGCGCACCGTCCCCTCCAGCACTTCCAGCTGTTTCGGGCTCACCTTCTTCCGCAAATTCTCCCGGTTCCGATCCGCTTGCGTCAGCCCGTCCGGGTTCTCCAGGAACAACTGCTGGCTCACCGCCGAGTGGAACACCGCACCCACCAAGGCCGTGTTCAGCCCGCAAAGCACCGCATCGCCCTTCACCGTATCGTGAAAGAACACCTGCGCCCCCTTCCGGTACACCCGCAACATCGTCACCTCATCGTGCCGGTGCGCGTAGGCCGCGCAGAAAAGCGCCGGCCATTCCTCCCGCAACCATTTTACCGCCTGGTGGCCTTCCTCTTCGCCGATGGCCACCGCCACCACCACCAGGTCCACTTTCAATCCATCATCCAGCGCCTTCTCCAGCTCCGCCCGCGTGCCGCCTTTCCACGCCACCCGGTAGCCCGCGCATTCCTTCAGCCAAAGCGCTAAGGCTTCGCGGATCAACCAATGCGTATCCAAAAGCGCTACGGCCACCGGTGGTGGTTTATCCAATCTGCTCTTTGCCATCTGGGGTATTTTGGGTTCATGTTCCAGCAAGATGGCCCGCTTTGTTCCGGTGGTTCCCATCACCTCCCGCAGGTTATCCACAAGGCCTTGCCGGATCCCGGGGAGGGTATTCATTTGTCAACGGATAAAAGGCTTCCGGCCATCGGCCCAGCGAGGTCAAGCTTATGGCCCCGGGCTCGACCCGGGGGTAGCTAAAGACTTGCGGCTGGGCAGCCGTAAAGGCCGCGAAGCGGAAAGGCGTTCGGTGCATTCAGGTAATTTGGTCTCTTGGTCCTCGGCTTGGCGGAGCCCACGCGGTCCAGCCTGACAGCCTGACAACTGACAACTGACAACTGACCCAGGCATTCAGACCTTTGGCTCTTGGCCTCGGCTCCTTGGCTCAGGCATTTTCGGCCTCTTGGTGCATTTGGCTTTGAAGCGCATTCAAGCTCCGGCGCATAAAGCATTGCGGCTTTGTCTCAGGAGAAGTGGTAACCTTTAATGGGTATCGGCTATTACCAATTGCCACCAGAAGTTCGATCAGCTGGCGGAGTTGTGAATTGCATCCGCCATAGCCGTGCTTTCACGCATCTGTGCGGATGAAAGGTTAGGCGGTCTTGGTATGGTTCGGTGAGGTCTTTAAGAAGTGACTGGTGGACATGAGGCCAAAGCCTATGAAGCGAAATAGGGTCGGAGTAATTATTGAGGAAGGAAGAACTGTTCCTGCTGATCGTGCATCACTGACAATTGAACCGTCATATCGACCCCATTCGGTACTTTGCCCACGAATGCCCACCAGCATGTCCAACTAAACTTTAAACCCCGATTACTGATGGTGAAGGATCCAGTCCCCATCAGGTGCACCCAACCTGCCCATATATCCCACTCCCATACATGAACATCGAAGGAAAGACCATTTGGCAGCAAGCCGCTGGTGATAAGGACCGCAACTATGTGGACGTCTGCATTGAATGGAGTGTTATCCTGAACGGGCCAGGCTACCTCGGCCCTTTGACCGATGAGACGATACAGTCGTTGCGAGATGATGGATGGTCCGGTAAGGCCGTGGGTAACCTGAGAGCATTTAAGGACGGCATGAAGCCAGGTGACCTTGTGGTCTTGAAGCTTGGTACCAATGAGGTGTACGCCGTAGGCGAAATAGTTGGCGACTACCAATGGAGCAGCCTGTTTGGGGATGTCGATGGTTGGGACATTGAGCACGTGCGTAGGGTACGCTGGCAATGGATTGCGCAAGGAGGCCCCAAGACCTTTGACACCTATGCATTAAAATGGGGCGATACCACGCAAAAGCTCATTTCGGACGTAGTTAAGAAATGGCTGGAAGAGCTGGTGCCGAACGTTAGTGTCCTCGAGAAGCCTCTCCCTGAGATCCCATCGGAAATAGAAGCAGCCAGCACCGTGCCGATGGCGGAGCTGACGGAACACATGTTCGATAACGGAGCGTCAAGCGCGGCCATTAATCAGTTCGCCACCGGAGTTGACGAACTGATACGGATCTACAAGTGGTATGGAAAGGATCCCAAGAACCGGCCGGCCGAACATGAAACCGTAGCCTACTTGGTGGTCCCCTTCTTAAGAGCGCTTGGCTGGACGCCACAGCGAATGGCGATCGAGTGGGGGCGTATAGACGTAGCGCTCTTTAGCAAACTGCCGCGCATTGAAGAGAACTTGGCATGTGTTGTGGAGGTGAAAAACCTGAACACGTCATGCTTGAAAGCACGAGAACAAGCCAAGCAATACACGGAGAAATGGGGACCTAATTGCACCCGCTTCATTGTGACAGATGGGCTTCGCTACGGCGTCTATGAGAAGGAAGGGGACGACTTTCAATTGAAGGCCTACATGAACTTGAACAGGCGTTACGACAAGTACGCCATTTACAATTGTGAAGGTGTGCGCGCAGCGATCATGGCACTGACACCCGAGCGCATATCCGACCCAAGCGTCTTCGGGATGATAGTGGAACGAGCTGAAGTAGAAGCCTGATCCAAGGCGATGACAACCCTTTCCCTTCGTACCCCTAGCACCCGCTACGACCTCGGCTTCACCGGCTCCACCATTCGGCTTGATCGTATGTTGATCGTGGCCCGTGCCATGCAGGCCGGGGATGAGAGGGACCTGACCGAAGAACTTGGGAATGGCAAGATGGCCACAGGTAAGCGGATGCTCATTGAGTTCAAGAAGCGCTTAGGGACCTTGACGGTGGACCAGCTTTCCATGTTGGTGCACGGCGACCTGCGGAGCCAAAAGCAGTTGGCCCTGCTCGCCGTGTGCAAAGCCTATCCGTTCATCCGGGACTTCATCCTTGAAGTGGTCCGCGAGAAGGCATTGGTGTTCGATATGCAATTGACGGATGGTGAGTACCTCACCTTCGCACGGCGAAAGGCCGAGCTTCATCCTGAGCTGGATGAGGTAACACCGATCACATTGAACAAGATGCGGCAGGTGGTGATGAAGGTCCTCGAAGAATCCGGGCTGATCGACAGTGTCCGCAGCAAGGTGATCCAGCAGCAAGTGATGGCACCCGATCTCGTTCGTTGCCTCAATGATGATTCTTCGGACTGGCTGAAGCTCTACCTCTTGAAAGAAAGCGATATCCATCCGATGACGGTGCCCCGATGAAGAACGTCCCTCAACAGTTCGATCACTTCTACAAGGTGATCTCATCGCCAACCTTCCTGAAGATGGATGGGCAAGGAGGTGAGATCCCCTTCTTCATCGCGCCTTATGATGCACGCCAAGAATTGGAGGTGCGCAGTGCGATCAAGGGTCTTCGCAACAAGCTCGAGAATGTTGGGATAACCGTGTTGGAGATCAACCTCTATGACGTGGTCTGTGATATCCTGATCGAGAAAGGAGGAATGGAGCGCATGTTCGAGGTGGAGAAAGGACGCAGCAAGGACAAGTTCCTGAAGGCCTTGCAGTCCACCCTGAACATCCATCAGGTGCTGATGCCGAAGGTGAAGGAGTTGGTGGACGGGGCGAATGCCCAGGTCTATTTCCTTACGGGCATCGGTCTGGTCTTTCCTTATGTGCGTTCACACAATGTGCTGAACAACTTGCAGAACATCGCCAAGGAGGCGCCCACGGTGGCCTTCTTCCCTGGCAGCTACAATGGTCATTCCTTGAACCTCTTCGGGGTGCTGAAGGATGACAACTACTACCGTGCATTCAACATCGAAACCACCAAGGTCTGATCATGAGGATCAAAGAATTGTTCGAGAAGGACATCAATCGGAACATTGAGACCGTCATCAAAGCGGATGACCGGGAACACATCTCCGATGAGGTGGTCGAGTACGTGGTCACACAAGAGATCGCGAAAAAGATCGGTGACCTTTTCCAAGCCTACAACAACTACGCAGGCGCCAATGGTGTCTGGATCTCCGGCTTCTTCGGTAGTGGTAAGTCCCACCTGCTGAAGATCCTTTCCTATGTACTGGAGAACAAGGAATTCGACGGTTACAAGAGCGGAGAGCTGTTTGCCCAGAAGATCGAGGACGATGCGGTGTTGAAGGGGGACATTGAGAAGGCTTCGCGCACACCATCGGAATCCATCCTGTTCAACATCGACCAGCAGGCGCAGATCACCAGCAAGTCCGATGAGAACGCCATCCTTTCCGTCTTCTACAAGGTGTTCTATGATCACTTGGGCTACTATGGGTTCCAGCCGCACGTCGCCGAGTTCGAGATGTGGGTGGACAAGCAAGGCCACTGGGAGGCTTTCAAGAAGAAGTTCAAGTCCGCCTATGGGAAGCCTTGGGAGGATGCCCGAACGGACTACTTCGACCCCAAGGTGATGGAAAGCATGGCCGAGGTGCTTGGCGCATTGAACAAGACGGATGCTTCCAAGTATGCCAACATATTGGACGAGTTGGAGGACAAGCAGAAGCAATCCATCGAGGACCTCTGCGCCCGGGTAAGCGCCTACATCGCGACCAAGCCGAAGGGCTTCCGGCTGAACTTCTTCGTGGACGAAGTAGGCCAGTACATCAGCGACAACACCAAGCTGATGTTGAACCTGCAGACGATCGCAGAGACGCTGGCCACCAAGACGAAGGGGAATTCCTGGATCCTTGTCACCTCGCAGGAGGATATGGAGAAGGTGGTGGGCGACATGAACCGCCAACAGCAGAATGACTTCTCCAGGATCCAAGCACGATTTGCCATCAAGGTGCCGCTGACCTCAGCGAACGTGGACGAGGTGATCGAGAAACGCCTGCTCAAGAAGAACGACGCGGCGGAAAAGAAACTGGCCAAGATCTACAAGCAGGATAGCGCGCACATGGGTTCGTTGCTCTCGTTTTCAGATGTCGGCGTGCAGTTCAAGGGCTACAAGAACGAGGCGGACTTCGCGAGCAAATATCCCTTCGTGCCCTACCAGTTCGACCTGTTTCAGAACTGCCGCCGTGCGCTATCCACGCACAACGCCTTTCAGGGGAAGCATGCTTCCGTGGGCGAACGTTCCATGTTGGGTGTGTTCCAGCAGGTCTCGAAGGCCATCGAAGAACGGGAGCTGAATGCGCTCGTGAGCTTCGACCTGATGTACGAGGGTATACGCAATGAACTGCGCGGCGAGATCCAAAGCGCGATCATCCTTGCGGAACGGATGTTGGACAATCTTTTGGCCGTGAAGGTCCTCAAGGCGCTGTTCCTGGTGAAGTACTTCGCGAACTTCAAGACCACGGTGCGGAATGTGACCGTGTTGCTGATCGATGATGCCCAAGTGGACATCAAGGAGCACGAGAAGGCCATCGTGTTGGCCTTGAACGTACTGGAGAACCAGAGCTACGTGCAGCGCAATGGAGAGGAGTATGAATTCCTTACCGATGATGAGAAGGATGTGGAGCGTGCCATCAAGGACACGGAAATTGATGAGCAGGCGGTGACCAATTTGCTGAAGGAGATCTTCTTCGATGAGATCATCCGCGACCAGCGGATCACCTACATGGATAACAAGCAGGCCTATCCATTCACCAGCAAGATCGATGGGGCGCTGCTGGGGAAAGAACAGGAACTGGAAGTGGAGGTGATCACGGAGAACCACACGGACCACGAGAACCAGGACTTCCTGAAAGCACAGACCATGGGCAGTACGGGCATGAAACTGCTCCTGCCACCCGATGCCGTGTTCATGAAGGATGTGCGCATGTACCTGCGCACGGACAAGTATGTGCGGGTGAACCAGGCCACCGCGAACCGCGATGAGCTGAAGCGCATCCTGCGGGAGAAGGCCGAGGCCAACGCACAACGCAAACGCACCTTGGTCCAACTGGCCGGCAGGAACCTCGCCGAGGCCACCGTGTACATGAACGGTGGGGTGCATGAAATGGGCCACACCTCCGATGGCAAGACGCGCGTGATAATGGCCTTCCAGGATCTCGTGAAGATCGTGTACCCCAACCTGCGCATGTTGGGTCCCCAGCCATTCTCCGAGGATACGGTCAAGCAGATCATCCGCACCAAACAGGATGATCTCTTTGGGGCCGATGAACAGACCATCTCCGAGGCCGAATCGGAAGTGCTGAATTTGGTCGCGCGCCGGGAGAAACAGTCGGACCGCACCTCGCTGCTGGACCTGAAGAACCATTTCGCGCGGAAGCCCTACGGCTGGTATCCGAACGCGGTCTGGGTGATGGTGGCCCGCTTGTACAAGCGCGGGAAACTGGAGCTCAAGCAGGATTCGAACCTCTTGGAGGACGAGACCATGCTGACCGCTTTGCTCAACAGTGCCCAGCAGGCCAACACGTTGTTACAAGCGCAGGTGGGCTATGACAGCGCTACGGTAAAAGCGCTCAAGGACGCCTACGCAGAGGCCTTCGATGAAAGCTGCCCGGCCAAGGAGGCGAAGGACGTGGCCCGAGCCTTCAAGGCTAAGCTCGAAGGGATGAAGATCGCTGTGGACCAGTTGCTGGTGCAACGGCACGACTTCCCCTTTCTGCAAAGCTTGGCACCACTGGCCAAGGACCTGGAGCGCTGGACCGACAAGGACTACGCCTACTACCTCACGAAGCTCAAGGATTTCAAGGACGACCTCCTCGAAGCCAAGGAGGAGAAGCTGGACCCCATCAAGCAGTTCATGAACGGGGAGCGCGTGAAGATCTACAAGTCCATTCGCGAGCTTCTTGGTGGCGATACCTCCAATTTGGAGTATGTGAAAGGAGAAGAGCAGGCCATCTTAGAAGCCGTGGTGGCGGACGAAGCCCCATACAAGGGGAACAAGGTCCAAGATGCAAAGAAGGCCATGGATTCCCTGCGCAAGATGGTACTGGACCGTATCGAAGAAGAGCGTGGCTTGGCGATCGCCGCTATCCAGAACTCGATCTCTGCCTTAGAAGCAAAGCGCGAGTACAAGAAGCTCAAAGAGCCCGATCGCGGCTCCATCGTCTTCCCGCTCTTAGACGAGATCGATAAACTGAAAGAGCAGAAGTTCATCGCGCGCATTCGCGATGTGAAGCAGACTGCAGTGGATCGGCTTTATCCGGAACAGCTCACGGAGTTGATGCATCTGGCCGCTCCAAAGGCAAAGGGAGGTGATGCGCAGGAGCCGCAAGTGCAATACGTGAAGCGGACGAACATCATTGTGGCTTTCGAGAAGAACGAATTGCGCACCGACGACGATGTGGACGCCTACGTGAAAGCCCTCGCCAAGGAATTGAAAGCCCAGATCAAGGACAACCGCCGTATCGTGCTATGAAGACCAGCGCCCTGAAGACCTTTGCGCAAGAAGCGCGTGTGAAGTTGATCGCCCAAGTAGGTGCCCGCTTGGAACTGGTGCTTGGCAGCGACTCGGCCGTGCTGCGCGAGAAAGCCGAAGCTGTGGCAGAGCTGAAGAAGGCCATCCAGAACAGCAGCAAGGAACAGGTGATCGACAAGGTGGCCTACACCTGGTTCAACCGCTTGGTGGCCTTGCGCTTCATGGATGCCAACGACTACCAGCCCATCGGCGTGCAGGTGCTTACGCCGAAGGAAGGCTACACCTTGCCTGAGCTTCTGGATGAAGCCAAACAGGGCCACATTCCGGAAGAGTTGCCTGTGTTTGCCAAGCATGTTTACGACTTGCTCGAAGGCCGCATACCCAGCAGCAACGCCCAGAACGAAGCGTACAAGGAACTGCTGATCGGGGCCTGCAACCATCTGCACACACTCTTCCCCTTCCTCTTCGAAGCGCTGAACGACTATGCCGAGCTGCTGCTGCCGGATGACCTGATCAGCGAGTTCTCCATTGTGCATGATGTGCGTGCGGGCATGAGCGAAGAGGACTGCCACGAGGTGGAAGTGATCGGCTGGTTGTACCAGTTCTACATCTCGGAGATAAATGAGGAACTGATTTCCTCCAAGAAGAAATATGCAAAGAAGGATCTCGCACCAGCTTCACAGTTGTTCACACCCAAGTGGATCGTTCAGTACATGGTGGATAACACTCTTGGCCAATTGTGGTCAGAAATCGAGCCGAAAACAAGAGTGACGGACAGCCTTGAGTATTACATCAAACCGGCGTATAGAGAACAGAATGCTAGTGGTGGAAAAAGGAATGTAGAAGAACTAAAGTTCTTTGATCCCTGTGTTGGCTCAGGACATATTCTTTCATATGCCTTCGATGTATTCTACAGAATCTATGAGGAGCAGGGCTATGCACCCTCTGAGATTCCTAAGCTCATAATAAGCAAGAATCTCTTCGGCACTGATATCGATGAGCGCGCTGCTCAACTGGCATCATTTGTCCTTTTGATGAAAGGAAGACAGAAGAGTAGGCGCTTCCTTCGCGAGGTTCAACAGCAACCTATTCAACCGAATATCACTTTCTATCAAGATTTTGAGTTCGACAATAAGTTCAAGAATGCTTCTGCATTGGGTTCCTTGATTAGAGTTGAACCCAAGGAAGCGCAGAACTTCAAAGTAGAAAAAGATTCACTATTCGGGGAACGGCAAAAGGCGCTGAAGAAATTATACTCTTTTCTGGGGCAACGATATGATGTCGTAGTTACTAATCCGCCATACATAAGTGCTTCCCGAATGGAAGGTAGCCTGAAGCAATACGTTGAGACGCATTATCCGGAAGCCAAAACTGACCTATTTGCCACCTTCATACTGCGTTGTCTGGAACTGTGTAACCCAGAAGGTATGGCAGGCTACATGACTCCATTTGTTTGGATGTTCATCGTTAGTTACAAAGGCGTTCGTGAAGCCATTATTGGCAAACACTTTATTAATAACTTGATACAACTTGAGTATTCCGGATTTGATGGAGCCACAGTACCGATTTGCACTTTCACACTAACGAATCGTCATGTTCCAAATGGCACCAGTAGCTTTATAAGGCTCAGTGACTTTAGAGGCGCGAAACTTCAAGGACCTAAAACTATTGAAGCAATCTCGAATCCTGATTGTGGCTGGAAGTATGAGTCACGACCGGACAAGTTCAAGCAGATTGATGGAAGTCCTTTCGCCTATTGGTTGAGCGATACTATGCTTAATGTACTTGCTGTCAATGAACCGATTGGTAAGCTGGGTAAACTTGGTAAAGGATCGGATACTGGGAACAATGCGCGGTTCATACGATTCTGGTGGGAGCTGGACGGCAGAAGCTTTTCGTTCCAATGCGCATCACAAGGGTTCAAATTCTATCCAACACATAAAGGTGGTGGAAGAAGAAAGTGGTATGGAAACACAATCGATGCCGTCAACTGGGAGAATGAAGGAGAAGAGATGCGGGGGGTGAAGAATAGTAATATCCGCAATCTCAAGAACTATTTTGAACCCTGCATTACGTGGGGTAAAATATCGAGTGGCGCGCCGAGTTTTCGTTTTGTAGAACAAGGTTCGATTGCAGATGATGCAGGACCTTCGGGTTTCTTCAATGAGTCGTTGTTAACGGACATATTGTTAATCTTGAATTCCAAGATTAGCGTGGAGTTGATGAAGCTGTTTTCACCAACATTGACATTTACCGTAGGAAGTGTTTCTTCCATACCTTTTGTGCAGAACGAGTCGAATGAGCTTGATGGCAGATTGCCAATTCGAATATCTCGGTTGGACTGGGATGCACATGAGATAAGCTGGAATCATAGACAGAACGAATTGGTGCGAATAGGAGGAAGTGATATTGAAGAGTCATTCTCTGGTTACGTGGAGTATTGGTCGCTACAGTATTACAGATTGCATGAATTTGAAACGAAGAATAACGAGAGGCTGATTCAAACTTTTGGTTTAGGTAATGAACTAACTCCTGAGGTAAGGCTTGAAGAGATAACTATTCTACAAGACAATGAACTAGATCGTGGCGAGTTGGTGGCTTTGAATAAATCGGTAAGCAAAGCCATTGATCATAGAACCTTAGGAGGAAATGAAAATCTTAAGCTTCCCTTTAATTCACAGGTCATTCTTGCACAGTTTCTTAGTTATGGCGTTGGTTGCATGTTCGGCCGCTATAGCTTGGACAAGGAAGGGCTGATCCTGGCCGACCAAGACGAGACGCTGGAAGTCTACCTGAAGAAGGTCGGGAAGAAGAAGGACGAGGTCACCTTTCTGCCGGATGACGACAACATTATTCCGGTGCTGGATGATGAATGGTTCGAGGATGACATCGTGGGTCGCTTCCATGAATTCCTCAAGGCCACCTTCGGCAAGCCCAACTTCGAGAAGAACCTGGCCTTTGTGGAGGAGTGCTTGGGCAAGGACATCCGCAAGTACTTCGTGAAGGACTTCTATGCAGATCACATCAAACGCTACAGCAAGCGGCCCATCTACTGGATGTTCAGCAGCCCCAAGGGTGCCTTCAACGTGCTGGTGTACATGCACCGCTACACCCCCGATACCTTGAACCGGGTGCTGAACAACTACCTGAAGGAATACCGCGAGAAGCTGAACACGCGCACGGAGCACCTCGACCACCTGATCGAGACGGGCAGTGCCAGCCAGCAGACCAAAGCGGCCAAGGAAAAGGATAAGCTGAAAGCCGTGTTGCTGGAGTTGCAGGAGTACGAGCGCGATGTGCTCTACCTCTTGGCCACCGAACGCATCGCCATCGACCTGGACGACGGCGTGCTGGTGAACTACAACAAGTTCGGCAAAGCGATCAAGGAAGTGGCCGGCCTGAACGACAAGAAGGCCAAGGCCAAGGTGAAGCAATTCGACTGGATCGATACGAAGACGATACGATGAGTGAGAAGGACTGGAGTTGGCTTCTGAACAACGGGCGCATTTGTCCGCAGCCCACGGAATGGAACAAGCTCTGGGAGTTGTTGTCTAGGGCCAGTAAGGAGCCGATAGCGAGGCCCCTGATCTTGGCAGCATGGTGGCATACAAGCGATGCAGAGAAGCAGGAACGCTTCCTCCAACATTTGAATATCGCAACTGTGTTGGGTATGGAACAGCAGATCGAGGAATTACTTGGGCAACTCGCCGAGCAGGCATGGCATCATCGAGATGAGTAGAGTAGAAGAAGCATTGGTCAAACGCTTCACGGAGCACCGGATCATCTTCTGGTACGACGAGAAGAACGAGCTCGGGGTTGAGTACGCCGCGCTGGAACTGCCCGGCGTGGAGAAGCTGCATGTGCAGGGCAATGAGTTCGCCGTGAAGTACATCACCCACAAGGAGAAGCCTGAGGCCAAGTTCCTGCTCTACTTCAACAAGCCGAAGCCGCACAACGAGGACAACTGGCTGCTGGACATGGAGCTGGCGCACTACGTGTTCCACACCGACCAAGAGGCCATGTATCTACAGGAGCTGGGGCTGGGCCTGCACTTGAAGGAACTGGTGACAAGCCACTTGGAGTTCTTCCGCTCCAAGGACCGTCGGCAGAAACTACAGGACCTCTTGGGCGAAGGCGACGAGCACGCGGCCATCCGCTACAAGATGCTCGGTGTGGTGTTCCGCACGGACGATCTGAACCTGGACACTTTCGTGCACGCCCACGGCACCGCCTTCGCCGAAGAGCGGGACACCCCGGATGCCGAGTTGGAGCGCTATGGACTGGCCGCCTTCTATTGGGGCGAGATCGGGCGCCACTACAATTACAAGAATGAAACGCCGAGCATCTACGACCTGCTGCTGGAGGTCTTCAACAACGAATTTGTTCTGGGCAAGCCCAGCAACCTGAGCAAGGGCGCCAAACTGCTCTTGCCCAACTGGCGCGATTCGGTGAAGTACCGGGATGGCTATGCGGCAATATCGAAGAAGGTGGTCGCCGACCTGAACGTGGAGGCCCTGCTCCAAGGTGCGGCGGTGGAGCAATTGCTCGATGACGAACTCTTCGAGCTTACCGAACGCAAGATCATCCACGAGCTGATCGGGCAAGTGGTCAGCGAGACCATTCCCCACGAGAAGCTGGCCAAGTTCATCAAGCGGCGCGAGAACAAGTTCTGGTACGCGGTGGTGGAGAACTTGTACATGAGCCTGGAGCATGCCTCGGAGATGATCGCGCTGGTGCGCAAGTATGCAGTCAGCCGCTATGCGAACTTCCAAGCGGGCATCGATGCGTACACCGGTGCCGGTTATGCGGTGGATCAGCACTACCGGAAGTTCATTTACTACTACGGCAAGACCAGCCAGAATGCAGTGCTCTCTGCATTGTGCGAGAAGGTGGAGAAGGTCTACTCCAACGACCGCTTGCTGGCAGACAACAATGCTTGGCAGCAGGTGGTGGATGGGTTGGAGACGTGGCCCGTGGATGAGCGCAACAGCCAGCGCCGTTTCTTCAAGGAGCACGTGGCGCCCTACATCCAGAAAAAACTGCGCGTGGTGGTGATCATCTCCGATGCCTTGCGCTATGAATGCGGGGAAGAACTGAGCCGGATGTTAATGGCGGAGAACCGCTACGAGGCTTCGGTACAGGGCATGGTGAGCGGTCTGCCATCATACACCCAATTGGGCATGGCTTCCTTGCTTCCACAAGAGGAACTCTCCTTCAAGCCCGGCAGTGATTCCATCTTGGCCGATGGCATGAGCACGAGCGGCACGGAAGCGCGGGACAAGGTGCTCAAGGCCCATGCCGGAGTGCGTGCGGCAGCCATAAAAGCCGTCGACTTCATGAACCTGAACACGGTGAAGGAGGGTCGTGAATTCATGAAGGAACACGACGTGATCTACATCTATCACAACCGCATCGACAAGGTCGGCGATGACAAGGTGAGCGAGGAAAAGGTGTTCGAGGCCGTGGAGGAAGAACTGCACTACCTAATGAACGTGGTGAAGAAGGTGAACAACATGAACGCCTACCACATGCTCGTTACCTCGGACCATGGCTTCATCTACCAGCACACGGAATTGCCGGAAAGCGATTTCAGCGTCTCCGGCCACATGGGTTCGGTCTGGAAGGAGAACCGTCGTTTCGTTATCGGCGAAGGGCTCAAAGGCGATGCGTCCACGAAGGCCTTCACAGGAGAGCAGCTCGGCCTGGCCACAGCGGTGGACGTGCTGATACCGAAGTCCATCAATCGCTTGCGTGTGAAAGGTGCAGGTTCGCGTTTCGTGCACGGCGGCGGCGCCTTGCAGGAGATCGTGGTGCCGGTGGTCACCATCGCCAAACGGCGGCAGGCCACCACTTCGCAGGTGGACATCGACATCATCAAGTCCACGGACAGGATCACCACCAACATCCTCGCCGTATCCTTCATCCAAGCGGACCTGGCCACGGAGCAGAAACTGCCGCGGATCATCCGGGCTGCACTGCAGAGTGAGGATGGCACGGTACTCAGCGATCAGTTTACCTACACCTTCGACATCGGGGAAGGCAGCGAGCGCCAACGGGAGGTGAAGCACCGCTTCCATCTGGGGACGCAGGCCAGCGGCCGATACAAGAACCAACGCGTGAAATTGGTGCTGGAGGAACCCGTGGAGGGAACCACCAAGTGGAAGCCCTACAAGGATTATTATTACACCTTGAACATCTCGTTCACCAGTGACTTTGACGAATGACGGGGATGAAGGAACTCGACATCAAACTGAACCTGCACTTCGGCGGCAAGGTGGTGCGCAAGGACCTCACCAAGCTGGTGAAGGGCAATGCCATCGTACCCACCTACGTCCTCGAATACCTGCTGGGCCAGTACTGCGCCACGGACGATCCGGATACGATCGAACAAGGCGTGGAGACCGTGCGGGGCATCATCGCCAAGCACTTCGTGCATCGCGATGAGGCGCAGATCATCATGTCGCAGGTGCGCGAGAAAGGCACGCACCGCATCATCGACAAGGTCTCCGTTCGGTTGAACGACAAGAAGGACCAATACGAAGCGTCCTTTGCCAACCTCGGCCTGAACCGGGTACCGATCGCCGATGCGGTGATCAAGGATCACCAAAAGCTACTGTCCAGCGGTGTGTGGTGCATCCTCACCTTGGGCTATTTCCGCAGCGACGAAAAGGACAGCACACCTTGGTTCATAGAAAGCATCAAGCCGATCCAGATCAGCAACATCGATCTGGACGAATACAAAACAGCACGGGAGCAGTTCACGAAGGAGGAGTGGGTGGATGTGCTGATGCGCTCCATCGGCCTGGAGCCGGATGAATTCACTTTTCGCTCCAAGCTGCTGCAACTCGCGCGGCTTGTGCCCTTCGTAGAGAACAACTACAACCTGATCGAACTGGGTCCGAAGGGAACGGGCAAGTCGCACATATTCTCGGAGATGTCGCCCCACGGCATCCTGATCTCCGGCGGCGAGGTCTCCAAGGCCAAGCTCTTCGTGAACAACAGCAACGGCGAGATCGGTCTGGTGGGATACTGGGATGTAGTGGCCTACGACGAATTCGCCGGTGCGACCAAGAAAGTGGATCGCGGCTTGGTGGACATCCTGAAGAACTACATGGCCAACAAGTCCTTTTCGCGCGGCACGCAGGTGTACGGCGCATCGGCTTCCATGGCCTTCGTGGGCAACACGGACCACTCCGTGGCCTACATGCTGAAGCACAGCAACCTCTTCGAGGCCTTGCCCAAGGACTACTACGACACGGCCTTCCTGGACCGCATGCACGCCTACCTGCCCGGCTGGGAAGTGCAGAAGCTGCGCAACGAGATGTTCACCGTGGACTACGGTTTCATCGTGGACTATTTGGCCGAGGTATTGAAGGAGCTGCGCAAAGAGGACCGGACGCACGACTACACGAAGTTCTTCGAGCTCTCGGATACCATCACCACGCGGGACAAGACCTCCATCGCAAAGACCTTCGCTGGCTTGGCCAAGGTGATCCACCCCGGCAGCGAACTCACCGAGGAGGACGCCAAGGAGCTGCTGGACTTTGCCATCGAATCCCGAAAGCGCGTGAAGCAGCAGCTGGAGAAAATGGACGAGACCTTTTTGGAGGACCCGGTCCAGTTCAGCTACACCAGCAAGACCACGGGAGAAGTCACGGAAGTGGAGACACTGGAAGTATTGGAACATGCAATACCCAAAGCACCTGCATCGAAAGAAGCTGGTGCGGTTGCCGAAGAAGCAACTGCGGCCGTCCAACCCGTCCAAGCAAATCCAATTGAGCTTTCCGCCGGACAGAAGCACGTACGCGACAACCAGACCGGCATCTCCTATGACAACCTCTTCGGAGCCTACCTCCACGGCGCAGGCAACGTGAAGGTCATCGACCCATATATCCGACTGCCCTATCAGCTCCGCAACTTCATGGAGTTCGCCAAGCTAATGAGCGAGAAGAAGGACCCGGATACGGAGGTCAGGCTGCACCTCGTGACCAACAACAACGAGGACTACATCCAGAACGCCAAGGACGCGTTCGAACAAATGGTCCTCTCGCTGGAGTCCATCGGCATCCTCTTCACCTACGAGTTCGACGAGAACATCCACGACCGTTCCATCACCTTGGACAACGGCTGGAAGATCGTCCTAGGTCGCGGCCTGGACATCTGGCAGAAGACCGGAGGGTGGTATGATATCAATGAGTACATGCAGGAGCGGCGGTTGTGCAAGGCTTGTGAGGTGACTTTTGTGAAGGGGGGGTAGGGGAGCAAGCATCTAAAAAGTGTCTCATGCGGCAAGCACGGACTCTCTATTGATGCAGTGCATTGAATAAATTCCCTATCCTTGAATCCCACCAAATAATACCGCATCCATATGCCGAATTTCTTTCTAGGTCGAGTAATGAAGTTTGGAGAGATAGATGAGGAAAAGGTTGAAGCTGCCATTCTCAAGCCGGTCACCGTTGTACATGGCAATTTTGAGTACACCTTCACTGATATTGTTATCGAAAAGGATGCAGCAAAGACCGAGTACATCTATGCCAAATTGGCGAAGTACACCCCGGAAGGAACGGTCGACATTGTTGAGCCTAAAGAACACAGAGCGAAGGAGACTGACGTTCCCAATCTCCAAGTAGCAACCAGCGAGTTTGTCTATCTACCTCAGTTCTCCGGTATCGCCTACCAGAATATTTGGAACAAGCTGGGTAAGGATCTTTTCGAAAAGGTCTTTGCTGAGCTAGTAGCTGAAAAGTACCAGAGCTTCTTCGCTAAAACAAGTATTCAGCCGATCAGCGACCTGCGCTCATTTGTGAAAAAGGTGGTGGACATGGACCACATCATGAAGATCAAGGCGAAGGTGGTGCCGCCCAATCCTCTCTTTGGACCGGCATGGAGAAGTCTGCGTGAATACATCAAAAAGCGGAACATCGGTGAACTGAAAGCCGAGGAAAGAGCGGCAGACAGTTCCGGCGTGAAAACCAACATTCCGGCTCTTGCACAGGCAAGTACTAAGGATGGCGGCTTAACAGAGGGAGATGTTGAGTCACTGATAACTTCAGCGCAAGGAGGCATTGTAGATCCAGCAGTTCTCATGGCTGCAGACGGATATGGTGTGGCCACGGTTGAAGGCATGCGTGGGAAGAGCCGCGTTGTCGTCAAAACCTCGGAAAGCCAAATGCAGTTTTTGATCGAGGGTGATCATACCCCTGAGGAGTTGTTTGTTAGGGCGCGCAACGTGCTGGTCAAGATCAATGACGACCGCTATCTCGATCATCAATGAGAAGAGGTTTAGAGCACGTTGGCATTTACCTCATTTCCTTTGAGGCGTTAGCGGTGGCTGTAGCCTTAATTTTGAGGCTTCTGAAACCTGAGTGGCTTGTGAGGATAGGCGGGCTATTGGGTCAGGGTGATCTCAAACTGGGCCACACACTTCTACTATTGCCCATTGCCTTGGTGATGGCGACATACAAATGGGCAGATGAAATCAGGAACCCCAAAAGGAAGGGTTCAAAAGCCGTGCTTATTGCTTGGCCAGATTACTGGCGTTTGAAGGCGACCACCAATGGTGGCCTTGTTTATGCGGCCTTAGGAGCCGTGGGTTGGATAGCCGGGGTTAGCGCAACTTTTCTAGGGCATGTTGCAACTGGCCCTGCCGTGGCGCTGGGTTCGCTCTCGGTTGCCATAATAAGTGCGATCTCCGTTGCGATGGCACGGCTTACTATTAAGGATGTCCTTGCTGGAGGATGATCAATACATCCGGTACCCACGAAGAGAAGTGGAGTCGGTCAGAATAGCCCCCACTCCACCACCAAAAAATCCTCCACCGTACAGCCGCATTGCAACGCGGTCTCCAGCCAGCGAAGTTGCGTACGCTGCATGCGGTCCTTCTTCTGCCTCTTGGCTTCAGCGAACACCAGTCGGTCGCCTTTCCAGGCGATCACATCCCAGCAACCGGCGTAGGTATTTCCGTTGGCTATGGCGATCGCATGCAGGCGTTCGCTCACCCACGCATCCCCCTCTCTACCGCAAGTGTTCCAGCCCCGGAATTTCTCTGACCAGAATCGGCTGGGTCACTTGTGGCCATGAGTAGTTGTCCGTGCATCGCTGTCAGTTGGTAGTCTTGTTGTGATCACCCACCGATGGACTGAATGCCGAATGCACCTACTCGCTGAAGAGCCTGAAAAGCCAAAACGGCCAGAAGAGCCTGAAAGAATGAAGAGGCCTAAAACCGCTTGAACCCAACAGGCTGAAGATGCCTGAGCCGCAATGCGCCGTGGTGCCTAAGAGCGCTTCCCCGGGATTTCTCGCTTGGGCCAGCGGGTTCCGCTTTGACCGTGACTTGTCACCTTGCACTATTTTGCACGCATGGCCCACACACCTCAACCCCCGAACACCGCCCTTGTCGCGGTGGTCCCCAGTCGTCGCGACTGGGATATGGTGCGCACCTTGGGCTGGTATAGGATACCGGTGAGCAAGGCACCCGCCATGGTGAAGGATGGCAGCATCACCCATGTGGCCTTCTACTTCCCCAGCGAATTCGGAGAGGAGAAGCAAAGCATCCGCTGGTATGCGCCCGTGGAGGGCATCACCGTGAAGAAGCGGGTGGAGCTGATCCCCCTTGAGCCCACGCACCGGAATGCGGATGAGGAGTACTACGTGCTTGCTTGTCCCGGTCTTCGCCTACTGCCCAATCCCATCTTCAGTCGCAAGCCGCGCCGCCTGCTCTTTGTACCCACCACCTTGCCCAAGCTGTTGACAGCCCCGGAGATCAACTTCCTCTTCAATGACAGTCCGTTGGAGAACCTGCTGTGGACACAGCTAATGACATTGGGCATTCCCAGCGAACGCCAGTACGAGGTTCTGGTCGGTCCCGCGCGTTTCAAGCTGGACATCGCTGTTTTCTGCAAGGACCGCAACATCGGCCTGGAATGCGACGGGGATGAATACCACATGCGCCGCAGCGCGGTGGAGCGGGACAAGCGCAGGAGCAACTTGCTGCAAAGCACGGGCTGGACCCTGCTTCAATTCACCACGCGCGAGCTGACACAGAACTTGGGTGCAAGCCTGACCATTGTGCAGGAGAGCATCGCGCAGTATGGTGGGCTTTGGCATCCGCATGCAGCTGAGAACCCTTGACCCCATGGCCCTATCCACCTTCTCCCAGAACTCCATCAAAGGCCGTGTGGCCGAGACCATCATCCAAGAGCTATTCTTGGCGCACGATTTCAATGTGTTCCACTATGGCATGGAGCGCAGCATCCCCGGCATCGCGCAATTGACGCGCAAGACCTCAGGCCCGGTGAAACAACAG
>Ga0138256_10002743_pt1 | contig 18798 bp, 17 predicted proteins | sample KNB2016incub_MG_FD_105486 | JGI IMG/M metagenome (GOLD analysis project Ga0138256, IMG submission 105486) | Active sludge microbial communities from wastewater in Klosterneuburg, Austria - KNB2014incub_MG | ecosystem: Engineered > WWTP > Activated sludge > Unclassified | place: Austria... | reverse complement strand
TTGATAACCGCGGCGCAGGGCGCGAACAGGCGGATATCGTCGCCGATCTGTTGCCGCACCATGAAATGACGAAGCAGCAATATACCGACGCGCTGCGCTCGGTGATTCTGCACCCGGCTATCACGTCGATGCCTATGCTGAGTGACCGTGCCGAAATTACGCTGCATGAATCGCGCGAGGCCGCCATGGAAAGCGCCGACTTCCCGCAGAGCAGCCAGCGCCTTTCGCCTGCGGATTTTCGCGCGGCACTTGGCGCCTGCAAGCGCCCGGCGCTCTATTTCGGGCAGGCGCTCTTTGAGGCGCTCTATCTGGGTAAAAGCGTACAGCTTTACCCGGTGAGTGAATATCATAACAAGCTCGCGGTGGATCTTTTTTCGCGCAGACTTCTCGAACCCACGTTGCTGTCAGCTCTCGACGGCCGTGGACTCTCGCGCTTTGTCGATATTTTGGCCACCGCCTGGAGGCGCAGCCATGCGTAACACATTTACAATACTCGGTTTTTCCGCGCTCTTAACGATAGCTGGCTTTGTGCACGGCGAAGCGCGCAAAAAAAGTTCCGCCAGCATCACGATCAAAGCCGTCGGCGATATCGTGCCGGGCACACTCTACCCCGAGCGCCGGGTGCCGGCGAAACCATATGAAGAGCTCTTCGCCCCGATTCAGGAATATTTGTCGGGTGCTGATCTGTTATTCGGCAATTTTGAGAGCACACTGACTGATTATCCGACCACTGCAAAAAATACCAAAAGCAAGCATGTGTTCGCCTTCCGCACGCCGCCTTCAACGGCTAAGGTGTTGAAGCGCGCCGGTTTTCAGGTACTCAGCACTGCCAACAACCACTCGGGTGATTTTGGTGAACGCGGTTTTAAAGATACCATGCAGAACCTCAAAGCCGCAGGTATTCATGCCATCGGGCGCAAAGGCCAGATTGAATATGTCACCGTGTCCGGAGTGAAAATGGCTTTTATTCCTTTCAGCTACCTGCGCGCACACAGTAACGTGAAGGATCTCAATGGGATGCGCGAACTGGTGCGCGAAGCACGCGCGAACGCGCCGATCGTCGCGATATCATGCCATTGGGGTGGCGAAGGCGAAAAATTTCTGCACACCAAAAACCAGACAGAGATGTTTTACGGCGAAAACCGCGGCAACCTGCCCGCCTTTGCGCATGCCGCCATCGACGCGGGCGCCGACCTCATTCTGGGGCATGGCCCGCACGTGGTGCGCGCGCTTGAGCTCTACAAAGGCCGCCTGATTGTCTATTCGCTGGGGAATTTTATTGGTTATGGCGCACTGTCGTCGCGCGGCAAAACCGGCCTGACACTGGTGCTGAATATCACACTCGGCAAAGACGGTAAATTCGAATCGGGCAAAATTATCCCGATGAACATGCCTGAAAAATCGACCCCGCGCTACGATGCGAGCGGCAAAACCATTCAACTGATGCGCGAACTGACTGAGGCGGACTTTCCGAAGACGAAGCTGAATATCTCCGAGAATGGAGAGATCACTATCCGCTGAGGCTATGCCTCAGCGGATAGTGATCTTATTTGAATTCCACCGAATCCAGCTTGCGGTGAGCCACAATCTTCTTGCCCTGCTCGACCTTACCTTCGAGCAGAGTCAGCGCCAGCGGGTTCAATAACAGATTCTCAATCGCCCGTTTCATCGGTCTTGCACCGTATTCTTCATCGAAGCCGTGCTCGATGATGAGCTTGCGCACGTCTTTACCGACTTCGAGCTCAACGCCGCGCGCACGGATTTTTTCGATCACGTGGTCGATCTGCAGGCCGGCGATACTTTCGAGGTGTTGCGCATTCAGGCGGTGGAACTGGATCACCGCATCGAGCCGGTTCAAGAACTCGGGCCTGAAAAAGCCGCGTACCGCATCGAGCACACGCACTTCCTGCTCTTCGGTATTGAGATTCGTGTTCGCCAGATGTTCTGAGCCCAGGTTAGATGTCATGATCAGAATTGTATTCCTGAAATTGACGAGTCTGCCCTTCGCATCGGTCAGGCGGCCTTCGTCGAGAATCTGCAGAAACAGGTTGAACACATCCGGGTGCGCTTTCTCGATTTCGTCGAACAGAATCACGCTGTAAGGCCGGCGGCGTACTTTTTCGGTCAGCTGCCCGCCCTCGTCGTAACCGATGTATCCCGGTGGCGAGCCGATCAGCTTGGCCACAGAATGTTTTTCCATGTATTCGCTCATATCGATGCGCACCATGGCTTTGGCGTCATCGAACAGGTATTCAGCCAGCGCCTTGGCCGTTTCAGTTTTGCCGACGCCAGTGGGTCCGAGAAACAGAAAACTGCCGATGGGTTTGTCTTCGTCTGCGATGCCTGCGCGGTTACGCCGAATCGCATTGGCGATCGCCTCAACAGCATTCTCCTGGCCGACCACGCGCTTGTGCAGCACCTCTTCGATTTTGAGTAATTTCGTCTTTTCCGAGGTGAGCATCTTTGACACGGGAATCCCCGTCCAGCGCGAGACTATCTCGGCGATATCCTCTTCGGTAACTTCTTCCTTGAGCAGGCGGATTTCGGAATTCTTCTCCTTCACCTGCCCCACCGCAGCCTCGAGTTTTTTCTGCAGCAACGGCACTTTTCCATAGCGCAGCTCGGCCACCTTGTTCAGATCACCCTTACGTTCCGCGGCCGCCTCTTCGATTTTGAGTGCTTCAATTTCCGCTTTGATCGCCGAGGCTGCGCCCAGTTGCTCTTTTTCACGATCGAGTTTGAGCTTCATCCCTTGAAAATTCTCTTTGAGTTCGCTGAGCTCTTTGCGCACCGTATTCAGGCGCTCGACGCTCAGGCTGTCGTTCTCGCGATTGAGCGCCGTCTCTTCAATGGTCAAAGCAATGATCTTGCGGTTGAGATCGTCGAGTTCCTGCGGCATCGAGTTGCGTTCGATCTTGAGTTTGGCGCACGATTCGTCAATGAGGTCTATCGCTTTATCGGGCAAAAAGCGGTCGCTGATGTAACGGTGCGACAATGTCGCCGCGGCCACAATCGCCGCGTCGGTGATGCGTATGCCATGGTGCACCTCGTAACGATCTCTGAGCCCGCGCAGAATCGTCACCGCATCTTCGACCGAAGGTTCGTTGACGTAGACGGTTTGGAAACGCCGTTCGAGCGCGGCATCTTTCTCCATGTGCTTCTGGTATTCTTTGAGTGTGGTCGCACCGATCAGGTGTATCTCGCCCCGTGCCAGCGCGGGTTTGAGCATATTCGCTGCGTCGAGTGAGCCTTCATTAGCTCCGGCACCCACGACGGTGTGTATTTCATCGATAAACAGAATGATTTTTTCCTGATTGGCGCGTACCTCATCGAGCACCGCCTTCAGGCGTTCTTCAAATTCGCCGCGGTATTTGGCGCCGGCGATCAGAGAACCCATATCGAGGGTTATCACTGTCTTATCGTGCAGAATATCCGGAACATCACCCGAAACAATACGGCCTGCAAGCCCTTCAACGATGGCCGTCTTGCCCGTGCCCGGTTCACCGATTAAGAGCGGATTGTTTTTGTTTCGACGCGAAAGTATCTGGATCGTGCGGCGTATCTCTTCATCGCGCCCGATCACAGGGTCAAGTTTGCCGGCACGAGCGAGCTCGTTCAGGTTCTTGCCATATTTTTGCAGAGCATTGAACTTGGCTTCGGGATTATCTGAATCCGCCTTCTGGCTGCCGCGCAGCTCGGTGAGAATCGCGGCCAGCTTACGGCGCTCGAGCCCCAGCGCCTCGAGTTCTTTCTTGAGGGCAAAATTGCCGTTGGCATAAGCCAGCAGCAGGTGCTCCAGCGACAGGTACTGGTCGCCGAGACCGTTCATCTCTTTTTCAGCGAGCTGCAGAAATTTGCGTGCGTCACCCGACAGGTTTTGCCCTGGCTCAAAATTCCCCTGTGCACGCGGCAGGCGCTCGAGGTAACTCACAAACAATGCCGTAACCTTGCTTGCCTCAACGCCGAGGCGATGCAGCACCTGCACAGGCAATCCGTCTGCCTCGGCAAACAGCGCTGCCATAAAATGTTCGGGCGTGACGTCGGCATGGCCGAGCTCCTGCGCCTTATTGACGGCCGCCTGATAAGCAGCCCGCGTTTTGATTGTCATATTCTCAGCCGACATAAATCCCCCTGGCCAGGCGCAACATGGCAGACCCAGCAACCCATTTCGTGAGTGATAGCACTCTCGTCGTCATAGTGCTAATATAATAAAATGAGGAATCGCTGCCTAGTTTTTTGAAAGGAAGAAAGCTGGTATAAACTTCTTTACGAATTTTCCCTGAGCCAGCGCTCATCAATGCGCTTGGGGAAAAAAATGCCGTCGCTGCCGAGGTGAGGACTATACTGGCCCTTCACCCTGAGCTCAAGGCACTTTGCACCGGTCCACTGCTTCAAATTGCGATAGATCTGCTCTACCTGAAAGCGCAGCACCTGATAACTCGCGCCCGCGCCGAAATTTCCGTCAAAATCGACCACCGCACACTGCCCGCTCTGCGAGACCGAACGCACGCGCGGCTTGCGGATGAAAGAATCCATAAAATCCCGTTCCGTTTCCGCTGCAGTCGGCCCTTTGATGAGCACACCGAGCATCGAGCGCAGGTCAGTTTTGCCTTCGCCGAGAGAACGTTTTACCTTTGCGAGCACGGGCTGCCCCTTGTCGTTCACGCGGTAGAACAGAAAATCCGCACTCTCGGGAGTCTCAACCTCACGCCGCGGCGTCAGAGTTTCTTCGTCTTCGGGGATAGTCTGGGCGCGCCTGAGACCACCAGGTTCGGGCAAAAGAGGAATTTCGCCCTGCGGAACATTTCGCGACACATTGGAACTTTCGCTGTCGGTCTTTTCACCAGCCCCTGAAGAGAGCTTTTTTGTCAGCCAGTCGCGTGCGGTTTTTTTCCAGCCCGCATCCTGCCCGGACGCACGCCCCTGCACTTTAGGGCTCTTGCGCCCACCCTCATTTTCGGTAAGACGATCGATGGCAAAAAAGCCCCAACCGATCACCCCGAGAACGAAGAGGATCGTCACCAGGTTCTGGCTATCGGCAGCTGCTTTCCTTGTGCCTTTGCGGCTCACATATAAATATCGGCATTTTCCCGCGAAAGACTTAAAGCCTGTCCCGGACACAACTACGTTGTGTCCGGGACAGGCTCAATCTACGAGGCTTTTTGCACCCGGTAGATCAGGTCTGCGAGACGCAACCGGAAAACTCCTTCCACCCGGTCGCCATCACGCTTTTCGTAGACCAACCGGCTGCGTTCGCGCGCCAGTTCGCCGTAGAAACGCGCCCACGCGGCACGCTTTTCTTCGTTTACGGGAGTATGTTCATGGAACGGCAGAAAATCCTGATGCATGCGTCGCGCATAGGCCTCACGGTCATAACGTTCTTTGTAAGCTACGAGCTCAACAGTCAGGCGCTCACGGCATTGCCCCAACCGGTCACCGCTGTCTTCCAAAGGGCAGCGGATCTGGAACGTATCGGGGTCGAGAAAACCCGTCGCAACATAGTTGCGCTCGACGTCTTTGAGAATGGAATCATAAGAGGGTTTGCACGCCTGCACTGCTGCAAAAGCCCCCACAAACAGGCAGAACTGCAGAATACCAAAGGTGGCCGCGTTCGGCAGCATAGACCTCAGCCGGTCTTCATGCTGTCCAAAAACGCTTTGTTGTTTTTTGTACCACGCATTTTATCGAGCAGAATCTCCATACTCTCGACAGTGGAAAGCGGAGCGAAAATTTTGCGCAGAATCCAGATGCGGTTCACGTCTTCTTTGTCCAAGAGCAGCTCTTCGCGGCGTGTGCCCGAACGGTTCATGTCGATCGCCGGGAATGTGCGTTTCTCGACGAGCTTGCGGTCGAGGTGCAGCTCCATGTTACCCGTACCCTTGAACTCTTCGAAAATCACCTCGTCCATTTTACTGCCGGTATCCACAAGTGCTGTTGCAATAATCGTGAGCGAACCACCCTCTTCGATATTACGGGCGGCGCCGAAGAAACGCTTCGGTTTATGCAGCGCATTCGAATCGACACCGCCAGAAAGCACCTTGCCCGATGAAGGAATCACCTGATTATAGGCGCGCGCCAGACGCGTGATCGAATCGAGCAGAATCACGACATCACGCTTATGCTCCACAAGGCGTTTGGCCTTTTCGATCACCATCTCAGCGACCTGCACGTGGCGGTTCGCCGGTTCGTCAAATGTCGAAGCGATCACTTCGCCGCGCACGCTGCGCGCCATATCTGTCACCTCTTCGGGGCGTTCGTCGATCAAAAGCACCATCAGCGTCACTTCAGGATGGTTAGTCGTAATCGCATTGGCGACATCCTGCATCAGCATCGTCTTACCGGTACGCGGGGGCGCAACGATCAGGCCACGCTGGCCCTTGCCGATCGGCGACACGAGATCGACCACCCGCGTCGAAAGTTTTTCGGCAGTCGTTTCGAGTTTGATCTGCTGCTCGGGATAAAGCGGTGTCAGGTTGTCGAAATGCACCCGCCGCATTGCTTCGCCCGAAGGCACGCCATTGATAGTGTCGACGCGCATGATCGCGAAGAACCTTTCGTTGTCGCGCGGCATACGAATCTGTCCGTAAACGGTATCACCTTTGCGCAACGCGAACATGCGGATCTGCGCCGGCGAAACGTAGATATCGTCCGGCCCCGCGAGGTAATTATAACCTGCTGAGCGCAGAAATCCGTAGCCATCGGGCATTATCTCGAGCACGCCCTCTGCATAGACATAACCGGAATTATCAGATTGTTTTTGCAGAATGGAGAAGATGAGCGCCGGCTTTTTCAGATCCGCGGGGTTCTCAACGCCAAGTGAAAGCGCCATCTCCACCAGCTCGTTCATGTTCTTGTTCTTGAACTCGCTGATCTCCATCTTGCGACTGCCTTCAGGGCGTCCCTGCCCGTTATTTGCGGGTGCCTGCTGAGATTGCGCAGGAGGTGTGGGCCGTGTAGCAGCGGCTGCCGCAGCCGCGGCAACCATCGCCGGATCAGCCTGATTTCCATCGGCTGCCGGAGCTGTTGATTCTTCTTCTTTCTTGTTGCGCAACTTTAGTTTTACCTTTTCAGTGGTTTCTGTCGTTGTTTCGGCGCTATCCTCTTCTGGGGATTTCTTGCGGGCCATAGTGTCCTCTTTCGTTTGGGTGTTATTTGAAAAATATGCGGTATCACCGCATGGATATTATTGATTCTTTCAGGGAGCTGGTGGAATCCTGGTCCAGATTCCGCTTGAAGTGTTTTAGAAAGCCGCGCTCAGAAGCAGCGCGGCCTGATCAACTGAGCTCTTATTCTCCTTTGGTCTTTTTCGGTGGAATCTTAAATACTTGTCCCGGATAAATCAGATCGGGATTCTTAATCTTTCCTTTATTAGCCCGGTAGATTTTCGGCCACAGGCGTGGATTGTTGTAGATCTTCTTATATCCCGAAATTTTCCACAGGCAATCGCGGTTTTCCGGGATGTAGCGTACCTTGTAAGTTTTCCAGCCAGCCTTGGCAGATTCATTTCCCTCGGCTGATTCTTTCGCACCGTCTTCCGGTTTTTCTGTCGTTTCGGTTGTTTCGGGCTTTGTAGCTTCGACACCCGCACGATCTTTCGCCTGAGCCAGCAGGACTTCCGTTTCGGGTAGAGAGTCTGTCAGTATCTTTGAAAGGCGAATCGCTTCATCGGATTGGGTGGCAACTTCAGGATAAGCCTGATTTTTATCCGCTTCGCGCGCAGCCTTCAGAGCTTCTTTTGCCGCCGTCAGGTTGTCATCAGCAGTTTTCATAGACTGTTGCGCTTCTTCTGATGCGGCCAGCGCCTTTGCTGTCGCCGGATCGCTTGCGCGGCCCTTGAGATCATTCAATTTTGCTTCGGCAGCTGCAACATCCGATTCCGCCTGCGCCAATTTGCCGCGGGCGGATTCTTTTTGTGCTGTGGCGAGCGCTTCTTTCGATGAAGCTTTCGCCGCCTGCAAATTTGTGTACGCGGATTTGAGTTTTTTGTTTTCCAGATCACCACGTGCATGGCCAGCATCGTCTTTCGCCTTTTTCAGCGTATCCGGTGCGTTTTGTGCCGCACCTGAGCGTTCTGCCGCAGCAATGGTTTCATCCACCTCTGCCAGCTCGCGTTTCATGACTTCAACCTGAGCTTCAGACGTGGTCAGCGCGCGCTTGGCTTTTTCGCGCGACTCTTCAAACAGATGATACGAACTCAGATAATCTTTCGCTTCAAAGTACTTATCACCCTGAACCAGGCTCGCTTTCGATGATGAAAGCTCATCGGTCGCAAATTGTTCCGCATTGGCTTCTTCTGCCGAGCGAATTGCCGCCTCGGCCTCGCTCCGCGTGTCTTGCGCCAGCTTTGGAGCAGATTCGTCGTATGCCGCATCAGCAAGTTTTTTTGCTTCGACTGCCTTTTCTTTGGCATCGCTCATCTTGCCGTTTTCCACAAGATTGTGCGTTTCCATAAGCGCCTTTTTGGCTGCCTCAAAATTTTGAGCCGAATATTTCTGGCTCTTTACCGTTTCGGCGCGCGCAATGGCGACCTTGGCAATACCCATTTCTTCCATCGGAATCGGATCACCGCACCCGATAGCGACAACCAAGACCGCGGCGAGGCAGGCTGCTAAGTATTTTCCTGAGATTCTGCTTTTTGACATTTTAACTCCAAATTGTTGCGGATCAGCCAAGCACGACATTATTTGAACTTGGCGAGGGCTTCACCCTCAGATTCGTAAATCTCAAAGAAACTGGTGAGCTTCGTGAGTTCAAAAACTTTTTTCACCGACGCATAGACGTTGATGATTTTCAGGCCGCCCTGATATTTCTTCAGGTTCGACAGACTCGAAATCAACGCCCCGATACCGGATGAGTCAATGTATGAGACTTTTTCCAGGTTAATGATGACGTTATATTTCTGTGCTTCTATAAGCTTCTGAATGATGTCTTTAATTTCCGGCGCATTGTAGAGGTCGATCTCCCCCTGAATGTCAAGAATTGTGATACCATCTTTTTCTCTCTGGCTGATTTCCATGATATTGGCTCCGGTTAATTGGTATTTAACGCATCCTTAAGGCGTTCTTTATCGTCAATCAAAAAACAGATTTTTACTGCGTGAGACACAGGCTATTTCTTCAGCTCTGCAATAGCACGCTGCAGTTGCACGTCAAATTCAAGGTCAATGACGGGCCGCGAATCTTTTTTAGTTAGTTCGTCTTTCAGCGTGCGCTTGGCTGCAAAGTCGCTCAATGTGAGCCCCTTGCCGGCCAGCAGCTTCTGGAACTTCTTGACCGTTTCTGCATTGTACGTTGAATTCTCTTTCACGAAATCCTGAAGAATCTTTTTTTCACGAATCTCTTTATAATGGCGCCGATCGTCTTTGTTGAAGTCGAGAGCCGGCACGTTGATGTCGGGCTCAATGCCTTTTTTGTGGATTGAAACTCCTGACGGGGTATAATACTTCTGGATGGTCAGAGCCATCGAGGTGCCGTACATCATGCTGATCACATTCTGTACGGAGCCTTTGCCGAAAGTTTTTACCCCGACGAATTTTCCACGCTTGTGGTCTTTGATCGCCCCGGTGACAATCTCACTCGCCGATGCCGACCCTTCGTTCGCCAGAACGACCAGCGGAAAATCTGCCGCTATCGCCGCCGACGGATCGGCGTTAAAAACTTTATCGAGTTCTTTCTTGCGCCCACGGGTCGAAACGATCACACCCGACTTGATGAAAAAGTTACTGATGCGGTGCGCTGCATCGAGCAGGCCGCCGGGATTCCAGCGTAAGTCGAGAATGATGCCTTTTGCTTTTTTCTTTTTGAACTCGGCAATCGCCTTGGCAAGATCATCTGTCGCTGTCTGATTGAACTGCTTCAGGCGCACATAACCCAGCTTTTCATTTTCGAGGAACTGCGATGTCACCACCTGAATTTTAATGACTTCGCGAACCAGATCAAAATAGAGCATTTCATCTTCGCCTTCGCGCACGACGCTGATGTTTACCGATGTACCGGGCTTGCCGCGCAATTGCTTCACTGCATCGCTGAGAGACAAGTCGCGTGTGGTCTTTTTATCGATTTCAATGATCTTATCGCCAGGCTTGATACCTGCCCGCATCGCAGGGGTATCTTCAATCGGAGACACGACCGTCAGTACATTATCACGCTGAGAGATTTCGATGCCGAGACCACCGAAATTACCGCGCATCTCTGTCTGCAACTCGTTGGTTTCCTCTTGTGTCATGAAGCGCGTGTGCGCGTCATCGAGAGCGCTGAGCATGCCACGTATTGCGCCAAAGAGCAGCGCCTGCCGTGACACTTCATCGACGTAGTCGTTGCGGACATGAAACAGAGCAGCATTGAACAACTCGGTGAGCCCCTCTTCAGATATTTCTTTGCGGGCATTCGCGTCCATCTGGCCGGCTGTTGCGGCGGTGAAGAGAGTCAGGCAGACCGCGAGACCTAGCAGTTTTTTTCTGCGCCCAGCTGTGGTCGAAGTGTTGGTGTTACTCATGGTTAAGTCATGGGTGGCATCTGTTCGTCTGATTCTCGGTCAATCATTTTTGACTATTGATATTGTTTGACAACCTGTTTCTCAAAGCAGTTTTTTCTTAAAAATCCGCAAATTATGACACGAAAAATTATCATCCTCGCTACCGCCCTGACAAGTGCAGCGCATGCCGCCGACACATTTGTCCATCCTTCCGATGTAGCGCGTACCATGCAGTCAAAGTTTAAATCCCTCAAAGCCTATCAGGCGGATTTTTCACTCAGCATCAAAGACCTCAACAAAACGCGCGTCAGCTCAGGGGTGGCGACATACGGTGAAGGCGGCAAATTGAACTTCACATTCAGCCAACCTGCCGGTGACCTGATCGTGAGTAACGGACAGACGCTGTTTGTCTATGTTTCGCGCCTCAAAGCCGTCGGCAAACAACCGCTGAAGACCAAAGATAAAGACGGCAAATCACTCTATAGCGCGGGCACCGCTGAGGGCTTAAGCAACCTTTTTCGCCGTTATCATTATCGCTTCGACAAACCCGAACAACCACGGGAAGTTGAGGGTGGCAAATATTTCATTCTCGACCTCAAAGAAAAGGAAATTACCGGCGGCTACGACAAGATCACGCTGTTTGTACAACCTGAAACCTACCTGATCCAGAAAATGCGTGCCACCTCCCCCAGCGGGCGCAGTGTAGAACTCACGTTTTCCAATATCAAACTCAATCCGCAAATCGATCCTAAACTTTTCCAGTTTAAAGACCCCGACAATGCAAAAATTGTCGACAACCCACTGACGACGGAGTAAACATGACTGCCGGAGCCCTGCTCAAAAAAGCCCGCGAAGACCGACGCATACCCTTGCGCCAGGCGGCCGACGATACCAAAATCACTGCGAGGCACCTGCAGGCGATCGAAGACGACAACTACATGGTGTTTCCTGGCGAAACCTATGCGCTGGGGTTTCTCGCGAGCTATGCGGTGTATCTGGAAGTCGATCCAGAACAGGTCAAACGACTCTATAAGGGTTCGCAACTGACTGAAACCGAAACCCCGCTGCATGAACTGATGCAGCCCACGGTGCAGATCAGCGACTATATCGAGCGATTTGCAAAACCGCTGATTATCGTTCCGCTGGTGATTGCAGCGGTTGTGGGCGCAATTTTCCTGATCACACATTTTATGTCTGACAGTAACCCGACCAAGACCGCGAACAACCCGCAGTCGAATGCGGTTGCGAACTTCACCCGCAATTCCAACACGGTTCCAGAAACCGAATCAGACCACGTGAAGCTGCAGCCGGGTCGCCCGAGCCCGCAGATCATCAAAAAAGGCCGCGCGATCAATTTCTCTGTGCAGAACACTGAGGTCTATATCGTTCTGCGCGACATTGTTTCTGATGAAAAGACCGGTAATTACAAGGTTGATCTCGAAATTTTTCCAGGGCGCAAAAAAGTATCCCTGAAAGAAGAAGAGCCGATCGACATTGAAGATCCGGCGATCTCCCGCAAATTCAAAGTGACCCTCTCGGGTGTGACCGCCAACAACGCAAAGCTCGTGATCGATCTCGGCGAAGAGGTTCCGGTCGCCGAAAGCGGCAATGCCACCGAAGTCCGTGTGTCGAACCCCGACAACTTTTTGATTCGCCTCGAAGGTGTGCTGACCGGCGACACGTATGTCGAATACTTTGTCGACGGCAAACCCGGCAAGCGTGGATTGTTCAAAAAAGACACTCCGCTTCTGCTCGAAGCAAACGACAGCATACAGATCAAAATCGGCGACGCCGGTGATGTAAAACTGACCATCAATGGCAAGAGCGAAGTGCTCGGCCAGAAAGGCCATGTTGCCAACAAGATCATCCGCAAAGTGCGTGACCCTGTGGAACAATCGAAATTTAAAGTCGTCATCAAGGACGCGTGATTTACTGGCCACGGGCTATAGCCCGTGGCTAAAATAAGATTCAAATGGGCAAAAAATCCGCAACTGATCACACATTCCACATCGAGACACTCGGTTGCCCGAAAAACCGTGTGGATTCGCGCCGCATGCGCACATCTCTCTTACGCCTGGGTTACACCGAAGCGGCGAAGCCCGAACAGGCCGATATATTCCTGATCAACAGTTGCTCATTCATACGCGAAGCACAGGAAGAGACGATACAGACCGTCTTTGACACGCTCAAGATCCGCGATAAAAAATCACCCGATATGAAAGTCGGCCTGGTGGGATGTTTCGTCGAACGTTTCTCTGCGGCCGTAAAACAGGATATCCCCGAACTTGATTTCACGATTGGCACGCAGCGCTACCATGAAGTCGGCACGCTGATCAGTGAAAAGTTCGGCATCGAACTTTCGGCGCATGCGGCGGAATTGGCAGAAGATGTGGTGAGATGCAACGCTGACAGCGCGCGGCCCTTTGTCTGGCTGCGCATCGCACAGGGCTGCGACCGCAAGTGTGCCTTCTGTATTATACCGACGATCCGCGGCGGCCTGAAAACCTACACCATGGAAGACATTGATCGCCAGCTCGCCGATGAAGCTTCCCTAAGAAATCACACAGTACCGATGCGCGAAGTCGTGCTTGTGAGCCAGGACACCATCAGCCAGGGCGTTGAAGAGATCGAGCGCATCGTTGCGCATCTTTCTGAAAAAGAAGAAATCCGCTGGATTCGCCTGCAATACCTGTTTCCCGACCGCCGCGTGCTCGAGCTCTTGAAACTGTGGCAAAAATACCCGAAGCTGGTACCCTACCTCGACATCCCGTTCCAGCACGTCTCACCGGAAATTCTCAAGGCCATGAAACGCCCGTCGGACACGGCGCTGTTCGGTGAAATTATGGACCTCGCACGCAAGATCAGCCCCGATTTTGAAATCCGCACCTCGTTCATCGTCGGCTTTCCCGGCGAAACCGAGGCGCATTACAACGATCTCGTGAGCTTTGTAAAGACACACCGCATCGACAAGCTGGCACTGTTCCGCTATTCGCATGAGGTGGGCACTTCTGCCGGCGATCAGCTCGCTGAAACCGTGGGCGACGAAGAAAAATACCGCCGCATCAATGAGCTGCGCGACATACACCTCGAAACACGCAAACAATATGCGCTGGGTCTGATGGGCCGCACAGAGACCATGATCGTCGACGAGGTGAATGCCGGCGAAGTCACGCTGCGCCGCGCGCACGACGCACCCGAGAGCGATGAAATTGTCACGGCTCCCCTGCCCGGTGGTTTGAAACTTCAACCGGGTGACATGCCGCAGGTGACGATCAAAGCCTATACTGAATACTCGTTTCTCGGTGAAATAAAACGCCCGGCCGATGTCTAAGGTTCGCCTTCTCAGCGGCGAAGACAGCGATTACCCTGCAGTCACCACGGCCGAAATTGCGGGTGATGCCGCAGCGCTGGTAGGATTTCGCCTGTGGCCAAAACTCGACGGTAAAAAGTCTGCGGCGGTTGTACTCACTGCTGGGGCAGACGACGCCGAGACGCGCACCACGATTTCTGCAGCCGAAACCCAAAATGCCTACCGCGTGCTGAACGCCGAATCTCTCGCACTCGCCCAACAGGTTTCAGAACACTATTTTACGCCGCTCGCCGATGTGCTGAAACAGATGCTGCCTCCGGTGCTTGCTCGGCTGCCCAAGACCAAAGGCGCGCCTGAAAAAATGGCGCAGCCAGCAGCTGCACCGCTGAGCGAACGGCAGCAAAAGATCGCCGACACGATCAACACCACCCTCACCGATGCAGTGCGCGAACACCTGATCTGGGGTGTCACCGGCTCGGGAAAAACCCGTATCTACGAACACCTGATAGCCGCTGCGCTCGAACGCGGTGAGCAGGCATTGCTTCTGGTACCCGAAATCGCTCTCTCGGGCCAGCTCATGGAAGTCATCACCGCGCGTTTTCCGGGGCAGACTGTGCTCTACCATTCTGGCTTATCCGCCGGTGAGAGGCTTTTGAACTACTCGGCGTTTCTCGCAGGCCAGGCCGCCATCGCAATCGGCACGCGCTCCGCAGTGTTTCTGCCCGCTAAAAAGCTGGGCCTCATTCTGATCGACGAAGAACACGACGCCTCGTTCAAAGACCAGCGGCAGATGCGCTTCGACACGCGCACCGTCGCACGCATGCGCCTTGCAGCCGCAGAAAAACCGCTTTTGGTTTTGGGCTCTGCCACCCCTTCGCTCGACGCGCTTTCGCGTGCCCGCGCCGGCAACGCTACGCTGCACCGCCTGCGCGAGCGCGCCACCGGCCAGAATCTGCCCGAGGTCTTTGTACCCGATTACAAAATGCAATATGGCATCATAGCTCCGTTTCTGCAGGCAAAAATGCGCGAGCATCTCTCACAGGGCAAGCAGGTGCTGCTTTTGATGAACCGCCGCGGGCATAGCACGCATGTGCACTGCCCCACGTGCGATGGATACGCCGAATGCCAGCGCTGCGCGGTCGCGCTCACCTACCACAAAGATAACATGCTGCGCTGCCACCACTGCGGCTACAGCGAACGCTACACACCCGAATGTCCCAAAGACGGCGCTGAAAGAAGGTTATCCGGTCGCGGTATTCAGCGTGTCGAAGAAATTCTCGATCACCAGTTTGCGGAATACGAATACGCGCGCCTCGACCGCGACACGGCAAAACAGAAAAATTTCGTCGCCGAAGTGCTCGCGGCGATGCGCGAGCGCAAGATACAGATTCTCATCGGCACGCAGATGATTGCGAAGGGTTTCGATCTCGCGGGCGTGACTCTCGTCGGTGTTTTGGCGATCGACCAGACTTTGAACTCACCCGACTTTCGCGCATCGGAGCAGGCATGGCAACTGTTGGCGCAGGTCGTCGGGCGTTCGGGCCGCCACGAACCCGGCGAAGTCGTGATACAAACGATGTCGCCGCACCACCCCGCGATCATCGCGGCGCAGACGCACGAGGCCGACCAGTTCTATGCAGCAGAGGCGGAATTTCGCCGTGCGACGGGATATCCCCCGTTTGGTGCGCTGGCACGTATCGTGCTTTTCTCGCGCGACGAGAACAAACTCTTTTCGCAGGCAGAAAAACTGGCGCGCGATATTGCACCGGAAAACCTGAAGACTCTCTTTAATGAGAGCGGTCAAAGTGGTGTGGAACTGTTAGGCCCTGCTCTGCCGGGGCTCAAAAAAGCCGATGATGAATACCGCGTGCATTTTCTGATTAAGGCGAAGACCGAAGCGCTGCTGCGGGCTTACCTGGTGCAGATCAACGGAATGTTAGAAAGGACGCGCCGGTTATATAGCGAACTCAGAATAGTTTTAGATATAGATCCGAGAGATGTTAGCTAATCTGGTGTCTACGACACCAGATTAGCTAAATTAAAGTTAGCCCGCTACGACGTGCAGGACGATCTGTGCGTTCACGCCGTCGTGCAGTTTAACCTGGATTTTATAATTGCCGAGTGCCTTGATGTTCTCGTCGAGCACGATCGCGCGGCGGTCGACTGCGAAGCCCATGCTTTCGAGCTGTTTTGCCACCTGGATGTTGGTGATCGAGCCGAACAGTTTGTTGTCTTCGCCGACTTTTGCCTGCAGGGTGACTTCTTTGCCGTTCAGCTGCGTTGCCAGTTCTTCTGCTGACTTCTTGCGCTTCGCAATTTTGCGCGCCTGAACATTTTCGAGAAAGGCTTTTTCTTTGACCGAACGCACTGTGGCGCTCATCACCAGCCCGCGGGGAAACAGGTAATTTCTCGCGTAACCGTCTTTGACTTCTTTGATGTCACCGGCACGGCCGAGGGTCGAGATATCTTGCTTGAGAATAACGCGCATTAGCTTAAATCTGAGTCTGTGACAGGGCGTAAAGACCTTTTCCGCAGGGAAAGCCAGACTTCCATGAGCCCCAAAACGGCAAAGATGATCGCAATCAGGGTCAAAAGCTCGGGTAGCCAGATGCCAATCAACATGATGCCCAGCGCAATCCAGTGTGCAGGCATCAGCCGTACCTCGAAAAACAGCGACGCCAGACCGATGCCCTGTAGCATATACAGAAACAACAGGATTAGCAGGCCATTACGGATATAGAACATGAAAGGTTTGAGCTCCACCACCTTGAGCCCCAAAACATATAGACCGGCAAAAGCAATCAGCCCCCATACCCAGCTGTCGGGTATGCGGAACAGGCTCATGTGGCCCTGCACTACATTCTGTTTAAAACGAATGCGCGCGAAAATGCGCAGAAACACGCCTAAACACAGAATGCCGGTAAAACTCGAGACCACAAAGATCACGGGGCTCATGTCGACGAGCTGCGCGCGCAGATCGATGCCAGCGGCCCCCCCCTGCATTTTGGCGCTGACCTGTTTATGTACTTCGTCGAGCAGCCGGCTGAGATTGCCTGTCACATGATATTCATAGGCAGCCACGGCGAACGACAACAGGCTTGTCACTATGGTAAAAGTCAAAAGCAGCGCGGAGTTATAGCCAGACAAAAACATATCCCGCTTTTGCCAGATTTTCTTCAGCTGCAGCGTCAGCGCGAGATATTTCTGCACCCGGCCCTCGGCGTCGGGAATTTTTTCAATTTCGGCCTTGAGCTCTTTGCGCGAGGGCAAAGGCATATTGAGCAGTTTGAAGATCGAACTCGTGGGATTCAGCGCCACGACCCAGACGCCCGAGATCAGGAAAAACACTGCCGCGCCACCCGGCATAAAGGCCTCGATGCGCAACCGCCACGGCAGAAAAAAGAACGCCGCGGTTACAACAAGAATGCCCGACAGCCACAGCCGCCGGTTGAACTCAGGTCGGTAGAGATAAATGGGAATAAGGGCGAATGCCAGGCTTAGTGGAAAACCCAGCAATGCTTCCATACGTTCTTAAAGAGTGAAAACTAAAAGCGGCCGCCCAAAAAATTCTTCGAATAACGCAGACGCGGATTTTCCTGACGGAAAATCACGCCACGCGCTGGCGCGGTCTGCGCTATTCGTCCCGGCCCTGCGGGCCGGGAGCAGATTTTTTGGGACGTCCTGCATAAAAGCATTCAGAAATGCTTTTATACAGAAAACGGCATAAAACCCGCATTACGGGCTTTTTTGATCGCCTTCGCAACCAGACGCTGGTGCAGCGCGCAGGTGCCGGTCAGGCGGCGTGGCAAAATTTTGCCTTTATTGGAAACCAGTTTTACCAGAATTTCCACACGCTTGTAGTCCATAATCAGGTCTTTGTTTTCGCAAAAGCGGCAGGTTTTCTTTTTGAAACGTGGTCCACGGTCGCCGCCGCGGCCTTTCCTATCATCACCGCCACGATCCATATCGCCGCGCGGTTCTCTTTCTTGACGTTCTTCCATACTATTTCTCCATTTTCATTTCGCGCGGCCAGCCGGCTGCGCGCATATTCGTGTTAAATCCTAAAAAGGGATATCATCGTCGCTCATCGCGCCGCTGTCAAAGTGCGCAGCACCGCCTGAACTTTCAGCCGGCGCATTGTCACGTGGACCGCCGCCTGCGCCATCCTGTTTCGCATCCAGAAACTGGAAGCCCTCGACGTTGATCTCGACCTTGCTCTGTTTCTTGCCGTCGGTGGTTTCCCATGACGACCAGCGCAGATTGCCTTCGACGCAGATGCGGCGGCCTTTCTGCAGATACTTGTGTATCGTCTCCGCAGATTTGCCCCACGCCACGCAGTCGAAAAAACCGACTTCATCGCGACTTTCGCCGGTCTGGCGATTGTAGATGTTGCGGTTCGATGCAAGCGAGAAACGGCAGAAGTAATTGCCGTTATTCGTGGACTTGAGTTCCGGATCGCGCGTTAAGCGCCCGATCAGAATGACACGATTGATATCGTTGGCCATTTAAGCTAAAGCCTATTGGTCCAGCACTGTAATCATCGCTTTCAGCACGCCGGCGTTAACACGCAGGTCGCTGTTGATTTGCGGAATTGCAGAGCCTTCGGATTTGAACCCGTAGTAGAAATAGTGACCACGATCTTGTTTTTTCGCAAGATGGTAGAGACGGCGAGCGCCCCAGTCTTCTTTCTGCGCGATTTCCGCACCGCGCTTTTGCAGAGCTGCCTCTGCTTCTTCTTTCGCCCGTGTTTTTTCGTCAGCGTTTTTGTCTGACAGAACGAGTACGAGCTCGTAATTTCTTTTTGCCATAAACCCCCTATGGTTGTTAAGGAAAAGTGCTGATGTCCGCAGGCTGCCCAATGCAGCATTGCCGGAACGCCTTTTCCAGAAGGCGGGGCAGCGTGGCCCTTTGAGACAGGGTGAAAAGTAAAAAGGCATAGCAGCTATGCCGGCATAAAAAAAAATCGCCCTGACCATGCGGATTTCCCTCATCCAGATGAATTCCCAGAATGACAC
>Ga0138256_10002742_pt1 | contig 18804 bp, 13 predicted proteins | sample KNB2016incub_MG_FD_105486 | JGI IMG/M metagenome (GOLD analysis project Ga0138256, IMG submission 105486) | Active sludge microbial communities from wastewater in Klosterneuburg, Austria - KNB2014incub_MG | ecosystem: Engineered > WWTP > Activated sludge > Unclassified | place: Austria... | reverse complement strand
GTGCGGGCTACTGACACCTGCGGGGCTACTGACACGTTCTTTGTGATCTTTGCATTTAAGAACGGATCCCGCAGAGTCGCGGAGCCGCAGAGGAAGAGCGGACGGGGGCGTCCGCGTTCCGACACGGAATCCACGGCTTGAAAGCCGTGGCAATTCAAAAGCAGACGGGGGCGGACGGTGTGTGAGGCGAACGGTGAGCCCATACTGACGTGCGGGCTACCGACACATTTGGCTCCTTGCGGAGCCATTGCGGACGAGGGCGTCGGCGGTCCGGGGGGTGTCATTTGCCGACGACAACGATGTTGACGAGGCGGTTGGGGACGACGATGATCTTTTTGATCTCGCTGCCGTTGATAAACTCCTGAATTCGCGCGTCGGCTAGAGCGAGTTTTTCGAGGTCTTCGCGGGTCGTGTCAGGCGAAGCGAACACGCGCCCTCGGAGTTTTCCGTTCACCTGCACGGCGATCTCGATCTCGTCCTCGCGGGCAAGTTCCTCGTTGAATTCAGGAAATCTCGCGCCCGAAGCGAGCATCCCCGAGTCGCTTGCGGTAAGGTGCGAATACAGTTCCTCGGCGACGTGCGGCGAGAATGGCGTGAGCATTAGGACGATGGCGGTCAGTGCCTCGCGAATGGCAAACCGCGTTTCGGCATCGGCGTTCGCAGGCTCGGTCTTGACGTCGCCGACGGCATTCGAGAGTTCCATCAAGGCGGCGACCGGCGTGTTGAATTGGAGTGTTTCGAGGCTGTCGCCGACGCGCTTGATCGTCTGATGCGTTTTGCGTCGAAGGCCGCGAGCTTCTGCCGATGCGGCGCCTGCGGGAGCATCCGTGATGTCGAGATGATCGATCCACGCACGCGTTTGTCGCCAGATACGTTGAATGAAACGCGATGCTCCCTCGATGCCGGCTTCGTTCCAGACGAGTTCGTTCTCGATCGGAGCGGCGAACATCACAAAAAGACGCGTTGCATCTGCCCCGTAAATTTCGACCATTTCGTCCGGGTCAACGCCGTTGCCTTTGGATTTGGACATACGCTCGACGGCGAACTTAAGTGCCGCGGACGAATCAGTTGCCTTCGCCGATGAGATGCGGCCTTTCGGATCGCGATCGACGACAACCTTATCGGGCGGGAAGTAGATGCGTTTGCCGCTCGAATCGTCAAAGAACGTTTCGCCGACCACCATTCCTTGCGTCAGGAGTCGCGAGAACGGTTCGTCGAACTGCAAAAGGCCCATATCGCGGATCGCCTTTGTCCAAAAGCGTGCGTAGATGAGGTGCATTACGGCGTGGTCGTCGCCGCCGATATATTGATCGACCGGTGCCCAATAATTCGCAGCGAACGGATCGAACGGCATTATCTCGTTCGTAGGATCCGTGTAGCGGTAGTAATACCAGGACGAATCGACGAACGTGTCCATCGTATCGGTTTCGCGGCGGGCCGGGCCTTCGCAATTCGGGCACGTCGTTTCGTAGAACTCCGGAGCCTTCGCAAGCGGCGATTCGCCGGTGCCGGTGATCGGTGCGGATTCGGGCAGACGGACGGGCAGATTCTCGAACTTTTCAGGAACGACGCCGCAATCGTTACAGTAGATCATCGGGATCGGCGAGCCCCAAAATCTCTGCCGCGAAATTCCCCAATCGCGCAGACGAAATGTCGTCGCAGGTTCGCCAAACCCTTTGGATGCAGCAAATGCAGCCATCTCGCGTTTAGCGTCCGTGCTCGGCTTGCCGCTCCAATCGGCGGAATTCACGAGCTTGCCGTAGTCGCTGAAAGGAAGAACGGGCGCAGGCTGTTCGTCGTCGAGCGGCGTGATGACCTGTTTGATCGGCAGCCCGAATTGGACGGCGAACTCGTGATCGCGTTCGTCATGGCCGGGAACGCTCATTACTGCGCCCGTGCCGTAATCCATCATCACGTAATTCCCGACCCAGATGGGCAGTTCCTCGCCGCTGAAAGGATTGATGGCCTTCAGCCCCGTGTCGGTGCCGTCCTTTGCGATCACTTCATCACGCTCGGTCGGCTTTTGGCTCTCGGCGACGATCTCGTCGATCTTTGCGACGATCTCTGGCGAGAAATTTGCACGGTTCTGCTCGACAACGTCGTGCTGGGCGGCGACGACTATGGCGTTCGCGCCGAAGATGGTGTCGATGCGTGTCGTAAAGACGCGTATGGCCGCCTCGGAATCGCAGACGGCGAAATCCACATACGCGCCGTCCGAACGTCCGATCCAATCCTGCTGCCGCTTTAGCACGTTCTGAGGCCAGCCGGATTCGATCGACGTCATCCCTTCGAGCAGTTCGCTCGTGTATGCGGTCGTTTTCAGGAACCACTGTTCGAGATCTTTCTTGATGACCGGATTTCCGCAACGCCAACAAAAGCCGCCGCTCGCCTGTTCGTTCGAGAGTGTCGCCTGATCGGTCTCGCACCAATTGACCTGCGTCATACGTTTGTATGCGAGGCCCATTTCGTACATTTTGAGGAAGAACCACTGGTCGAATTTGTAGTATTCCGGTCGATGCGCGTAGATCTGGCGGCGCCAATCGTAACTGAGTCCGAGGCGTTCGAGTTGGCCGCGCATCGCCTCGATATTCTTTTCGGTCCAATCGCGCGGGTTTACGCCTCGTTTCACGGCAGCATCTTCCGCGGGCTGGCCGAAAGAATCCCAGCCGATCGGGTGAAGGACGTTGAAGCCCTTCAGGCGTTTGTACCACGCCAAGGCGTCGCCCGCCGAGTAGTTGCGGACGTGGCCCATATGAAGATTGCCCGAAGGATACGGCAGCATCTCGAGCGCGTAAAACTTCGGCCGCGTATTCTCAGGGTCCGGCTCGGCCTCGAATGCCTTCGACGCGGCCCAAATTCCCTGCCATTTCTTCTCTATCTTTTTTGCGAAATACTTGTCGTCCATCTGGTAAACGGGTAAAAATTCTATGGTAGCGGAAATTGCGAAAAATATCAGTTTGGCGTTGAGAATGTTGCGTTTACGCGATAATTTGTGAGCGCAGGCAGAAAAGCTTGTGATATTCTAATAGGACCGATCAGGTTTGATGAGAATGAATATTCAACGCATACGGTCCTTGCCGAAGCCAACTTAAGCTGTCTTGCTGCCCGAACCGTCTGCCTCGCAACCCTTAGAACGGGAGGTAAAAGCATGATGGTCACCCAAACTAACCCCGACCTTAAACATACTTTCGATAGCAAGTTCGCCTTGAGCGACTCCCGTCCCGATCCCGTCTCGCAAAAGCTAAATGACGACATCATCGCTTCGCTCGCCCGTATGCCGGAAAATCGACGCGCACGGCAGGTCGGCGAGTGGGAAATGATGCGTCGGCGGACGTTCAAACTGCCGTCATAGCGCGTGGCGGGATCGCGCCGGACATTCCATTTAACGCCGTCAAGTGGTTTAATGGAAGTATGGATACGATCGGTGCGGGCACGGCGGCCAGCGATCTGGCGGCCAGATTCACGGCAGTTCGCGAGCAAACCGTAGAGCTTTGCGAACCGCTCGAGATCGAAGATTACATACCGCAGCCCGTTGAATTCGTCTCGCCCACAAAATGGCACATCGCCCATACGACGTGGTTCTTCGAGGAGATGGTTCTGGCAAAATTCGTCGAAGACTACGAGAGATTCAACGAACATTTCTCTTTTCTTTTTAACAGCTATTACAACACGATCGGCAACCGTACGATCCGCAGCGAACGCGGCACCTTGAGCCGGCCAACCGTCAAAACGATCTACGAATATCGGAAGTATGTGGACGAGGCCATGCAGGCATTGCTCGGCGATGTTTCGGCGCATAAAAATGCCGTCGAGATCGAAGATCTCACGACGCTTGGCATCAATCACGAGCAGCAGCATGACGAACTGCTCCTGACCGATCTTAAATACTGCCTCGGGCAGAATCCGCTTGATCCTGTTTACGACCTGACTTGGGATCGCGAGGATCAGCAGGCTTTGGGCAAAGGCGAATTCATCAAGATCGACGCCGGCAAATACGAGATCGGGTTCGAAGGCAACGGATTCTGTTTTGACAACGAGCTTGCGCGGCACACGGTCTTTCTCGATGAATTTTCGATCTCCGACCGCGCCGTAACGAACGCAGAGTTCGCCGAGTTCATCGAAGCGGGCGGTTACGACGATTTTCGCCTGTGGCATTCCGAAGGCTGGGAATGGGTGCGTGCGAACGACGTAAAGGCGCCGCTTTACTGGGAGAAGCACGCGGGCGGTTGGTCGCATTTCACGTTGCAGGGGAAACAGGAAGTTGACCCGGACGCGCCCGTCTCGCACGTCTCATTTTACGAGGCGGCCGCTTATGCAGAGATGGCGGGAATGCGTCTTCCGACGGAATTCGAATGGGAGACCGCACAGTCTAAGTTCGAGTGGGGCCAGCGTTGGGAATGGACGGCGTCCGCGTACCTTCCGTATCCGGGCTTTTCAAAACCGCCGGATGCGGTCGGCGAATACAACGGAAAATTTATGGTCAACCAGATGACGCTCCGCGGCGAATCCATCGCAACTCCGGAAAGCCACAGTCGCCCGACGTATCGGAACTTCTTTCATCCGCAGATGCGTTGGCAATTCTCGGGCTTAAGGCTCGCGAAGTAGTATTCGTAATTCGGTTGTTACGTTGTTCCTTATGCCTTCAAAATATGAAGACAATTCTGCTTTCGAACGGGACGTGATCGCGGGCCTCTCGATGACGCCGAAAAGGCTGTCTTCGAGATATTTTTACGATGATGAAGGTTCGCGGCTCTTTCAGGAGATAATGACGCTGCCCGAGTATTATCTAACGGATTGCGAGACGGAGATATTCACTGAGCAAACGGATGCGATCATCGACGGCTTTCTTGCCGAGGGCACGAACATCGACATCGTCGAGCTCGGCGCAGGTGACGGTTCAAAGACCGCGATTTTACTCAAAAGCCTGCTCGAGCGCGACGCCTCGACGCGATACTCACCGATCGACATCTCAGAGGAAGCGATCGGCGAGCTTGTCGCAAATTTTCGCGACGAACTCCCTGAGCTTACGATCGAGCCGCACGTCGGCGACTATTTCGCGATCCTTGATTCGCTGCGAAAGACGGCGGATCGGCGAAAGATAATACTTTTTCTTGGTTCGAACATCGGGAACTTTCGTGCGGATGCGGCGAAGGGGTTTTTCGGCTCGCTTCGGGCCGTGATGAATGACAACGACCTTTTGTTCATCGGATTCGATCTGCAGAAGGATCCGCGTGTGATCCATCGCGCGTACGACGATCCGGAAGGCGTTACGGCGAGATTCAATTTGAACCTTCTTGAGAGGATCAATCGCGAACTCGGCGGAAATTTCGTCAAGGAGAACTTTCTTCACTATGCGAATTATCGCCCGATCGAGGGCGCGGCGCGTTCATATTTGATAAGCCGTGAAAAGCAGACGGTCGAGATCGCCGGACAGCGGTTCGATTTCGAACGTTGGGAGCCGATCTATATGGAGATCTCGCAGAAATATTCGATCCAAATGATAGAAGATTTCGCACGTGAGGCAGGTTTTCGCATCTTGAAGAATTTCTTCGACAGCCGCGAATATTATTGCGATTCGCTTTGGCGGACCGAACCTAGATGAACATCGTGATCCTGCGATTCGATTCGCTGTCTTCAACCAATGACGAGGCAGCGGATCAAGCCCGACGCGGTGCCGCAGAAGGTATCGTTGTCGTCGCGCGCAGCCAGACGAAAGGCCGCGGACGGCACGGTCGTACTTGGGCCTCGGCGCCGGACGCAGGGCTGTATTTCAGTATCGTTCTTCGCCCGCAGCTTGATGCGGCTTCGCTGTCGCTTATCACCTTGATGGCGGGAGTTGCCGCCTGCGACACGCTATTGGAATTCGGAGCTAATGCCGATATCAAGTGGGTCAACGACCTTCTTGTCGCCGAGAAGAAGGTCTGCGGCATCCTTGCCGAGGCGGTCGAGACGTCGGCAGGCCTCGCGGTCATCTTAGGTATCGGCGTCAACCTCACGCGTACGGCCGTGCAGGACGATAACGCCGAATTTGCAACATCGCTTGAAGGCGTTACCGGCAAAAAGATCTCGCCCGACGAATTCGCCGAATGTCTCACGCGTTATCTTACATACCTTTACAACGTCTTGGGCGAAGAGCCCGATCGGATCCTTCACGAATGGCAGCAGCGTTCGAGCTATTTTTCGGGAAAAGAAGTGCGCGTGAAGACCTCGACTGGCGAGTTTACGGGAATCACCGACGGGCTTGAGCAAAATGGTGCGTTGCGTGTTAAACTCCTCGACAATTCGATCGTAATTGTTCAGGCGGGCGAGGTCGAAAGGCTTCGAACGCCCGAAAACTTCTAAATGCGTTTATCTGAAATTCATCCCATCGTCTATCACACTCGAGTTGCGCAGAAAAGGCTCTTTCGGCGTATCTCCGACCTCTCGCCGGCCAAGAACTTTGCAAGCGAAATTCAAGCTGCCGATCTGCCCGCATCGTGCTCGAAACACGCTTCGCTCCTTCGGCGCACGCTCGGCGCCTCCGACCCGCAGCTTCAGGAGAACAAGGTCGTGAACTTGAGCATCGCCGCACCGACCATCGACGGAATCCTTATCAAACCCGGCCAATTATTTTCGCTTTGGCGTCAGGTAGGGCGAACGACCGAGGAAAAGGGCTATCTCGACGGTATGCAGCTTTCTCGCGGCGAGGTCTCAAGAGGCGTCGGCGGCGGACTTTGTCAGCTATCGAATCTTCTGCATTGGATGGTGCTGCACACGCCGATGACCGTCGCAGAACGCCATCATCACAGCTTCGATCCGTTCCCGGATGACAATCGAGTGCTCCCTTTTGGCAGCGGCTGCGGAGTTTTTTATAACTACCATGATCTTAGGTTCTTCAATCCGACGGACATCACGTTCCAATTGCGCGTAAAAGTCGGCGAGAACCACCTGCGCGGGAATATCTTTGCGGACAAAGCGCCGCCTCACACGTATCATATTGTCGAGAAAAACCATCGATTTTTCCGCGAAAATGACAAAACTTGGCGGGAAAATGAGATATGGCGTGAGACGATCGATCGAACGACGGGCAACATCGTTCGCGTCGATCAGTTGATGAAAAATCTCGCTGAAGTAAAATACGAATTGAACTTTGACGCCGCAGCGTGTAACGTCTAGTTTATAGAGTCTAGTTTTTATGAGCAGTGAACTTGACGAACCTCAAGACTGGGAACTTGGCGAATTCGACGAGACCCTCGAAGAGTTTGACGATTTCGAGATGGAACACGATAACGTCAGGCATCGCACCGTTATCCTTCGCAAGGAAAAGATGGTCGCCCTTCTTTGCATAAAGACGGCGTCGGTCGGTGCCGCGATCTGCCGCGTCGATCCTCGCGAGGCATTGCCGTCGGTGCAGATCTACGACGATGCAACGGCAGCCGAAGAGTGGTTTTCGAAGAGTCTTCATACAAGCCGCAAGAACGGCTGGTATCTTGTGTATGACGGCCGGCCGCTCAAGGGTTGATACGTGCTCCTTGCCGTAGATATTGGCAACTCCGCGATAAAGCTGGGAGTCTTTGACGACCGGGACGCTCTCATCGAACGCCATACGCTCGACCCCGAAAGTTCTGCCGCAGCCGCCGACTTCATTACTTCACCCGTAATTAACGCGATCATCAGCTCGGTCGTTCCGCACCTCACGCCACTTGTCGCCGCGTCGATAAAAGAAAAATTCAACGTCGAAGCGGACATTGTTACAAACGACCGCGACCTAGGGTTAAAGATCAGATACCGGCCGATCGAGGACGCCGGGAATGACCGGCTCGTGAATTCGGCCACCGCAGCTTACGTCTATGGCGTGCCGTGCGTCGTCATCAGTTTCGGGACGGCGACGACGATCGACGTTGTGTCGGAAGACTATGAATTGCTCGGCGGGCTGATCGCACCGGGCCTAAAGATGTCAGCCGCTGCCCTGCACGAAAAGACGGCACGTCTGCCTCTCGTTGAGATCGACGGCGACTTCTCGCCAATGTCGGAAACGACGGACACATCGATCCGTTCGGGCGTGATATTTAGCCAGATCGGGCTGGTCGAAACGGTAATTTCTCGCGTTACGGCCGAGATCGGCAAGCCGACCGTAGTTGCGACGGGCGGTTTTGCCGCAAAATTCGCAGAACTTTGCGGTGCGATCGACATCGTTGACCGCGACCTCACGCTAAAAGGCCTTTGCCGCCTTGCAAAAAATGGATGACGAACGCGAAATTCCGCCGTCGAAACTGATCGCTGCCTTGCGGCGCGATAACCTGTTGCCTGCGATCGTCTTTTTGCCGACTCGCCGAAAGTGCGATGAGGCGGCGACAGAGATCTCGCTCGATAAGTCTCAGCCTGCAGACCCCGACAGACAGGCGGCCAGACGCGAAATGTTCGACGCTTTCGCGGCCGATTTCGCCGAGGTGCTTACTCACAAGCACGTGAAAGCGCTTGTCCGGTCCGGCACGGCCTCGCATCATGCGGGCCATATCCCCGCGTGGAAACTCCTTGTCGAGAAAATGATGAGCGCGGGCCTTTTGCGTGCGATATTCGCGACATCGACCGTCGCGGCAGGCGTCGATTTCCCCGCAAGGACCGTCGTTATTACTAATGCCGATACACGCGGCAACGAAGGCTGGCGTCCGTTAAAGGTAAGCGAACTTCAGCAGATGACGGGACGCGCCGGACGCCGCGGCCGCGACAAGGTCGGATTTGCCGTGCTCGCTCCCGGCAGATTTCAGAATCCGCGAAAGATCGCCGAACTTCTGCGCTCAAAACCTGAGGCGCTCGAAAGCCGTTTTCGCGCGACATACACGAGTCTCCTGAACCTGCTCGATGCATTTTCGAGCTTCGCCCGCGTACGTGAGATCACGGAGAAGAGCTTTGCGTTTCGCGGCGTTCCAAAGCGTCGGAGCGATCCGGAACGTCTCGCAGACCGAATTTGGCAGCCGTTCGAGGATCGCGCAAGAGTGCTCGATCACTTCGGTTACATAGACTTCGCTGCGGAGGTCGTAACAACTGACGGTAAATGGCTGGCGAATCTTCGCGTCGATCGTCCGCTGCTGATCGGCGAAGCCTTGCGCGACGGCGTCTTCGATGAACTTTCGCTCGCTGAGTTCGCTGGTATGATCGCCGCGATAGCCGCCGACGCCGAACGCGATTACGGTGAGATAAAGGTTTCGCGAAGACTTGATTCCGCGTTCGACGGACTCGAGGCGGTCGTGGCAAAGGTTTCGAAAACCGAGTGGCGAAACGGAGTTGAAATAAACGAGGATCTCAATTTTTCGGCAGCCGCGGCCGCGGAAAAATGGGCCGAAGGTATGGAATGGGGCGAACTTACGGCCCGTTCGAAGGCCGCCGAAGGCGACCTCGTCCGCCTTTTGTCCCGCACCGGCGAGGCGCTGAGGCAGATCTCCGGCCTTGGCCTGCCGGTTTCAAAGCTTGCTTCCGAGGCGTCTGCCCAGCTCCTGCGTGAACCGGTTCGGTAACGTATTCGGGCTAACGGAAGAAGTATTCATTTGCTAGAATAGCGATAGTGGCGTTCTGCGAGGGTCTAGTGCCCTGTTCGCAAGCTTTGTCTCAAATGCAAGTTTTATTAGCTCAGGAATACGGTTTTTGTTTTGGCGTCGAGCGTGCGGTTGATATGGTCGAGGAGGCCGTCGCGCACGGCGATAGCGTCCGCAGCCTCGGGCCGCTTATTCACAATCAGCAGGAAATGGACCGCCTTGAAGAATGCGGCGTTACGACCGTCAGTGAGCCTGTCCAGATCAACGGCAGCGAGACGGCCGTGATACGCGCGCATGGAGTTACTCCCGAAGTTCAAAAGGAACTTGAAAAGCGTGCGGGAAAGGTCGTCGATGCGACGTGTCCTTTCGTAACCCGCGTGCAGCGGCTTGCTTCGCGAGCGGCGGCGCAGGATCGCGACGTGATCGTTGTCGGCAATCCCGACCACCCGGAAATGATCGGCGTAAAGGGCTATGCTCCGGATCACGCATATATCGTGCGGGACGAGAGCGAGTTGGCCGACTTGCCGATGCTGCGGAATCCTCTCGTCGTTTCGCAAACTACGATCAAGGCAAAGACGTTCTTCGAGACGGCGGACGCCGTCAGGCGCAAGACGACGGACAATGTTGAGATCATCAACACGATCTGTTCCGCCACGCGCGACCGTCAGGACGCGGCTCGGGCGCTTTCGTCGATGGTCGATGCTTTCTACATCATCGGCGGGCGACATTCGTCCAATAGCCTGAAGCTGCTTGCGGTCTGTAAAGAGAATTGTGAGCGGAGTTTCTTGATCGAGACTGAAGATGAGATCTCGGTCGATGACCTGACAGGCGTCAAAACCGTCGGCGTTACGGCGGGAGCTTCTACGCCGGATTGGCTTATTGACCGCGTTGTAAGCTTTCTAAAAGCTGTCTAGGCTTGCATTTTATTCTTTGTTTAGTGAATGGTCGTCGCAGCCGCTAGCGCGGGAGCGTGATGCGCGAGCGGCGACAACTTCTTCTTACCGGCACACGCCAACTCGATAAGATCGTCGAACGGCATCGGCCTCGAAAGATAATAGCCTTGGCCGCTCTCGCATCTGAGTTCCCGCAGATATTCGAACTGCACCACAGTCTCGATCCCTTCGGCAACGACACGCAAACCTAGATTCCGTGCCAAAGTTACGATGGCATGGACGACCTCGCTGCCCGTCGAATCTTGTATCATCGAGACGAACGACCGATCGACCTTTAGCGTCGAGATCGGTAGTTTCGTTAGATAACTCAGGTTCGAATAGCCTGTTCCAAAATCATCGACATTGATATCGATACCGAGATCGCGAAGCGTGTTCAGCATCGCAACTGCCCGCTCCGTGTGTTCGAAGAAGACCGATTCCGTGATCTCGAGCTTCAATAGGTGCGGCGGAAATGCCGTCTCGTCCAAGATCGAGCAGATATTGTGGATCGAACTCTGGCCGAATTGCTTTGACGAGAGATTGACGCTCAGTGTGAGATCCGAAAGCGTGGGGAATTCGCTGTGCAGCGAGCGGAGGTCGCGGCAGCCTTTGGTCAGCACCTGCTCGCAGAGTTTGTCGATCAGGCCGATCTCCTCGGCAAGCGGCACGAATTTCGTCGGCGGAATGAAGCCGAGAGTCGGGTGGTCCCATCGAACAAGAGCTTCGACGCCCTCAAGCTCTTTGTTGGCCAGCCGAAATATCGGTTGATACACCATCGAAAGTTCGTTCTGTTCGATGGCCCGGCGAAGATCGGTTTCAAGCTGCAGCGTCTCTTTTGCGGCCATATGCATTCCTTCGTCGAAGATCTCGTGGCGTGCCTTTCCGGCGCGTTTTGCTTGATACATCGCAGTGTCAGCGTCACGCATAAGGTCTTCGGGCGTCGAATGCTGCTGCGACGCGTGCAGAATGCCGATGCTTGCGGAGCTATACACGTCATGACCGAAGAGATCGAACGGCTTGCTGAATTTTTCTTGAATTCGCTCCGCGATCCGCGTCACTTCCTGTTCGTCGTAGCTTCCCTCGACAAGGATCGTGAACTCGTCCCCGCCGAGCCGCGCGACCAGGTCCGACGGCCGCATACACTCCCGCAGACGCGAGGCAATGCCTTTCAAGAGTTCATCTCCGACGAGATGGCCGAGGCTGTCGTTTACCACCTTGAAGCGGTCAAGGTCGATGAATAGAATGCTGACCTTGTTCTTTCCGGCGTGGACCTTGTTGAGAGCGGTGTCGAGCCTCGTCATAAAGTGCGACCGGTTAGCAAGCCCCGTAAGCGCATCGTGAGTCGCTTCGTGCCGCAGTCGTGCCTCGGCGAGCTTCTTATCGGTGATGTCCTGCAGTTGAAAGATCAGATCCGGCATCGATCCGTTCGCACTCGGGGCCGAGGAAACGCTCCAAGACGTCCAAACCGTATAGCCGTCCTTGTGTCGGTATCGCTGCTCCATCGAAGCCGTTGCCGAACGGCCCGCCATGATCTCGTGCACCTTTACAAGCGTCGCCCCAAGATCCTCGCGCATAAGGACATCCTGGAAATTCATTCGCCGAAATTCATCTTCCGAATAGCCGAGTATCTCGGTCATCGCAAAATTGATCTTCAGCCACTCGCCGGAACCCGATACGAGGCCGATCCCGATCGGCGCGTAGTTGAACGCGCTTCGGAAACGCTCTTCGGATTCGCGAAGCATATTGGACTGCGATTCGAGAAGCTGAGCGTATTTCCCTGCCTGGTCGGCCTGCTCCATCGATATCTCGACATTTCGCAGGTACATCCGATAAGAATAGAACACGAAGAAACAAACGGGGAAAGCAATTAGGACGATCCCGATCCCGATCGTGTCAGCAAGCTGGACGAGCGTCCCGGCTGCTGCGGCACCGACAACGTAGGTAAGGAACGCCCAGATGTACTTCTTCTGCCACGTCTCGAAGATCGGCGTACCGTCACGCAACGCGGCGTAGGTCGAGGCGATCGACGTATTGACCAGGAACTGTGTAAGAGCTAGAAGAAGAAGGGCGGTCAGGAATGCCCGCGGGCGATTGTTGTAACTATGGAAGTGTTCATACACGCCCGCAAGCTTCAAAACGGCTATCGCGCAGAGGGTCGAGAAGGCGATCGTCGCCGTATTTACAAGGACAGTGCGTTTCTTCTTGCAAAAAGACCAGGAGGTCGCAAATGCTTCTGCCGCGGCAAGCAAGAGCGCCGCCTCGCCGCCGTAGATAAGCAGGGCAAGGAAGATAAATGTTTCGGACGCCGAGATGTACGATTTGAATCGCGGGATCTGAATCGTAACCCTCGGACCGATCGCGATCGTGAGGAAGAAGAACGCTGTCATGGGGACATCGATCTTCGAGTATGGAAAGCCGTAAGCTGCCCATGCAACCGCCGCGAACCCAAAGGTCCAAAGCGTTATCTCCATTGATCTGACTATTCGTTGACGTTCCATTTCTTTTGGGGCAAGGATCACCTTGCTGATACATTGCGGGCCTTTAGGGAGGTGAAGGAAAGGCCTTTTTTCGTCAAGCCGAAAGTGTCGGCGTACTCGATTGGTTGAGGTGTGGGAGAAAAGCGATACGGCTGCTTTCAGTGACAGACAGGCCGTCCTGCCCGTCACCTGAGCGATATCCTAGACGAACAGCGTTGTGCATTGCCCAGTTCGCCGAGATCCGGCCTTCTGAAAGCTTTTGTGTGCGTTGAAGAAATCAACGTTGCTCAGAAGACAGATATTCGGAACGCGGGACAAGAGCTGGACAGTCAGAGCCGCGAGACACCGTGAGCCGACGCCTTTTCCGCGGAGATCGGGGTCAACATAGATGCCTTCGAGGTAGATCGTTTCGTCCGTCTCGGCGATGACGTCGGCCTTAAAGACGAGCTTGCCGTCTTCGACGACCGAGAACACGCGGTTCTGATCGATGCGGCGAGCCACACGCTTTAAGAAACCTTCGCGATCGCGAAGCATCGGATCGACGCCGCACTCGATGAACGCGATCTCCGCCTGTGCCTTAGCAACGGCTTCGAGTTGGCTCATATCGGCGTTGCCGACCTTGTACTCGCACGACTGGACGGCGAACGGGAATGCAGCCTCGAAACGTTCTTCGACACAACGAAGACGCGGTTCGGAGATTCCGTCGGTCATCTGATCGAAGAAGACTTGCGCGTCATCGCCGCTCGACATAATGAGATGGACAGGAACGTCCGTCTTTTTTGCGGCGAACGCAAGGGCGGTCATCGCCTCGTCAGACCTAGCCTCGACAAGAGTGCTGTGGCCGATGAGAGCGACGCCGTCAAGCTCGCCGTCCGAAGCGCGATGGCCGTAAAACGTGCCGCGATTCAATTCGCTTTCGATGCCGTTGTCCGCAATGTAGCTCGACATTACGACCGTCTGAACCGGATTGACCGCGAGGAATCTCAATACCTCCGCTTCATCCGACCAAGTCAGCCGAAACGCCGGAACCGGTGCCATTCTCATTAAGAAAGGCGCTTTGGACGGTGCAGCTTCGTGCGACATATTTGTTGCTATATTAAGCATTTTGAATGTCTCCTTTACTGCATCGAAGGCGTGTTATCGCCCTGCAAAGCACTGTCTCCAATGAGAACGCCATCACCGATAAGCACACCGTCGCCGATCAAAACTCCGTCGCCGATCAGCACGCCGTCTCCAACGAGAACGCCATCACCGATAAGCACGCCGTCGCCGACGATCACGCCGTCTCCGACAAGCACGCCGTCTCCGACAAGCACTCCGTATGACAGGTATAACGATCCCGCACCCAGCGGAGCTCCGTTGCTCGTATTGACATTGCGGTTGAGCGTAAGGCCAGTCGTGAAATACGAACCGGTATTCATCGAGAAGCTGCCGCTAGCGAAAGTGACGCCGTCGCCGATCTTGTTCGCACGCTTATAGACCGTCTGGAATTGCGAGACGAGGTTCGTCCCCGAAAGGCTTGTAAAGCTTCCGGTTACGAGCTGCGCCCAAGCGTAAGACGATCCGCCGATCGTGGATGAAGCCGTTGGCATCGTCCAACCTGTAGGCACCGTCGATGCGCCTTTAGCCAAGGTTTGGAAATCCACGTCCGTGCGAAGCGATCTTGCGAGCCGTACTGCACCGTCGAGATTGAGCTCGCCGGCTCCCTGCTCGAACGTGTTTACGCCCGCGATCGGCTGCGCCGTGTATTGGAGCAGCATCTTCACCATCTGCGGCGTGAGGTTCGGATTGACCTGGAGCAAGAGTGCTGCCGCACCTGCCACGACCGGCGAGGACATCGACGTCCCGCTCATATACATCATCGAATCAGCACCGTTCGTTAAGTCGAGATTCAGCAAAGCGTTCTCGACGGACATAAGGTTCGAAGGCGATTTCTGTGATACCACCTTATTGCCCGGTGCAACGAGATCCGGCTTGATGATGTTGTCGAAAACGCGTGTACCGTTCGAGGTCGTATAGAAGCTGCGCGTCGGGCCGCGTGAGCTGAAGCTCGCGATCGTGTCATCGCCGTGAGCGGCCGTTCCCATCGTGTTGCTTGCGCCGACCGTGATCGCGTACGGGCTGTTGCCCGGCGAGTGGATCTGGCCGTAGCGCTTGTTGCCCGAGGAATCTTTTCCAAGATTGCCCGCCGCGGCGATAACGACGATGCCGTTATCAACGAGTTCTTTCACTTTTAGGCAGACCGGATCGTTCGTGTATGTGTCGATCGCCGTTGCGCCGAGGCTAAGGTTCACGACGCGAATGTTATACGCCGTGCGATTCGTAAGAACCCAGTTCAGGCCGTTCAGCAACCAAGACTGCTGTCCCTGACCGCTGTTGTTCAGCACCTTAACACTGATGATATTTGCGTTCGATGCAACGCCGCGGTATGCACCGCTCGAAACATTGGAGTTACCCGCGGCAAGTCCCGCAACGTGTGTTCCGTGACCATATCCGTCGTTCGTCTCGTTGATGTTCGAAGTCGTAAAGTTGACGTTCGCAACGATACGTGACGCACCGGCATTATTCTTGAAGCCGTTGTGAGCGGAGTAGATGCCCGAATCGAGAACCGCGACCCCGACGCCGGTGCCGTCAAGCGTATATGCACTGCGACCATTCAGAGCCGGTTGGCTTCGCATCAACGAAAGGCCGGTCGTGTCTTCGATATGACCGGTCGTCGCGGTCGGACGGTCCGGCGAGATGTAGTTCGCCAAGCCGCTTTGCGACAAAGTCTGTACGGTCGAAAGCGGCATATTGACGACCAACGTATCGGTCGAACCGATACGATCCGTGATGCGAGCTTCGCCCGACGCGATAAGTTCGCGAAGTGCCGGATTATCAGCGTTCTGCGCCTGAACGATCACATCGACGCGGGTCTTTCCGCTCGGATCCGAGGCGATCATCTCGCGAAGATCCGGCGAAAGAGTGCCGCCGCGATATGATCCCGATTGCGTTGAAGCTGCGTCGCCCGAGGATGCCGTGCGGATGTCCTTGATCTCAAATGCAGTGAACGCTTTTGAGAATCGGCCGTCGGCGTCGATACGATCGCGGTAATCGGAAGCAGAACTGCCTCCGATCACCGCGATCTTTCCTTCAGCGACACAACTTAAGATCCGATCGGCAACATTCTTATGCTGAAGAACGAATCCGAGATCGTCGATAAACAATATCTTTTTGCCGTGATCGGAGACCGCGTCATCCAATATGGACGAAACCAGAGCCTCAAAATCATTACTGTTCGCGGCGTTGGAGTAAACAGAATCCACATCCAGCCTGACGAGGTCGCGTCCGGCAAGCGCCTCAGGCACATCACCGTTCGCGATCCTAATGGCAAGCTGCTCAACAATAGTGTTTCGTGTTTCCCGCAGTTCAGTAACTAGAACCGGTTGGCGAAGACCCCCTTCAGCTAACGCGTTCGTGAGACGAATTGCTTCGCTCTCGAGGCTTAGTTCCTGACGCAGTCTTCCTTCACGGCCAAGCTGCGTAAGGTCGGTGGTATATTTCGCGAGAACCGCTTCCGACTTTGCTTTGCGGGTTGAACCCACATCGCCTATTCCGAACGCCATCGTGTTCGAAAAAAGAAAGGACGCAGTAAACACTATTGCTAGTGTCTTCCGCATCGCTTTCACCCAGTGTTTTGACTTCATAATATTTTCTTCCTTGTCCGGGGTGGATCTACCGGCTGGAGGGTGCGGATCATACGCGCACCTCTTTGCTGTCTTTCCTTTATTCAAGGCACGTGCCATATCCTATTTGTTGAAATAGCAGATGTTAGCGAGATCCAACCCTTTGCAAAAGACCGAAAATCGGTCAGTTTGACGCGGTTAGCGGTCAAATTGAGATGGGGGGACGAGCGGCTGAATCCGCGGAATTCGAGTGTTGTTCCGAACGACGATGCATTCATTTTCGCGACGCCGGAAACAGCGGAAAAAAAATGTTTGCAAATCTTCTTGCCTGTGAGAAAATGGATTCTCCGCGAACCTATCGCACGACGCCCACGTCATCAGGTCGTATCAATAATGAAAAACATAATTCTTTCCATCGCAGCTTTGACATTCATTCTTGGAGTTCTCGTTTTCGTCGGAACGGGCAGATGGTCGCTCGCGAACGCACAGGTGAACTCTTCGCAAGATCGATCCGAACCTCAAGACGGCGACCGTGAACTCGGACGCTTGATCGGCGACCTCACAGACCGCAGCGACTCGCGCAGTATCGAACGGATATTGCCGGACGGCGGCGTCGCGGTAGATATGGGTTTGACGTTCCAGAATGTGATGCTCGCGCGTCTCGGTACGGACGGCGAACCGGTCGCAGCCTGCGTTTCGGATCTTGGCGAGGCGCAGAATTTCTTCGGTCGCGATCTTTTTACCGGCGCGAAGCTTTCGTCGCACTATCCCGAAAAAACGGCGATAGCCGATGAAGCCGCACGCCATGGAATGTCTCCTGCCGAACTGATCTTTTATAAGAATTTGATCGCCGAAGCAGCGGCGCGTCGAGCTCTCCAGCCTAATTCAGCGACTATCACGATCATCAATGCCGACGGTGCCGGCGAAGGTTTTAATGATGCGACAGCGGCCGCTCCTGAGGGCGGCAATGATGGAACGACCCGCGGACAGCAGCGAACGAATCTTTTCAATTTTGCCGCGGGGATCTGGGGCGCATTTCTCGACACGACGGTGCCGATCGAGGTAAATTCGCAATTCAATTCCCTAGCGCCGTGTTCATCGAGCGGCGGTGTTCTTGGTTCTGCCGGGGCTGCTAGCCGTATGCGCGATTTCTCGGGGGCACCGGTCGCAGGCACCTGGTATCCCGTTGCTCTCGCGAATAAACTCGCAGGCACTCCTCTCAATTTGACGAGCGCCGAGATCAACGCTCAGTTCAATTCGGAAGTCGATAACGGCTGTCTCGGTTCGGGTTCGAGGTTCTACTACGGCCTCAATAATTCGACGCCGTCGAACCGCATAAACCTGCTTGTCGTCCTACTTCACGAAATGGGTCACGGCCTCGGGTTTATGAGCTTCGTGAATGGTTCGTCAGGCTCAATGACGGGCGGTTTTCCGGACGCGTATCTGCGTTTTATGTTCGACACGACGACCGGAAAACGCTGGTCCGAAATGACCGACCTCGAACGCGTTGCTTCTGCGACTAACGCGAATAACGTCGTATTCGACGGCCCGAATGTGCGAGTTGCATCGAGCTTTCTTACGGCGTGCGACGATGCAAGCGGCCGCGTGCAGCTTTATACGCCTTCGACATTTCAAGGCGGATCGTCGATCTCACATTTTAATACCGCGTGCAGCCCGAACCTGCTGATGGAACCGAACATAAACGTCGGAATTCCTCTCACGCTCGATCTCACGCGGCAGGAAATGCGCGACATCGGCTGGTACCGCGACAGCAATAACGACAACGTGCGCGATACGATAACGAATGTCGCGCCCGCAAGCAGTTCGGTCGCGATCGGTTCGAACGTCAATATCACTTGGACGAATACGTCCGGATTCGACCGGAATGTAACCATCGAACTTTCGACCGACGGCGGTGCAACGTTCCCGACCGTCATTGCGAACGACGTTGCCAATAGCGGTTCGCGAAGCTGGACTGTGCCGAATGTGCCGACATCGACGGCCCGCATTCGCGTTCGCGAGTCAGGCTTTGTCGATCCCGCAGGAACATCTTCCGCGAATTTCACGATCGGCACATCGTCCACGCCGAGCGGTGCGGCGATGTTCGATTTTGATGGGGACGGGAAGACGGATGCGAGCGTGTATCGTCCGTCGAATAACGTTTGGTATTTGCAGAGATCGACGGCGGGATTTGCGGCGTATCAGTTCGGTGCGGCAG
>Ga0138256_10002741_pt1 | contig 18804 bp, 16 predicted proteins | sample KNB2016incub_MG_FD_105486 | JGI IMG/M metagenome (GOLD analysis project Ga0138256, IMG submission 105486) | Active sludge microbial communities from wastewater in Klosterneuburg, Austria - KNB2014incub_MG | ecosystem: Engineered > WWTP > Activated sludge > Unclassified | place: Austria... | reverse complement strand
GTAAATCCTGTCGATTCTTCGCACTTCAATTTTTCAATGGCCGAGCCTATGGGAATTGTATCTGCGCTTTCTTCTGAAAACTATGGCTTGATCGGACTGGTGTCATTGATTGCTCCTGCAATTGTTGGAGGAAATACGATCATCATATTGGCATCTTCAGAAAAACCATTGTGCGCTGTCACATTCGGTGAAGTGATCAATTCTTCGGATGTACCTGCAGGCGTTGTTAATATACTTACCGGACACCGATCAGAACTACTTACGCATTTCGCAAATCATATGGATGTAAATGCAATCATGTATTCGGGTGATGATGCTGAAGAAATCGCGAAGATCAAAGAACTTTCATCTCTGAATGTAAAACGTGCATTGATCTATAAAGGTATCGATGATATGATTGAGAATACACATAATGGATATCGCATCATGGATGTTCAGGAAACAAAAACAACCTGGCATCCGATCGGTCAATGATCAATTTGTACAATGGCTGAACATATTTTCCCTACAGATTCATTGATTGGATTAAATGACCGCGAATTGCTGATGAAGCAAAAGTCCGTTGTAATTTGGCTGACCGGTTTGAGCGGTTCAGGTAAATCAACATTAGGTCGTGCTTTGGAGAAAAAATTACTTGATGAAGGTTATATTGCTTTTTTACTTGATGGTGATTCATTGAGAAACGGATTAAATAAAGATCTCGGATTTTCCATTGAAGATAGGAATGAGAATATAAGAAGAGCCGGAGAGGTTTGCAAATTACTCTCTAATGCAGGACTTATTGTTATCACCTCCTTTATTTCACCTTTGCGCCAACAAAGAGATGCTATAAGAGCGCAATTTAAGAAAGGATGCTTCGTTGAAGTTTTTGTGAATGCTTCTCTGGAGGTTTGCGAAAGTCGAGATGTAAAAGGCCTCTATAAAAAAGCCAGGGCCGGTGAAATAAAAAATTTCACGGGAATTGATTCACCCTATGAACAGCCATTGTCACCGGAGTTGATCATTGAATCTGATAAATTTTCTGAGGCCCAATCATTAGAAAAATTGTATTCGTTTATTCAGGACCTCGTCAAAGTATAAACTGTCAGATTTTATTATCTTTACACTATCATATGTTTAGCTATAATCTTGATCACTTAAAAGAACTGGAATCGGAAAGTATTTTTATTTTACGCGAAGTTGCTGCGCAATTTGAAAAACCTGTTCTATTGTTTAGTGGCGGAAAAGATTCAATCATCGTTTCTTATCTGGCTAAAAAAGCATTCTATCCCGCAAAAATTCCTTTCGCTTTACTTCATATTGATACCGGGCATAATTTTCAGGAAACAATTTCTTTCCGTGATAAGTGGGTAGAGAAACTAGGTACTAAATTAATTGTCCGTTCTGTTCAGTCGAGCATAAATTCAGGCAGAGCACATGAAGAATCAGGTCCCTATGCAAGTAGAAATATTCTTCAGACTATTACATTGTTGGATGCCATTGAAGAATTTAAATTCGATGCAGCAATTGGTGGTGCAAGGAGAGATGAAGAAAAGGCCCGCGCAAAAGAAAGATTTTTTTCTCATAGAGATGAGTTTGGTCAATGGGAACCTAAAAATCAACGTCCGGAACTTTGGAACTTATTCAATGGCCGTAAAAAGATAGGCGAACATTTCCGAATTTTTCCTTTAAGCAACTGGACAGAATTAGATGTGTGGTCGTATATACAAAGAAATGAGATTGAATTGCCTTCGCTATATTTCTCTCACAAAAGAGATGTTTTTGAACGGCAAGGGGTGATCTATGGATATGCTGATTTCATGGAATTATTGCCGGATGAAAAAGTAAAGAAATTGCAAGTTCGTTTCAGAACCATTGGCGATATGACTTGTACCGGAGCCATTGAAAGTAATGCGTCCACTGTAAATGAAATAATAGATGAGCTTCTAGTTTCCAGAGTAACAGAGCGAGGATCCCGTATCGATGACCAACGTTCGGAAAATGCTATGGAGGAGAGAAAGAAGAGCGGATACTTTTAATTTAGTGAATAACGAATAACTAATACTAATAACTAATAACGAATAGTGAATAGTGGTGCCGGTGAAGTGTGCATTGCTACTTACTACTCACCAATTACTTCTTACTAAATCGAATTAACCAACGCCATGTCAATCAAAACCGAAAAAGAACTTTTACGATTCACTACTTGCGGAAGTGTGGATGATGGAAAAAGTACGCTCATCGGGAGATTGCTGCTTGACACAAAAAATATTTTCGATGACCAGCTTTTGGCTTTGCAGTCGTCAAGTGAACGAAAAGGACTCGATGAAATTGACCTGTCGTTATTGACGGATGGATTAAAAGCTGAACGTGAACAAGGAATTACAATTGACGTTGCATACCGATATTTCTCTACGCCTAAGAGGGAGTTTATTATTGCAGATACGCCCGGGCACATTCAGTATACCAAAAATATGGTCACCGGTGCATCATCAGCGAATCTTGCACTTATTTTGATTGATGCCAGAAAGGGAATGGTGGAACAAACGCATCGTCATTCTTTTATTGCCGGACTCTTAGGAATTCCGCATATGGTTGTTTGTATCAATAAAATGGATCTTGTCGGATATGATCAGAGCGTTTATGAAAAGATAGTGGATGAGTTCAGAATGTTTTCTTCACGTCTTGATGTGCAGGATATCCAGTTTATTCCAATCAGTGCCAAACTTGGTGATAATGTAGTAAACCGATCTGTTCAAATGCCATGGTATGAAGGAAGCACATTGATGTTTCATCTCGAACATGTTCACATTAGTGGTGACCTCAATCACGTCGATTGCCGTTTACCGGTTCAATATGTAATTCGCCCTCAAGATGATGCTTACCATGATTATCGGGCATATGCAGGAAGAATTGCCGGCGGCGTATTTCGAAAGGGCGACAAAGTAATGGTCTTGCCTTCAGGATTTACTTCAACTATTAAAACGATCAATGCACCGGAAGGTGAGATCAAAGAAGCTTTCGCACCAATGTCGATTTCGCTATTGTTGGATGATGAAATTGATATCAGTCGCGGTGATATGATTGTGCGCGAGAATAATTCACCGCAGAATAGTCAGGATATTGATATTATGCTTTGCTGGCTTAATGAAAAGAAACTTCAGGAAGGTGGCAGATATATTGTCAAACACACTTCCCGTGAAGTACGTTGTATCGTAAAAGAAATATTATACAAAATTGATATTAGTCATTTGCGAAGAATTGAAAATGAAACAAGCTTTGGAGTAAATGATATTGGCAGAGTAGTTTTGAGAACAACTCAACCCTTATTTTTTGATAGCTACAGACGAAATCGAAATACCGGCAGCCTGATATTAATTGATGAAGGAACAAATGAAACTGTTGGTGCCGGAATGATTGTTTAAGTATAATCAGCGATCTTTCGATTGCTTTAATTTTTATGATGTTATTTTTATATAAACCTATTTGAAATGAATAAAGAACTTCTTATATCTGCTATAAAAACTTCTGTTCTCGCAGGGGAAAAGATCCTTGAAATATACAATACTGCTTTTACTGTCGAATTGAAGGATGATCATTCGCCACTTACGGCTGCAGATAAAGCAGCTCATGAACTGATCAGTGCTGAGCTACTGAAATGGGGTTTCCCGATTTTGTCTGAAGAAGGGAAAACAATTCCATATGAAGTTCGCAAAGACTGGGAATACTACTGGATGGTTGATCCACTTGACGGCACAAAAGAGTTTGTGAAAAGGAATGGTGAGTTCACTGTGAATATCGCTTTTATGGATAAGGATTCGCCTTTTTTTGGTGTGATCTACTGTCCTGTAAGTGGCAGTATTTGTGCCGGATTCAATGATACCGTTTATTCTTTGAATAAGTTGCAGGCTTCAGATTTGTCTGAAAATAAACTTGAAGAATATACATTGAAATCAACATTAAATTCCGAAAAAAATGAAATTAAAGTTGTTGCTAGCCGTTCTCATTTATCTCCTGAAACGGAAAATTTCATTTCGATGTTAAATCTGAATGGTGATAAGATCTCAATGGTCAATGCAGGAAGTGCACTGAAATTTTGCTTACTTGCAGAAGGAAAGGCAACTGTTTATCCTCGTTTTGCTCCGACAATGGAGTGGGATACTGCTGCAGGTCACGCCATTCTGAAGGCATGTGGGAAGAACATTCTTCTCTATCCTTCCAATAATGAAATGAAATATAACAAACCTTCACTGGTGAATGATTGGTTCATTGCTCGATAATTTAAGAAGCTCTTTATTGCGTTTTAAAACCGATAAAGAATACAACGAACTGATTCGTACAAGCTTTCTTGCTTTGTTGGTAAGAATGATCGGTGTATCGACCGGTTTTTTTGTTACGCTTCTTACCTCTCGATTCTTTGGCGCAGATGCACTTGGACTTGTCTCAATATGCATCGCTATTTTAAGTTTTGCTTCTGTGTTCGGTAAACTTGGACTTGATGTAGCATTAATGAAGTATGTGGCCGAGTTCGCAGGAAAAAATGATTTCGCTTCGATAAAGTCAGTATATATTTCAGCAATGAAAATAATTCTGCCGGTCTCTTTTTTGATATCGTCGGTCTTATTCTTCTTGTCAGGTTATTTTGCAACAAATATTTTGCATAAACCTTATCTTGAAGAACTCTTAAAAGTAAATGCCTGGTTAACCTTGCCTTTGGTATTGATACTTGTAAATTCTGAGTGTATCCGAGGACTTAAAAAAATTCGGTCGTATACATTTTTTCAAACAGTTTCAGTTTCTTTGATGGCATTGGTGTTGTTAATTATTATGTCTTTCTTCTATTCTGCTCGAGAAATTCCTACATATATTCAGTTTTTAAGTATTGCTTTTACCGGACTGTTAAGTCTTATGATGTGGTTTTATTACAGCAAATTCTTCAAAGAGAAATCTGCAAATGAATTTCCTGTATCAACTTTGATGAGAACATCTTCTTCAATGTTTTTTACAACACTAATGCAGTTGATCATGTCGTGGGCCGGAACGTTGATCTTGGCGGCATATAATTCTGAGGCAGATGTCGGTGTTTATAATGCTTTGGTGAGAATCTCCGTTTTTACCAATATCACAATTCTGGCAATAAATAGTCTGGCTATGCCACGGTTCGCTGAAGCTTTCGCATTGGGTAAATTAGATGTTTTAAAGAAGCTTTCAAAAGAGGTTTCACGACTCATATTTATAACTTCTATTCCTGCTTTCATATTGCTGACTATTTTTCCTAAATGGATCCTTTCCATATTTGGAAAGGAATTCCCCGGCAATGAAACCGCTTTGTATGTACTTTTAGCCGGACAGTTTATTGTCGCAATCACCGGACTTCCATCACAAATTTTAAATATGACCGGCCGTCAGCATATTCTTCGCAATATTGCCTTTTTCTCAGCAATAGTGAATGTTGTTGCATGCGTAATATTGGTTCCGCTTTACGGTATTATGGGCACTTGCATTGCACAGTTTGCAGGAATTTTTGCATGGAATTTACTTTCCATATTATCCGTAAAGAATCACTTTGGATTTTTTACCTTTTTTAATCCGTTCGCGAAGAACAACTGATTCTTTTAGTTGAAAACCCTTACTATTTCATTGGAAAATTAAGTGATACAGTCCTTCAACTTTCGTATTTTCGTACTTTAGTAAAAGAAAATGTCAATAGAAAACGATAGACCAAATCAACTTCATCCGCTTGTGGCCTACACGCTGTTGTTTTTGGTTTACACATCAACTTTTCGAATATTTGCAACACTTCCACTTGAAACATTACATCAGTCACTGTCAACTTTTGCAATCGTTTTACTATCGGGATATTACTTGTTTAGTTTATTTCTGAATATTAAAAACAGTAGAATAAGTAAATTGGACATTTTGATGTGGCTGTTTATTCTGGTTAATTTTCTGGCTGCATACAAAGGCCATGAAGTTTTCGGCCAACCATACTATTATGGAATCATGGCACAACGATCAGTGCTGTTGTCGATAAGTGGGATCCTAATAGTTTCAATGTTGAATAAAGGAATGATCACCATTCGACAGGTAGAACGATCTTTCCTTTTTATATCATTGACATTGTTATTTGTCTTCTATTTCTTTTTTCTCTTTGTGAATCCTGTAAAATTCAATTATGCTGAATTTGTCGCATACTCTCCAATACGTGGTTACCGGTATCGATTTCAATTTGCATTAGTGATCATGTTGCTATTCTATTCATTGTTTAAAGTATCTCACGATAAAAAGAACAGATTTGCCATAGTCGCTTTACTTATCCTCTTTTACTTGATTTACTTTCTCCAGTCCAGAACCACCTTGGTAGTTCTTGCCATAACTATTTTCATCTATTTTATTCGTAATTTCTCAATGAAGGAGAAATTGAAGAACACACTACTCTATGGCGGAATTGGATTTATTCTTGTGACTATACTTTTTACGCTAGGCTACACATCGTTGTTTGACAAATATCAGATTTTGTACCAGAATGTCTTTAATGTATTTCAAGGCGAATCACCGGATGAAGCCTCTTCAGCTGTGCGATTTATGGAGTTTAATACGGCATTGGAATACATTAAAAAGAACCCGGTACTGGGAAATGGATTTATCTCTAACCAATGGAATGGTGGTTGGCATGATATACTCGGATATTTTTATCCGGTAGATATTGGTATCCTTGGAAATGTCTTCGTGTTCGGTATTCTTGGAACTGTTCTGATCTATCTCCCATATTATTTTTCACTAACCATGTCCAGAGAAGTAACTTCGAATCATGTGTTTTTCAAGACGTGTGAGTATATGCTACTCTTTTTCTTCCTTTGTATGTTCTTTTCTGCTGTTAATATCCGGGACTCAAGTAGCATTATGTTCCTGGTTTGTTTGCTATATTACTTCAGGTATTATTATGAAGAGCCTATTGTATCAAGTGAAAAACTTAAACCTGTAAATGCATGAGATATCCGCAATTTATTGTTGCCGGTACAGCACGTGCCGGAACTACATCTCTTAACTCCTATTTGCTCCAGCACCCGGAAATTTATTTGCCGGTAGTAAAAGAGCCTTGTTTCTACACTTTTGCCGGCGAAAAAATCGATTATAAGAATGGGAAATTCGCTTTTGCCTTAACTTCTATTGAAGATTATGCAAAGCTCTATAAGAAAGCACTTCAATCTCAGATCACAGGCGATATTTCGACTCCTTATTTGTATAAGCATCAGAAGACAATACATAATCTGAAAAAATTTCATGATGATTATAGCTCTATCAAAATAATTATAATTCTTAGAAACCCAACTGATCGCGCATATTCTCAATATCTCTGGCGAGTCCGTGATGGAAGGGAAGAACTTACCTTTGAACAAGCAATAGCCGCTGAGCCACAAAGAATGAAGGAGAACTATAGTTTCGACTATTTCTATGTTGACAGAGGAATGTACTTTGAACAGGTTAAAGCATATATTGAAAATTTCAAATCAGTAAAAATTGTGCTGTTTGAAGATCTTAAGGATAGAACATCTGAAACTCTTGCTTCAATTTGTGATTTTCTTAATGTTGATAATGAATTTGTTTTTGTAAAGAGAACGGAACAGAATGCATCATTTCTACCTAAATCAACTCTGTTGAATAAGCTTCTTACAATTGAAAGTAAAACAAAGTTTAAGCTTTTAAGCCGAATACCGGAAAATGTAAGGACAACTATAAAAGAGCAATTTATGCGTTTGAATTCTTCAGAAAAGAAGAACCCGGAAATGAGTACTCTTACTCGAGAGAAGCTTAAAAATATTTATCGTGAAGATCTGATAAAACTGGAAAAATTAATTGCACGTGACCTCTCGTCCTGGATGTAGTAAATATGAAAAATATGAGGGAAGCATGTAATGTAATTATTATTGATCCTGTCGGAAAAAAGGCCGGACTGGATCACTATAATGACAGTCTTGCCAAATCGCTCAACAAACTCGATGTTTTAGTCAGAGTTTATAGTAATTACAAATCAGAATATTCTGAACCTGTTTTCAAATTTCGCTTTGGAAAGTCCATTTTCTTTTTACCTGAAATGTTCTTTTCATTGATGAAGGTCTTCAAAAATTTAAAACAACAAAAACCGGACATTGTAATTTTACATTTATTCAATGCAACAAGAGCAAGTATTTCTTTGAGTAGTGAAATAAAGAAGCAAAATATTAAACTTGTCTATATTCTACATGATATCGAAAGTCTAATTGATGAAGTTTCCAATAACAATCAACTGAATATATGTCTCCAACTGGCAGATGAAATTGTTGTACATAATCATTTTACCGCAAGTGAACTTCTTAAAAAAAATCCTGGTGCCGAAAAGAAAGTTACAATTATACCCCATGGAGATTTTCTTGAAATTCCTTCAAGTGTTTCGAAAGACGATGCGATAGCGCAACTTGGATTGGATAAAAAAATGCCTAAAGTGCTCTTCTTTGGAATGATCAAACCCACCAAGGGTCTGGATGTGCTTTTGAAAGCTATGCAAAAGATCAACGCACAAGTGATTGTTGCCGGTAGGGTACGAAAACAATCGATGTCTGATTATACTGAGGCTTTTTCTGATTTGAAAAAGCAAGGAAAGTTAGTGACAGATATTAACTATATCACAAATGAAAAGCGGGATCTGTACTTTAAATCAGCTGATGTTATTGTTTTACCATATACCAAGATTTACCAAAGTGGTGTACTGCTAATGGCAATGAGTTATGGTATTCCTGTTATCGCAAGTGACCTTCAGCCGAATCTTGAGCTTGCAAGCGAAATGGACTGCATGGAATTTTTTAGAGTTGGGGATCATTTAATGCTAGAAAGGGTAATGAGTTCTTTATTGGCCAATAGGGATAGAAGAGATGTGCTTCGAAAGAATGGTTTTAGTGTCCTTGAAAGTTCACATAATTGGAATAAAATTGCAAACAGTTTCAAACAAATTATCTGTAGATGAAGATCGCCATTGTCGGTACAAAAGGTATTCCTGCAACTTATGGAGGATTTGAAACATTCGCTTTTCAATTGGCAAAACATTTGTCTGGCGCTTCTCATGAAATTACCGTCGTAAATGAAAAGGGAAATCACGCCATTAATTTCGACTTCTCTGTGCAAATTATTTTTTCGAAATATGAGAAGAGTAAAAATCCACTGCTTTTTTATAAGCAATCATTAAGGCTTGTATGTAAATCGCATGATATCGTTTTAGTTTGTGGAGTAGGAGGTGCCGCTTTTTATCCACTCTACAGGAAAAATGCTATTCTGATTACAAACGTTGATGGTTTAGAACATTTACGAAAGAAGTATACCTTTCTGCAACGCAAATTAGTTTTTGTTTTACAAAAATTAGCTGCAATGTTTAGCGACCATCTTGTGGCTGATTCTTTCGAAGTGGAAAAATATTGGGGTAAAAGATTCCCCAAAAACATAAATAGAATTTCTTCAATTGCATACGGCGCAGAAGTGCCCGTTAAATTCAATGATTCTATTCTAACCGAATTAGGAATTGCTGCAAATGATTATTATCTTGTTGTAGCACGAATTGTCCCTGAAAATAATCTTCTTTTGATCTTAGAGGCATTCAAATTGTACAAAGGAAGAAAAAAGCTTATCGTTGTAGGTAACGCCAATGATAATCAATTTGCTCTTTCAATTTCAATTAGCACTGATGACAGGCTTCGATTTATTGGCAGTCTTTATGAAAAAGATAAACTGGATAGTCTCCGCGTTAATTGTTTTGCCTATATTCATGGTCATAGCGTTGGTGGAACTAATCCCGCACTCTTGGAAGCCATGGTTTGTAAAAGCGTTTGCCTTTGTCATGACAATGTATTTAACAGAGAGGTAACTGGTAGTAATCAAGAATACTTTAAAAGTGCTTCTGAATTAGTGACACTTATGGAGGAATTGGAAAAAGATGAGAGTAGAAAATTGGATCTTTCAAATAAAGCATTCAATCGTGTTGTTGAGAATTATTCCTGGGAAAAAATAGCAATGCAATACGAGGACTTGTTTTCACAAATATTGTTGAATCAAAGAAGATGAAATTTTCCCGTCATGGTCTAGAAGACCTCAATGGTTTGACTACTCTTGCTAAATCAACTTATGCAAGTGGAGAAATTATTTCTGAGGACTACCTCGATTGGGAATATAAGCTCAATCCATCAGGGAAAGCTATGGTCTTCGTTGTAGAAAGTGAATCACAGCTCGTTTCTCAATATGTAGTTTTACCTAAAAAACTGGTGTTAGAAAACAAAATAATTTCCGGGACACTTTCATTGAATACAATCACACATCCCGGCTACAGAGGTCGCGGATATTTTACTCAATTAGCTGAAATGACTTATAGTGAGTGCGAGACCAATGGTGTCGATTTCACAATAGGCTTTCCAAATGCTAATTCTGTTAATGGATTTCTTTCTAAATTAAAATTTGTAGAGATTGGAAGACTACCATTACTCATAAAACTGATCAACCCTTTAAATAGTGTGGTTAGTTTTATATCAAAGGGCAGCTCACGATACGGTAAGGAAATTGAATTAATACCGGTCTCAGAAAATAAAGGAGTGTCAAAATTTGATCTGGTATCAGATGCCGGAAAGTACAATGCCTTTTGGGATAAATTCAAAGAACGCCATCCGATTGTTTCAGACCGGTCAACAGAGTTTTTAAAGTGGCGTTACATAGACATTCCGCTGCGAAAGTATCAATTGTTTAAATTTGAAGTCGGTGGGGAAATTGTTGGAATTGCAATTTTGCGATTGAAGGAAATAATGGGAATGCGTTGTGGTGTACTTGTTGATTTTTTAGTGTTGGATACTGCGATAGATGTAAACTTCTTTTTCTCCGAATTGAAGAAGAGTAAACTAGATCTGTTCTTTGCTACTGTCCCGGTTGCTACCATGGAATTTGAAGTATTGCAAAAAGCCGGCTTCTTCAAAGTCCCTGAGTTTTTAATGTTGAAAAAATTGCATGTCATAATCAGAAAGCATAATAAAAATATTTCAGATTCGATCTGCGATTTTAAGAAGTGGTTTATTACCTTTGGCGACTACGATATTTTTTGATGAACATTCTCACTTTCGATTTAGAAGACTGGTTCCATATTCTCGACTTTGAGGAAACAGCACGACCTGCTCAATGGAGTAATTTCGAGAGCAGAATAGAACAGAACACTGACAGAATACTACAACTTCTTGAAAAGCATAACCTGACTGCAACTTTCTTTTGTCTTGGATGGATCGCTGAAAAATATCCTTCACTCATTAAAAAAGTTTCTGCAAAGCATGAATTGGCTTGCCATTCAATGGATCACCAATTGTTGTATCTTCAAAATAAGAAGCAATTTAAAGATGACTTGAAGCGAAATGTTTCTGTTCTGGAAAATCTTTCCGGAAAAAAGATAAATGCATATCGCGCTCCCGGATTTTCTATTTCTCGAGAGCATGGTTATGTGTTCGAAGAACTAAACAGATTGGGAATAAATATAGATTGTAGCGTTTTTCCCGCCGCTCGTAATCATGGCGGTATATCGGATTTTCCTGTTCAACGTCCGTGTACACTTGCCGGTATTGATTTCGAAGTAACAGAGTTTCCTATAAACACAAGATCTTTTCTCTCGAAACAAATTGTATTTTCCGGTGGCGGCTATTTTCGGATGTTGCCTTATCCTTTAATCCATAAATGGATGAAACAGTCGGATTATGTGATGACATACTTTCATCCCCGCGATTTTGACCCCGGACAGCCGCGACTCGATAACCTTTCTATGAAACGAAAGTTCATGAGCTATGTGGGATTGTCTTCTTCGCATGATAAATTAGAGCGATTACTGTCAGATTTTAAATTTATGAGTTTGGGGCAAGCGTATGAGTCGCTTGATTTGAAGTCCCTGCCAAAGGTAAAACTTTAATAAACTTATATCTGCGCTTAATCTGCGAGTTCTGCGAGATCTGCGGGAAAATTTTAGCGCGATTTTTCTCCCGCAGATCTCGCAGAACTCGCAGATTAGGCGCAGATTTTATTGATGTAAATTTTGCCGTGCTTTCTTTTTGTTCTTGTGTTTCGTGTGTTTAATTACCTGCAGTTCCCAAAGATCAAGCACAGAAGAGCACAATCTATTTGTTGTCAATAGTTCATTATTCGTTTAATAACTCCTCTTTTTCAGTATGAAAATAGCAGCATAATATCGTATTTTGGTGGCATGAATAAAATTCTGTTCATCCTTATTGCCGGTATTTTTATATGTGAAGTTTCTGCGCAAGATGTCTTGTTTCCATTGAGTCGTGATATGAATACACGCATTGAATCATTCATCAATGCCGATACAACGGGATTCCATTCTTCGGTAAAACCCTATCTCCTTCCCGAAATGAGAAAGGCTGTTCCTGTCGATTCCATTTTTAGTCCGATTGTTAAAGACGGAAAATTCACCAGAACTTGGGTAGGAAGAAAATTATTCAAAGAGCATTTGCTCTTTGTTGATGAAGATGATATTGTACTTTCTGTAGATCCTGTGTTTAATTTGCAATATGGAAAAGAGCAACAATCTTCACCAAGTTATTTTGTGAATACGAGAGGATTGTTGGTACAGGGAAATGTAAAGGATAAATTTTATTTCTATACAGGCTTTCACGAAAATCAGGCACGGTATGTTCCTTATATTGATAGTACTGTGCATACAACACTTGTTGTTCCGGGACAGGGAATCGTAAAGTTCAATCCTGAACAGGTATTCGATTTTAGCCAGTCAATAGGTGGTATAGGCTATATCTTGAATAAGCATTTTGATTTTTTATTTGCTCAGGATAAAAATTTTATCGGCGATGGATATAGGTCGCTTTTATTATCAGACAATTCATACAGTTATCCATTCCTTCGTATCAATATGACATTCTGGAAATTCAGATATACGGTTCTGTATACTGTGTACCGTGATTTACAAAGTGCTCCGGATCCCAATGTAGGTTATTTGAAAAAGTATAATACAGTCCATAATCTTGATTTGAATATAGGCAAGAAAAATAAATTGACAGTCAGTATTTTTGAAACTGTGATGTGGGCACCGTCTGCGTCACGCGGATATGAACTGGCTTACCTTAATCCGGTTTTGTTTATTCGACCTGTCGAAAATTCTTTGGGTTCACCGGATAATGTACTTCTAGGTTCAAATGTGAGATGGAAGATCAATCAGCAAAATACTCTTTATGGACAAGTAATGCTCGATGAATTATTGCTTGATGAAGTCAGAGCCGGTGAAGGATGGTGGGGAAACAAGCAGGGTTTTCAATTAGGATACAAAAGCAGCAATTTGTTTAAGGTGAAAAATTTGAATTTTCAAACGGAGTATAATTGGGTTCGTCCATATACTTATCAGCACAGAACATCTTCGCAAAGTTATAATCAATATAATCAGGCTTTGGCACATCCATTAGGTGCGAATTTTTCCGAATCGGTTACTTTTGTCAACTACAGGTATAAAAATTTATTTGCCGAGCTCAAAGTACAGATCGCAACAATGGGAAGAGATACGGCTGACCTTAATTTAGGGAATGATATTTTCAAAAGTTATGAAACCAGGAATAGCGATTATGGCCATTATATGTTTGATGGGCTAAAAAGTGACTTAAATACAGTTGATTTAAGAGTTAATTACCTGGTTAATCCAAAGTATAATTTTGTAATAGAAGCAGGAGTAATAATGCGTAATTTTGAGAACGTTCAACAAAATGATCGGTCTTCATTCTTCTATTTTGGAATGAGAACATCTTTGGAGAATTATTATTTTGACTTCTAAAAAACACGAACGGAAAAATGTTTTTCTTGATTTGTTTTATTACTTCTTTTTTAGTTGCATTTGCATCTATCCCAACAATTATAAGGATAGCTTCGCGACTTCAATTGTTTGATGAACCAAATGAAAGAAAGCTCCACATTAAAAGAACTCCACTCTTAGGCGGCGTTGCAGTTTTTGCCGCTATGATCTTTTCTTTTACACTTGGAGCTGCACCTTACTTTGAAAAGCAACATCTTTTTATAATTACCTCTCTGATCTTGATTTTCTTCTTTGGGCTTCGTGATGACATAGCTCCATTAGCCCCACTCAAGAAACTTTCAGGACAAATTACTGCTGCATTAATTCTTATTCTGTTTTGCAATATAAGATTAACATCACTTCATGGATTATTTGGTATTCGCATTCTGAATGAATATGCTTCTTTTGGAATTACATTGGTTGGAATTTTATTTATCGTAAATAGTTATAACCTCATCGATGGTATTGATGGACTTGCTTCCGGCCTCGGAATTATAGCATCTTTTGTTTTTTCTATTTTGTTTTACGTTTATAGTGAACCCTTAATGTCCATCCTTGCATTGTCGCTTTGTGGCGCATTGTTAGGATTTTTCCCGTATAATTTTAGAAATGCCAGGATCTTTTTAGGCGATACAGGAACAATGACAATTGGTTTTGTGCTCTCTATTTTCTCATTTCATTTTATTGAACTTACTCGTACAATACAAGTAAATTCATGGTTCGATTATCAATCTGCGCCAACGGTTGTATTTGCAATTCTTGTGATTCCAATGGTTGACACTCTTCGTGTATTTACTATTCGTATCTTCAAAATGCAGTCGCCATTTATTGCTGATCGCAATCACATTCATCACCGGTTATTGGAATTAGGTTTCCAACCACATCATGCTTGTTTACTTCTTTATCTTGTCAATACATTATTTATTTTATCAGCGTGGTTTTTAAGACATGAAAATCCTTCATTTGTGCTCTATTCTTTGGTGGCTACTGCTTTAATATTCACGCAATTACCTCTTCTTTTCTTGCGACTTAAAAAGCCACGTCAAATCATATAAAATTGCAACCACTTTAAGCGCATTCAGTATAAACACGTTGTGCTCTGAAACCGGGGCCGACCAGGCTATTTGCCTTTATCTGATATTAAAGTGAAAAAATCAACGCTGTTATTCATCTTTGGAACTCGTCCGGAAGCAATTAAACTAGCTCCCTTGATCAAGGAATTTAGACGGCGCGAAGAATTCAACACCTTTGTTTGTGTCACCGCTCAACATCGTCAAATGCTGGATCAGGTTCTTTCATTTTTTGAGATCGTCCCTGATTTCGATCTGGATATTATGATGCCAAATCAAACACTGTTTGATGTTACTTCAAATGCTTTGAAAAAACTGGAAGTTGTATTGACGGAAAGTAAAGCAGATTGTGTTTTTGTACAAGGTGATACAACAACTGCATTCGTTGGTGCATTAGCGGCATACTACAAAAAAATTAAGGTCGCACATGTTGAAGCCGGTTTGAGAAGTCACGATAAGTACTCACCTTTCCCTGAAGAAATGAATAGAACACTTGCAGGTCATCTTGCAGATTTTCATTTCACTCCTACGACGCAGGCAGTTGATCATCTGAAGAAAGAAAATATTACACGCCACGTTTACAATGTCGGTAATACTGTAATTGATGCTTTGTTCTTAGGATTGGAGCAAGTTCGAAAAAGTAAATCTACATTTGATTACTCTTACTTGAGAGCCGGAAATAAAATGGTACTGATCACAGGCCATCGTCGTGAAAGTTTCGGAAAACCATTTGAAGATATTTGTTCAGCAATCAGTACTCTCGCGTCGAAATATCCGGAAGTGGATTTTCTTTATCCTGTTCATTTGAATCCAAACGTTCAGGAACCTGTAAAACGGCTACTCGCAAATAAAAATAATGTTCATCTGATCGAGCCACTCGATTATCCTGAGTTTATTCAGATGATAGAACGTTCAAACATCGTTCTGACAGATTCCGGGGGCTTACAAGAAGAAGCGCCATCACTTGGTAAACCGGTTTTGGTTATGCGCGAGGTTACAGAAAGAATGGAAGGTGTGACTGCTGGTACTGCTAAGCTTGTTGGAACAAATAAAGATCTGATCGTAGCTGAATTGTCGAAGTTACTGGATGATCCAATTGCCTATGAAAAAATGGCGAAAGCAGTTAATCCTTATGGTGATGGTACGGCATGTAAACAAATTGCAGATATAGTTAGTAAATTATTAATTCATTAGAACTGATTCCGGAAGATGCAAGTAACAATCATGGGCTTAGGCTATATCGGTTTACCGACAGCAGCACTAATAGCAAGTAAAGGAATTGATGTAAATGGTGTCGATGTCAATAAGCATGTTGTCGATACGATCAATAAAGGAAAGATTCATATTGTGGAGCCTGACTTAGATGGTCTTGTACACTTTGCTGTCCTTAAAAAGTATTTGACAGCTTCTACATCGGTAAAACCTTCCGACGTTTTCTTAGTTGCTGTCCCTACGCCATTCAGAAAAGATCATAAACCGGATTTATCTTTTGTAGAGAAAGCCACTAAAATGGTCATCCCTCATCTGAAACCGGGAAATCTTTTCATCATTGAATCAACCAGTCCGGTGGGAACAACTGAAAAAATGGCAAAATTGATTTTTAAGGAGCGCCCTGAATTAAAGGATAAGATCTGGATTGCTTATTGTCCTGAAAGAGTATTGCCGGGAAGTGTCATCTATGAATTGCAACAAAACGACCGAGTAATCGGCGGCATTGATGAAGCATCAACAGAAGCCGCAATTAAATTCTATGGAAAGTTCGTTAAAGGAAATTTGCATAAAACAAATTCCAGAACAGCTGAAATGTGTAAGCTGGTGGAGAATGCTTTTCGTGATGTGAATATTGCTTTTGCAAATGAATTATCGATGATATGCGATAAAGCAAAGATCAATGTAAATGAATTGATCGAGCTTGCATGTAAACATCCTCGTGTTCGAATACTGAAACCCGGCCCGGGTGTTGGTGGACATTGCATTGCTGTGGATCCATGGTTCATTGTTTCTGAGTTCCCTAAAGAAGCCAAGATCATTAAGCAAGCCCGGCTAATCAACAATTACAAAAAAGAATGGGTGATTGAAAAAATTCAGCTCGCTATTAAAAAATTTGCAAAGACAACCGGTCGTCAACCAAAAGTAGCTTGCATGGGTCTTTCATATAAGGCCGATATCGATGACCTTAGAGAATCTCCTGCATTGGAGATCTTTCACGAACTTGAAAAATCCGGTAGTCATGTGATGGCAGTTGAACCAAATCTTAGAAAGCATGCTGAGTTAGAAATTACAGATACTTTAAGAGCAGTTAGTGAAGCTGATATTCTTGTTTTCTTAGTAGCGCACAAAGAATTTTCTTCTGTGGATATTCCACATGGAAAAAATGTTCTTGATTTTTGCGGAGTTCAATTTAAAAAGTGATCAATCATTAGTAGTATACCTGAATGCAAGTCGGATCTATTTTAGAGGAATATAAAAAATCTGGCAAACTTGAGAAATCAGTTTGGCAGGCTCTTGTATTTCGTTTGATCGGATTAGGGTTGATCTTCGTTTTGCAGATCGTTCTTGCACGGTTAATGGGACCAAAGAATTATGGTGATTATACCGTTATCATTACAGCAGTGAATTTACTTCTGGTTGTAAGTATGTTCGGCTTTGATTCATCAATTTTACGATTCGTTCCTTCTGCTCTTGGAAAAGGCGACACCTCTGCTGCGAATGGTTTTGTGAAATTCTCTTCTCGAGTCATTTTAATACTAGCAATCGTTTGCAGTCTTGCCATTTTTATTTTCTTACTCGCAAAGTCCAAAAAATTCAACATCGGATTCAGTGAAGGTTTGTTCTGGGCTGTCCTGCTATTGCCATTTATGGCATTTACTAATCAGGCTAGTGCTGTGCTTCGTTCTTTGAGAATGATAAAATTATCTTTACTACCTGCTTACTTTCTTTTTCCTGTTTTAATGGCATTGGCTAGTTGGTATTATTTCAGTTCAAATAACAAGCTTCCAGTCGATGCAGCGATGCTGATCAATCTCGGAATTACTTTTTTGATCTGTATTTTTATAAATCGGAAGGCCGGAAAAGTAATGAAAGAAGTAGTTGAGCCAACGGAACCTACATACAACAAAAAATTATGGATTTCTGTTTCTGCAGTTTTGTTTATGACAACTGCATTGGATCTGCTTCTTAAGCAATCTGATATTCTGATGGTAAGTTATTTCCTTGGCAACACTCAGGCAGGAGTCTATTCTGTTTCTGCTAAACTTGCTACGCTTGCTTCCTTAGGTTTATCTGTTGCCGATTTTGTGATCATGCCAAAAATTGCAGCACTCTATGAGTCAAAACAGTTTGGTAAACTGCAAAAATTAATTCGTAGCGCCAGCTTTCAGATTCTGAGCATCTCCTTACCTGTAATTGTGTGTATGCTGATTTTCGGGAAAATGATCCTTGGCTTTTTTGGAAAACCATACGTTGCTTCATATGTACCATTGGTCATTCTATTGGTTGGACAGTTGATCAATGCTGCTACCGGAATGGTCGGTGGATTATTGACCATGACCGGTCACCAGAAAATGTTTTTTGTCTTTTATGTAGCAGCAATTGTCATTCAGTTCGTATTGAATTCGATTTTGATAAAGTTCATGGGAATCACAGGTGCTGCCATTGGAAGTTCTGTTGGATTGATTTTTCTTAACATTTCAGCTTATTTGTATGTAAGGAAGAGATTGAGAATCAAGGCAAGTATTTTTTAGTTCGCCCTTCATTTTCAGACCTATCAAAGGGGCCGGGATTTTTGTATCTTCGGAACTTCATCCAAAACATTTTGTTAGTTCCTTTATCAGCAGATTTAAGTAATCAGGCTACTGACGATTTCCGTTCAAACCGGATCGATCGGATATTGATATT
>Ga0138256_10002738_pt1 | contig 18815 bp, 14 predicted proteins | sample KNB2016incub_MG_FD_105486 | JGI IMG/M metagenome (GOLD analysis project Ga0138256, IMG submission 105486) | Active sludge microbial communities from wastewater in Klosterneuburg, Austria - KNB2014incub_MG | ecosystem: Engineered > WWTP > Activated sludge > Unclassified | place: Austria... | reverse complement strand
GGTTATGCTTCGCCAATACCTTTGTAATAGCAGCCGTCAACGTCGTCTTCCCGTGGTCCACGTGCCCGATCGTACCAATATTCACATGCGGCTTTGACCGGTCAAATTTTTCCTTGCTCATCTCTTAGTCTCTCCTGATCTCAGATTTGAAATCTCAAATTCGAAATTATCTGTCTTAACTGCTTGCTCCCTTCACCTTGGCAATTATCTCTTCCGCCACGTTTCGCGGAGCCTCGGCGTAGCGCTCAAAGTGCATCGACGATGTCGCGCGCCCCTGTGTTGAAGACCGAAGATCGGTCGTATAGCCAAACATTTCCGATAGTGGAACAAATGCGGTAACGACCGAAACATTGCCCGGACGCGGCTCCATCTTATCGATCTGTCCGCGTCGGCGGTTAAGATCGCCATTGACCGATCCCATATATTCTTCGGGCGTCACGACCTCGACCTTCATTATTGGCTCGAGCAGAACAGGCTTTGCTTTTTTAACCGCATCCTGGAATGCAAACGAGCCGGCAAGTTTGAACGAAATTTCGTCCGAATCGACCTCGTGGTACGAACCAAAAAGCAGTGTCGCCTTGATATCAACCAACTCGTATCCGGCTAAAACACCGCGCTGCATCGCATCGCGAATGCCTTCCATCGTCGGCTTGATGAACTGACGCGGGATCGATCCGCCAGTGATCTTGTCCTCGAATACAAACCCTTCGCCCGGAGCCGGTTCGATCTCAAGCTCAACGTGCCCAAACTTACCGCGGCCGCCCGACTGTTTCTTATAGATCTCTTTACCCGGAGCGCTCGACGTGATCGTCTCACGGTACGCGACTTGCGGTTTGCCGACGTTCGCCTCGACGCCGAATTCACGCTTCATTCGATCGACAATGATCTCAAGGTGAAGCTCGCCCATTCCGGCGATGATCGTCTGGCCCGTTTCATGATCGGTATTGACCTGGAAGCTCGGGTCTTCCTGAGCAAGGCGGCTGAGCGCGATGCCCATTTTGTCCTGGTCTTGACGCGTCTTTGGCTCGACCGCAACTCGAACGACCGGGTCAGGAAACTCCATTGATTCAAGAATGATCGGATGCGATTCATCCGAGATCGTGTCGCCGGTCGTCATGTTCTTCATGCCGCCGATCGCGACGATCTCTCCGGCCGAAGCCGAATCGACATCCTCGCGTTTATTTGCGTGCATCAACATCAAACGCCCAACACGCTCTTTCGCATTCTTGATCGTGTTCGTTACATACGAACCCGAGTTAACTGTTCCAGAATAAATTCGCACGAAAGCAAGCTGGCCCAAATGCTTGTCCGCCATTAGCTTGAAAATCAAGCCCGAAAACGGAGCTTTTGCGTCCGGCGGCCGGCTTTCGACGGCGCCTGATTTCGGGTTCTCTCCTTCAATTGCGGGGATATCAAGCGGGCTGGGAAGGTAATCGACAACTGCGTCAAGCAGCGTCTGTACGCCCTTATTTTTAAATGCGGAGCCGGTCACGACCGGGACGATCTTCATCGCCAGCGTGCCTTTTCTCAAAGCAGAGCGAATCTCGGCCTCGGAGATCTCTTCGCCTTCGAGATACTTGACCATCAGGTCGTCGTCGATCGCCGAAACGGCCTCGACCAACTTCTCGCGGGCCTCATTCGCCGCATCGACAAGGTCTGCCGGAATATCCGTCGTCTCGTATTGGGCCCCTTTGGTCTCGTCATTCCAAATAAGGGCCTTCATCGAGATCAGATCAACAACGCCCTTTAGATGTTCTTCCAACCCGATCGGGATCTGAAGCGCGACTGCGTTTGCGCCGAGACGTTTCAAAATAGAATCAAATGAACGGTCGAACGACGCTCCGGCACGGTCCAGCTTATTGATAAAACAGATACGCGGAACACCATACTTGTCAGCCTGCCGCCATACTGTTTCCGATTGCGGCTCAACACCGGCCACGCCATCGAATACGCAAACCGCTCCGTCCAGGACGCGCAAGCTGCGCTCGACTTCCATTGTGAAATCAACGTGGCCAGGCGTATCAATAATGTTAATGCGGTGTTCGACGTTATTTCGCTTCCAGAAACAGGTCGTTGCGGCTGACGTGATCGTAATTCCGCGCTCCTGCTCCTGCTCCATCCAGTCCATGGTCGCCGTGCCTTCGTGCACCTCGCCGATCTTGTGCGAGACGCCCGTGTAAAAAAGCACGCGCTCGGTCGTCGTCGTCTTGCCCGCATCAATGTGGGCCATGATCCCGATATTTCTATATTTGTCTAAGCTAATGTTCGCCATAAAATCCGTCCAACAAACTTAAGTTTGTTGAGCATCGACAAACCCGAGTCTGTCGAACTAAAACCATTTGTCCAACAAACTTCGGCTTGTTGAACGGCGACATACTTTTGCTTGTCGCACTAAAACCTATAGTGGGCAAACGCCTTATTGGCCTCGGCCATTCGGTGCACGTCGTCCTTTTTCTTCATTGCGCCGCCGCGGCCCGACGTCGAATCGAGCAATTCTCCAACAAGGCGGTCGGTCATTGTCTTTTCGCTGCGGTTTCGCGCGTTCGAGACGATCCAGCGGATAGCAAGCGTGTTTCGGCGGTCTTTCGATACCTCAAGCGGTACCTGGTATGTAGCGCCGCCAATACGACGCGACTTCACTTCCAATGCCGGCGCCACCGAATCAAGGGCCTTTTTGAATACCTTAAGGGCTTCCTCGCCGGTCTTTTCAGCGATCTTGTCCATCGCGCCGTAAAAGATCTGCTCGGCGGTCGTCTTCTTTCCGCCCCACATCATGCCGTTAATGAACTTGGTCACGATCTGGCTGTTATAGATCGGATCCGGCAGAATTTCACGCCTTGCTGCAACTCTTCTTCTTGCCATACTGGTTAATTTCGATTTTCGATTTTCGATTTTCGATTTTCGATTTGCGATTTTCGAATTGCGGAATCAAACAATCGCAAATCGACATTCGCAAACCGCAAATTACTTAGCTCCCTTCGGCCTCTTAGCACCATACTTAGACCTTGCCTGGTTCCTGTTCGCCACGCCCGAAGCGTCAAGGGTTCCGCGGACGATGTGATAACGCACGCCCGGAAGGTCCTTCACACGGCCGCCGCGGATCAGCACGATCGAGTGCTCCTGCAGGTTGTGGCCGATGCCCGGGATATAGGTCGTCACTTCGATCTGATTTGTCAGACGGACGCGGGCCACTTTACGCAAAGCCGAGTTCGGCTTTTTCGGCGTAGAGGTATATACCCTTGTGCAAACTCCCCGCTTCTGCGGGTTAGCCTGCAGCGCCGGGCTCGCCGTCTTATACTTAACCGCCTGTCGTCCCTTGCGAACTAACTGATTTATAGTCGGCATAAATTCTGATCGCGGATATTCGGATCCGCATTGCCGCTTTCCACGGCATAAACTACTTCTCGGCCTCGAAAGCCATTTCGCCGCTTTCGCAGCGTGCGAACAAAAGTGTTCGCGTTCCGTCCATTTAAAAGCAAAACTATCGTCTCACCTGACTCTTGCTCGGAAGAATTAATTCCGGCAGTTAGCTCAAGCAGCATATGCTGGTTGAATTAGTGATCGATTATTTTCCCTAAAAGCTTAAACTTTGCGGTAGCGTGGCGAATGCGGGTGCCTTGTTCCATGGGCCCAAAAGTTAGTTTGGACGTTATGCAAAGACGTATTCACGATGCCGGGACGCCGTTGGTTCGACGCCATTTACGCTACAATTCCTGTCAAAGCTTTCAAACATCTACCTGTTCAGTTCGTCTCCAAACCTCCCAGACAGCCAGACCTCAAAGTCCGAAACTTTAGATACTACGAATTTAGAGTCATTGTGTCAAGCCGCGCGGGGCCACTGTGGCGGGACTGTCCGTAAACTTTGTGGCGGATTCTCCTTTTCGGCCTTTGTAACTTAGCTTTGTGTCCTTTGAGGTAAACGTCTTCTTCACGACGAAAGGAGCGAAACGGTCGGCTTGTTAAAATAGAGATGATTGCGATGTGTGCGGCAAGCCCTAAAAAGCAGACGGTCCTCTACCGCTACGCTCGTATTCCAAAAAAAGGAATTAGTGCAAAGTAATGCCGGATCAACCGCTTAATTAGCTAGATCGTGGTCAGTTTACTTCCGGGACGGCGGCCGCGGCAGGCGGCTGCGACTTTCGAGATGCACGCCAAGTGGAAATGCCTTCGCGTGTCAGGGCAAAAATGCAGCGGCGATTCTGGAAAAGCAGCTTGAGCCATGCCCGTGTTCCCATCTGCGGAAAATATATACCTCGGAAAAAAAGGCGTGCGACAAGGTGGCTGATGCGTGCCTGGATCGGAGCATGAGGAATCGACTGAACGGCCTCGAGATTGCGTTCGGGACTATATGAACGCGACCAGGCTGCAATGGTCTCGCGTCTCGCCTCTTCGATCGTCATCTTCGCCGGTTTGTGGGCCATAACGAATTGGGCAAAATCCAGCCAGTGCTTTGGCCGTTCCAGCCTGCCCGATTTTGCGAGGCGTTCATAAAGCGGAGTTGCCGGAAACGGCGTCAACTGTCCAAAAACCGGCAAACCCGGGGCCCAGCTCTCGATCTCATCCACTGTCCTGTCCGCGACGCCGAGCGTATCGTTGTCCATCCCAAAAATGAACGACGTGATCGCATAGATATTTCGCCGGGCAAGGCCTTCGAGCACCGACTTGTAGTTAGCTGGCTTTGAAAAATTCTTGTTCACGTCGGCCATGTTCGCCGGGTCGATCGATTCCATGCCGATGAATATCCAACGCCCGCCTGATTCGGCGATCAGATCTACCAGTTCTTCGTCGCCCAAAAGGTTTGCGCTGATCTGAGCCACCCACGGAAGCTGCGCTCCAGCGGCGATCATATCGCGGAGCAGCGATTTGAGCCGCTTTTTGTTGATCGCCAGGTTGTCATCAATAAAGAAGACCGCGATCTGTCCCTTCTCTTCTTTCGCCCTGGCCTTGAGCCTTAGAAGTTCAGCAACCACACTCTCGTTCGTTCGAAATCGGATCGAATCGCCAAAAAATCCGGTAACCGTGCAAAACTCGCACCCATACGGACAGCCTCGGCCGGTTTCGATCGGCACGACAAAGAATTTGCCCCAGCCTGCCCCAAATTTGGAAAGGACGGGTTTCAGGAACTTGGGCACAAGGCTGAACTGCTCAAGGTCAAGGGTTTCCCACGGAATATGTGGATATTCCTGCAATCCGGGCTTTATGTCGTTGCCCTTTTCGTCGGTCTCGGGCTGATAGACCTCTTTTAAGCAGCCGTTTGCCGCATCCTCGACGATCAGCGGCCACGTTGCGTCGGCCTCGCCCAATGCTACTGCATCGGCATGCCTTGGCCCGCCGTCGCGGCCAAGTGCCTCGTCCGGGCATTCGGTTACATGCGGGCCGCCCATCACGACCTTGATCCCGGCTTCACGCAAAGCGTCTGCAACCTGATAGGCACGCGCGACCATTCGCGTCATCGACCCGATACCGACAAGGCCGATGTTCTGTTCGCGGCAGAATCCGACCAACTCGGAGAGCGACATCGCCTTTGCGTTTCCGTCGATCAGCACCACTTCATGCCCTTCGGGCGTAAGCGCCTGAAGCAGAAACATCCAAAGATGCGGCATAAAATTGCGCGTCACCCCATTGTCGGGGTTGTAGAGCAAAATTTTCATTTATACGGCGGACGCCCAGTGCTCGACGTCCGAATGACCAACAGGAGAGAAAAGTGTAGTCCTAAAGCTGTACTAGGACGCTGCTTCAGCGGCGTCACCCTTTGCCGCTGCCGCGCTCCGCGCCACAGGCTTTTGATATCCCTTTCGCGAAACCAGCGTAATTGAACTGAGTTTTACACGCCGTTTCGACGGTGCCGCGGCAACATCATTGCCGTCAGCATAATCATACTCGAACGAATAAGTGTAATGGCCGGTCGCAAGCTTTTTCAGCACGTCGTCTGCAAGGTGAAACGTAATTGCGTCGGCGTAGTCACCATGACTTTCATCAACAAAACCGAGCATCTCGCCCGTGTTGTTGTCCAAAAATACCGGCACATTCTGCACTGGCTCGCAGCGGTAATTCAGTTCGCCCAAAACATGTCGGCGGGCCATCGTAACAGGATTGTTTGCCATTGGATTCCTCCGGAAAAAGATCTGGTCGGAAATGAGGCCGAGGTCTTGGACCGCGGCCTCTTAACGAGTATTCAAAAGGGCTTACCAGCCCGACTTTCCATAACCGCCGCGTCCGCCGCCGCCGTAACCGCCGCCGCCGCCGCGATTACCGCCGCCATAACCACCACGGCCGCCGCCGCCACCGCCGCGGCTTTCCTGCGGCTTGGCTTCGTTAACTTTGAGCTCACGGCCATCAACTTCTTTTCCATTCAGCTGTTCGATAGCGCTCCGGCCTTCTTCCTTCGAAGACATTTCTACAAATCCAAACCCGCGTGAGCGGCCCGTTTCACGGTCCTCGATCACATTTGCTGATTCGACCGTACCGACAGTACCAAAAAGCTCGCTCAGGTCCTGATTTGAGGTGTTGAAGGAAAGATTTCCTACGTATAGTTTCATTGACATTATTCTAGTATCCTTTCCCGGCTGTCCGGGCATGCTGGAGAAGCTGTCGAGATCGGGCTTTTTGTCGCTACGCGTTAAAGACCGGATTTCGGTTACTCAAAAAGATAGATGAGACCCACTTCTACTTTTCCTTTGGGGCCTGCTCTCAAACTTATCCGAAAATCGTTAAGGCGAAGCGCGCCAGTAATTCGACGCGAGAGTAGGATCGATGCCCTTAGTTTCGCATCGTTTTTCCAAAATAGCAATCTTAGTTTAAAAAAGGTACTGCATCATTTTGAATCAACGTACCGCCAAGCGGCGGCTAAAGAGTATCCAGCGGTGAAATCTATAAACGGTACGCGGCGACAAAATCCCGCTTTGAAGCCGCGGACAACTGTTTTAGGCCGCATGTATTCAACCCAGGCAGCATTTCGAATCCGGCCAACTAGAAACTTTGCATTCGGCTGCCATCTTCACGTCCCTTCCGCGGTAAAACAATTCAGACAGATGCGCTGCCCTATAGAGGCATTCCCGACTCCGCTCCCCGCGTGTTTGTCCGGCCACGCTATTTTTGATTAAATGTAGGTTTGCCCACATGGGCTGAATCAATGATATGAACAATGCTTTTTTATCGGAACTGGAAATGCTCAATGAGAGTCAGTGGCAGCAAGCGGTCGAGGAGCTTTTGCCCGCAATTCATGAAGTGGACCGAAACGCGGTGCAGATCTGGTTTCGCTTCTACCCGCTCGATCTCGTTCGGTATCTCGAATCGGCCGAAAACATCGAAGATGCAATGAAGGGCATAGTAATGTCAGGTGACTTTGGCCTGCTCGACAAGATCGACACGTCACACCGATTTCTATTCGGCCACCGCTTCTGGCCGCAGGTCAAGGCAGCCGTTGAGGCCCGGGCAGCATCGTGTGAACCCTTTGCCGGCCTTCCGGCCGAGATCAGTTCGATCGCCAAAACGGCGGCCGTTTCAGCCAAAACCAGCGAAACGCTTACTACTGCGATCGCAGCGGTTGGAGTAATGACACTTGTCCAGGCCGGCCTTGATGACCTTAAGAAAGCACCCGGGATCGCGGCTAAACCCGAAGGCGTAATGACTGGCCCGCCGGACCAGATCGTCATGGAACGGGCCAAGGACGATTCACAAGGATTGTTCGGTTTCCTAAAGACGGTTGATAAGAAATTCTCCGTTCATTTCAAAGCATTTGGTTCAGAAGGAACATTTCCGATCATTAACGAAGAGGAGATCACCTCTGCTTCGCAGAAAGACCGCGACCGCGATTGGCAAGCACTCGATTCCCGCTGCTGGGAAGGGCCGGTCCCGATCGAATGTACCTCGGCTTCGTGCGGCACTTGCTGGATAGGCGTTTTGGGCGGCCAGGAAAAACTCTCAGATGTCTCAACACGCGAGCGCCGCCAAATGAAACTATTTGGACACGATCAGCCCGACAGCGCGAAGCCTTTCATCCGCCTTGCCTGCCAGGCAGAAGCATCAGGCAACGTAACCATTGTTATTCCGCCATGGAATGCAGTTTTCGGCAAAAGAGTACGGAAGAACATTGAAGACTTAGAACTAGAACCTGTAACCTCGTCGGCCGCGAAACTTCGCGAAACAATTAAGAACGCGACCGCCGGTGAATGATCAAGGATCGGATCAGCCTCGAATGCCGTTAATAGGATTTAGACCTGATCCGATCTTAAATGTGTACTAAGAACATACAGTTTGATATCCCGCCATTTAGTAAGATTCCGCGATCTCTGTCATTTCGCTGCTGCTTACAAGGACTTGGAGAATTGGCACACCGCTTGCACTACACGATTAGTGTACTCTCCCCATTTGCTAAGAATTGCGATGAAGAGGCGCAGAACAAATGGCAAGTCCAATATTACAAGTCTATCGCCAGTTATCGGTCCGGAATGAGCCGCAGCCGCTTTTCATCAATCGCGACCTGAGCCTGGTTGAATTTTACCGGCGAGTGTTGGATGAGGCTCTCGATACGACGCAGCCGCCGCTAGAACGACTCAGATTCCTCGGAATATTCTCCTCGCTTATCGATGAATTTTATATGGTTCGAATGTCCGGCTTGCTTGATAAGGCTAACCGGAGGATCGAGGTTTCAGCGGACGGCACGAATCCGGGGCAACGGCTAAGGTCGATACATGCCGCTTTTCGGGAAATGTCGCTGGCCCAGCTTTCCTGCTTAAACAATGATGTCCTGCCGAGGCTGTCAGATGCCGGGATCAACGTGCTTTCTTTTGGAGTACTTACAAACGAGCAGAAAGATGAGCTGCGACTTTACTTCACCAATGAAATAGCCCCAATCCTAACACCGCAGGCCGTTGACCCGTCACATCCCTTCCCTTATATCTCGGGCGACACACTAAATCTCGGCCTTTATATTTGCCCGAAACTCACTGAAAGGATAGCTCGCGAACTTAAACTGAAGGCTGACGGGCTATTCGTTCGGATCAGGCTTCCGTCGTTTTTGCCGCGGCTGATCGCGGTCCCGGGCGAGACCGAATCGTTCATCCTTCTCGAAAACTTGGTTGAGAGCAATATTCATAACCTCATTCCTGACGCCGATCCTGCAGCGTGCCATCCTTTCCGTATCACGCGAGACGCCGACATCGAGCTCCGCAATTCCGATGCAGACGACCTGCTGGAAATGATCGAGCAGAAACTGATAATGCGCCGGTTCGGTGATGTCGTCCGGCTGGAGGCCGCAGAATCGATGCCCGGCAAGATGATCGACTATCTAAAGCAGGAGCTTGAGTTGAACGATGATGATATCTATCGCGTTCACGGGCCGATAAAGATCAACGAGCTGTCAATGCTGGCCAAGCTGAACCGGCCGGAGCTGAAATTCCCGCCCTCGCGTCCGATTACACCTGAAGTGTTTCGTTCGGGCAAGTCAACTTTCGACATAATTCGAAAAGGCGACATTTTGCTTCACCATCCATATATGCCGTACAGCATCATATCGGATTTTATCGCCGAGGCCGCGGAAGATCCCAACGTCTTGGCTATAAAAATGTGTCTTTACCGGCTCGGGGCCGAATCACTGATCCCACCGCTTCTGATAAGTGCCAGCGAACGCGGCAAGCAGGTCACGGTCCTGATCGAGCTAAAGGCACGCTTCGACGAAGATAACAACATTAAATGGGCGAAAAAACTGGAGGAGGCAGGCGTACATGTGATCTACGGCCTGCTCGGCTTAAAGACGCACGCAAAGAACACGCTGATCGTCCGTCGTGAAGGCGGCCAACTTCGCCGATACGTTCACGCCGCTACCGGAAATTACAATCCGCAGACATCGGCGGCATACACCGACCTTGGGCTGCTTACAGCCGACGAGCAGATAGGTAAAGATGTATCTAAGCTCTTCAATTTCCTAACGGTCTATGCACGGCCCAACGGTTTCGACAAATTGCTGATCGCTCCGCACAATCTCCGATCACGGATGCTTGAGCTGATCGGCCGTGAAACTCTTAATGCGGCAAAAGGCATGCCGTCCCGCATAATTGCAAAACTAAACCGCCTTGCGGATTCCGAGATCATTAACGCACTTTACGAAGCGTCAAGCGCCGGCGTCCAGATCGACTTGATCGTTCGGGGCATTTGCACCCTTCGGCCGGGAATTTCTGGGATCTCTGAGAATATTCGAGTTAGGAGTATCGTTGGCCGATTCCTTGAACACAGCCGCGTTTATTATTTCGAGAACGGAGGCGATTATCAGATCTACATGGGCAGCTCGGATTGGATGCCGCGCAACCTTGACCGACGTGTCGAGGTGCTGACGCCGGTGGAATCGCCGTCGATAAAACAGTATTTGAAAGTCAAATACTTAGGATCGTACCTTCGGGATAATGTTGAAGCACGGATCCTTTGCAGCGATGGAACTTACCAGCGGGCCGTACGAAAGAATGGCGATGCGCCGTTCAAATGCCAGTCAGCATTTCAGGGCGATCTCGGGCTATTTCCGCATAGCGGTTTAGATACAGAAAAGGAATTCTTCAGTTCCCCTGATTGAACTGCGGAACAATTTACAAGGAGGGTATATCATCGTGCAAACCAAACGAATTCGGGCGTTCATTTTTATCGCGGCAATGCTTAGTGGTGTGGCCGGAGCAGCCTCGCAAACAGCAACCGTTAAGAAATTAGCCGGCAAAGCCGTGCTTTGGAAAGCCGTGAACATTGAGGGCCGCAACCTCTTTCAAGGCCCGGGCGGCACCAAAATGAAGCCCGTTCTCGACCGGATCGAGTTTATTGAAGAAGAAAAAGGCGGGCACAATAAAAAATATCGTATCAAGGACGGGGCCGGACAAATATGGGTCGCAAAGCTCGGCCGCGAAGCAAAGCCCGAAACGGCGGCGGTAAGACTCCTATGGGGAATCGGATATATGAGCGAGGTCAACTATCTCGTGCCTTCCATAACCATTCCGGGCAAGGGTACTTTCCGGGATGTACGCCTTGAAGCACGGCCCGCAAACATTACACGACTGGAAGAGTGGAAATGGCGCGATAACCCGTTCGTCGGCACCAATGAACTTGAAGGCCTAAAAATGATGATGGTCTTCATAAATAACTGGGATGTTCTGGACCTTCAGAACAAGGTCCTGAGGGTTGACGGCGGTCAACTCCATTACGTCATCAGCGATCTTGGTTCGACATTTGGACAGCTTGGAAGCAACGATCTGCCCGTGATCTACCGGATCGGGCGAAGCACCGGAAACCCTGATGATTATGTTAAGACCAACTTTATTAGCGGTGTCGAAGACGGAGTTGTGGACCTTGCCTACAAGGGTAAAAATAAGGACCTCTTTGAAGGATTTACCGTCGAGAATGCCGCCTGGCTTGCTGGACTTTTGAATCGATTGAGTGATCGGCAGATCCGGGATTCGTTCAGGGCGGCCAACTATTCAAGCAGTGAAATTGAACAATTCACACTGGGTGTTAAACACAGGATCGCCGAGCTAAATCGGGAGGCCGGCATAAATGATGTGACAGCTGATTAAGCCAATGAGACGGGCAAAAATAGTTACAGTAGTTATTCTTGCCGCTGCACTAGGCCTGACGGCATTATTGTACCTTTCAAGGGAGAGGCCCGTCCCGCGGCCAGTCGAAACGGCCCAATCTTCGGCAGCACCATCAGAGACCCAAAATGAATTTGGCGACAATCCGTTTCTCGATCTCGTGACGAACAGCGGGGAAAATTCAGCAGGCCCGGCCGCGTCGGAGCTAACCTGGATCGAGGATCTTGCAAAAATTCTCTTTCGCTTATTTCTAGCGGTAGTTTTTTCCGGCGTCCTCGCTTTTAGGCCGCGTCAGGATATCAATTTATTTAAGCGAAGTCTGTTTGTTTCTCAGACACAAATACTGCTGGCGGTCGTCGCCGCCGCCTTGATGATGATCGTCGGCGACAATGCGGCACGAGCGTTTGCAATTTTTGCGGCAGTTTCGCTGGTCCGTTTTCGTACAAATATTCGTGATCCGAAAGAGATCACCGTTTTGCTGATAAGCCTTGCCCTCGGGCTTGCGGCCGGTGTCGGACGATGGGAACTGGGTTTGGCATTATGCCTATTTGCCTTGGCCCTGCTATGGCTGCTTGAACAAAACGAACCTGAACAAGTATTTCGGGCCATGGAGTTGACCGTACGGACGCGCGATACCGATCGCACCAAGGCGGTGCTCAAGAAATTGCTCAAGGAATATAGACTTGACGCCGAGGTTCGCGAGTTTGACCCGCCCGACGAAGAGAATCCGATCGGAGCGCTTGTTTACTATCTGAATCTGCGCCTGAGCTTATCGACCGATAGGCTAAGCGACCTTATGATGTCGAGAGACGCCGTGAACATCGAAGGCATCCAGTGGACGCAAAAGAAAGGGGCCGGCGACATCTACCAATAAAGAAAGTGTGCTCCGCATCCTGGCTATCCATTTTAGTGCGCCGTCGCAGCGGAATGGGCCGCAGCGGCCGCGGCATCTCGTGACCTCTGAAATTTTTCAGCATAATCTTTTACATAAGACTTAATGTTGAAATGAACCGGCCAGGATGTGTAATTGAATCTCTTCATTTCCTTATATGCCCGGTCATAATTCCAGCCATATTTATTGAACCTATACACGGCGCCAACCAGACCGGTCCGGTGCTTCCCTGCCTTGCAGTGAACGTACACGACACCGGTTGACGGATCATTCATTAAACTCATGAACCGCTCAACATCTTTGTCCTTTGCATATTTCCAGCCGCTCATTGGAATGTTTTCGTACTTCATCCCGAGTGCTTCGACTGCCGGCTTCTCGTAATCGGTCGGATCATTGCGCAGGTCAATGACCGTATTTATACCCAATCTTGCAAGGGCGGCGTAATCTTCTCTTTCGGGTTGGCCGCCGCGGTATAATTTTTCGTCCATCTTCCCAAAATTGACGATCTTAACGTCCGGGAATTCATTATTTGAAACTTCTTGAGCGGTAATCGAGGCGAGTGAAGCTGAAATTGTAAACAGGAGTGCGGCAAGTAGGCGTACGAAATTCTTTTTCATCAATTTTCCCCAAAATTTGGTTTCCCGGCTGTGAGGGCGGGATCTGGATTGCCCTTTGAGAGGCAAAAGTTAGTAACCTGAAATTTAAATTGACAATTCTGCAACCAAACTGATCACGGAACGAATTGCTTTATGTGACCAACGTAAGACGATCTTGAGTATTCCGCCGTTGCCTAAATTCTTCAATCACCCTTTTCTGCCGATCTTGGATCAGCGGCAGGAGCGGATCAATGCGATTTGCGTGAAACAGTACGGACCTGAACAAATGCATTAGGCCGTTTTATGCGGATCTTAAGTCGCGGAGAGATTCCTGAGCCTATGGCGGCGAGGTTCGATCGGTATTCAACCTCATATGCCGTACGAAGCTGCCGCACTATATCTTCGTATGCCGTTCCGATCTGTGACAACCGGGAGATCGAATAATAAACACCTCCCGAAACATTTGCCAAACGCTTACCTTCTTCGTCCGCCTTCGATGTCAATTCGCCCTGAAGGTAACGGCTTCGTAATCTATCCAGCGGATCAGCCTCTTCCGTCTGCGATGCGGCAATCAGGCCGGACGGAACATATAGCGGATAAATCAGAGCTCCGCTTTCTTGGATAGACGCAAGCATTGAATCAAACGGCAGAAACGAACGGTTGTCGTCACCGTCGGTAAGTATTACCACGGCCGTTCTCTCGCCTTTGAGCGGCCTTAGAGTATCTGCGATCGTAAACGCCAACGCGTCATAATACGCGGTCGCCCCGCCTGCGTCGAAAGTATCGAGGCTTTTGGACAAGAATGATTTATCAGTTGTAAATTTTGCCAGCACGTTTACATCTTCGTTGAAAGTAATTATCGAGACCCGGTCTTTTGGATCGACCGTGTTTACAAAGGTTCGGGCGGCCTTTCGAATAAAATCGACATAGTTATCGACGCTGCCCGAAACATCCAGAAGCAACACCAAATTGAATGGGGCGGCCGATTTGCTGACGCCCAAAACCTCTCTTTCAACCGAGTTTTCCAGCACCTCGAAGTCGTTAATGTTTAGGCCGCTTATTGCACGGTTGTTCGCGTCGCTTACTGTAACTATTGCGATGCGGGTCCCGGCCCCGCGTTCACTTTCACTTATTCGTTGATCAGCGAATTTAGGCTCCAACTTCAACGGCGGAAGCGTTCGCATGTAATCACCAAAAAACTTCGGTGCCGCGCGCCGTATCGCTTCCATAAGGAGTGAATCGCCGCTTCGAATGATCGCCTGCGCAGCCTTTGTCAACGGGCGTTCACGGAGATCGCTTGTAACTTCATTCGGCGGAATATTCAGGATGATTATCCCGCGGGCCGACTGTAGATCAAGCCGTATCGAGCGATTTCGATCGGCAGTCTTTTTGCTTTCATTCGATAACCCGGACCGCCCGCCATTTTCTTCTTCAGCCGCCGTTTTGACGTCTGCATTTTGCTGATCAGACTCTGACACGCTCGAACTCTTGTTTATATCTTTGATCGAATCAACTCTATCTCGATATGTCCCTGATATCGAGAATTTTCCGCCCGAACGCTCTTTTACCTTTTCCAACTCGAAATCACTCAAAAACCGCGGTTTAGAGGCGGTCCAAAGAAGTGAATAACGCACTTCGCCGGTCGGAAAGGCTCCGGCGATCGTGCCCGTAACTGTTCGCACGTCCACCGACCTGAAAGGACCGGAAAATCGCACTTCGCCTTCGTCCGTTTCGACGCTTAGCTTCAGTTGCGCGGGCATTGAAATATAGATGTCGATCCTTTTCTTTGTGTCTCTTGGCCGGGATTCGATCCGAACGTGTCCCGTCGAGTAATCGATCTTTAGGTCGTCTTCGCCGACCGGGCCTGATGATTCGATCACGACATTTAGGCGAGGTGTACCGGAAGGGGATGCGGGTGCATTGCTTTCGGGTTCGGGAGCCGCCTCCGCAATTGCTTCAACCTTACCTGAAAGATTGACAACTTCGACGCGGGCGTCCGTCGAGACCTCGTAGGTCTTTGTTATTTTTTGAGCGCTCGCGGAAAAGGCCGCAACTAGGCAAACCAATATCAATGCCGCGGCCCTTAAAACTGAAATTCTGAACATTTTACGTTCGGCCGGTGATCCTTCCTGATTGGATCAAACGCTGCCGGACCCGTTCCTGCCACTTCTTTCTCGGCTTGTCCGTATCTTCAAATCTCGCAAGCAGTTCCTGAAGCGGCTCGCCGCCGGCCTGGCGGGTTTTTAGATAGAGCAATGCAACGATGATCGCAGTGAATGATGTAACAATTATTTGGATCGGCAGCAAGAAAATCTGGAGCAGCGTTTCGAGGATCGTATCCGTCAGCCTGCTCCGCATATCTTTGTTCGTAGATTCGAACCTGATTCCCTGCCCGCGCCCAACGCTAAAATTCACTTCCCTCTCCGACTCGGCGGACGGGCCCGTTTTTTGTCCTTCAGCGATCACATCGGCGCCGCGTTTTATGTCAGAGTGCTGAATTCTAAGCGCCTTCGCCGTCATACTAACCATCAATGACATCGCTCCCGCCGAAACGGCGGGAATAATAAACATGATGAGAACCGCTGCCGCTGCGGTTGCCAACGATCGTTTGACAAGGTCTTTTGAACGCTTTAATGCATGTCGGCCTTTTAACCCCTCCATCATCACGACAGGTGCGACCAGCGCCCAAAGAACACTTGTGACAAGAAAGCCGATGCCGCACGTTACAACGCCGATCACCAGGGATAGCACCGTACTGATCACACCGGTCCCCGCAAAACTTTTCCATTTTAGGCGGGCTTCCTTCAGAGCCGAACGAAGCCGTATCGGCCTCAGCGGCACGGCCAATGACTGAGTAACGATCCATGTGATAGTTCCAATTATCAGATAGACACAAAAGGCCGTAATTACGCTGTAGAGCGCTCCTATCGTCCAAATCGCTATATTCGCGGTGCCGGAACTTATCACTTCGCTGACCTTTAGAAAGCTAAGCGTCATAAGGATCGCCGACAAGACGATAGCGGGCAGGTGAAAAAAAGCCGAAAGCATCAAAAACTTCTGAATATGCTCCGTGTAGATCATTCCCGCGCGCCTTAGCAGCCCAAAGATACCTTCCGATCTTGCCCGAAGCGAGCTCGAAAACGCTTCAGCAGTTTGCGGACGGTCATCCGAGTCCTTGGCCAAGGCGGTCCGGATCACACCCTTCAATTTCTTTCGTACCTTTTTGGCTTCAAGCGGTGGAGGCGAAACAAACTTGTGTGATTCCATCACACGAGTAAAATCGCCTTTGAACGGCGTGTCGCCCGACAACATCTGATAGGCAATGATCCCCAGGCTGTAAATGTCTGAGCGGGCATCTAAATGATCACCTCGGCACTGTTCCGGAGACATATAAAGCGGGGTTCCCAGTACGGAACCGACTCGCGTAAGATCGGCCGCGGCAGATGTATATCGAAGCGAATTTTGCGGTGTAGGCCTTCCATCTGCGTTAATACTCTCGTCCGTCGAAAGTACTCGGGTTTTTACAGATTCCTGATCCCGCCCGCCCGCCCGGCCAGTCTTCAAGACAAACGTACGAGGCTCTTCAATGCCATCGACAGCTTGGATCAGCGTTTCGCTGTCACCGTTTGCGACCGGCTTCTCTAACGATCTGACCATCGCTGGCGAGTCGATAATAGTTGTCGATGGCCCGTCTTCGAGAATTGTTGATGCGTTCGAAAGGTCCGCGGCTGTTGCATTAGGCGTCGCCGCCATCGTCGGCACAGAAGGATCGCGGGGCTCAAATTCTAATTGGCCGCCATCATGGGTTTCGAGCTTTGCGATGCCAAAATCGAGCACCTTCACCGTATAGCCGCCGCGCTGATTCGGTTCGAGCCAGATATTGTCCGGTTTCAAGTCTCGATGGATTATTCCCTGTTCATGCGCCTCGTGAACGGCGGAACAAACCTGTTCGAGGATGTCCAGCGTCCAGCTGACCGGAAGATTCTTCTCTTCTTCAAGAATCTCGCCGAGGGTGCAGCCGTCGAGATATTCCATTACCAGATATGCCACCTGGCCATCGGCTATCTGCGAAAAACCAAAGTCGGTAACATCGACAACATTCGGATGACGGAGCCGGCCCGCTGCCCGGGCCTCGCGGCGAAAACGCTCAACGAACTCCGGCCTAGTCATATACTGCGGCGAGATGACCTTGATAGCGACCGGCCGTTCAGTGCCTAGGTGAGTGGCCAGATAAACTGTACCCATGCCGCCGCGCCCTAGTTCACGTTCGATCTGGTATTTCTCGTCCAGGGTTTGTCCGATGAGGTTCGTAGAATTCATTAACGATTAGTTCAGTCGAAACCTAACTGATACCCAGTTGAGAACATAATCCCAAATTTCGACTTTGGCTCATTTCTTTTCAGTCGCACCGTTCTCGTGTTCGATGCCGCCTATGGCCCGCAGCTTACTGCCGCTTCTTTGCCGGACCGATCCCGAAGCTGCCTTCCGCATTCGCAAACGACATTCATCTCGATCTCTGACCTTGTCAAAACAAGATCTTCGAGTTGAAATGCGGCCGCACGATCTCCGGCTATTCTAACACTAATAGTGATCGCTGTTTATGCAAGCGGCCTCATTTTTTGACGACCCGATCAAGGGGTATTGGTATCTGGAATTCGACAGATCGTCGTTAAAGAACAAGCCGGCAGGATTTTCCGCACTTTCGGTCTTTACCGCAGGCTTTTCAGTTTTGAAGGGAACCCGTTAGCGATCCGAACCGTGGAAAACACAATGGTAATAAGGAATATGCACCGAGATATGCCGGAACCAGTACACAATTTTCACGAAAAAGTTCTTGCGGAGTTAATGGTTATGATGTAACTTTATCCCGACTCAAATCATTAAAGAGACCCCTGTCGTTGCACACATGCAACGGCATTTCACATTTCTCACAAACTGTGTTATCTTCAGGTTTGTTGACTAGCGGAATTCTCAGGCCGTTTAAGGAATCATATTTTGCACGACTGTGGGACCATATTATGGATAAAGGAAAAGCGATCGAATCAGCTCTATTGCAGATAGAGAAAAAGTTCGGCAAGGGATCTATTATGCGGCTCGGCGAAAAGCCGCACGAAGATGCTGGGGCCATCTCAACAAATTGTCTCAGCCTGGATGCTGCTATCGGCGTCGGCGGTTTGCCAAGAGGACGCATCATCGAGATCTATGGCCCGGAAAGTTCCGGGAAAACGACACTCGCACTCCAGGTTGTCGCATCGGCACAGCGGACTGGCGGCATTGCCGCTTACATAGACGCCGAACATGCGATGGACCCGGACTACGCCGGAAAGCTTGGTGTCGTCATTGATGACCTGCTGATCTCGCAGCCGGACTCAGGTGAACAGGCACTCGAGATCGCTGAGACGCTTGTCCGTTCAAACAGTGTTGATGTTATTGTGATCGATTCGGTGGCCGCTCTCGTACCGAGGGCCGAACTCGACGGCGAAATGGGCGATTCGCTTCCCGGACTTCAGGCGAGATTAATGTCTCAGGCTCTCCGAAAGATAACGGCGATCGTGGCCAACTCACATACGACGTTTATTTTTATTAACCAACTCCGTGAAAAGATCGGCGTTTTCTTTGGTTCACATGAAACAACTACGGGCGGAAAGGCGATGAAATTCTACGCAAGCGTTCGGCTTGATATTAGGAGCATTGGAGCGATAAAGGATGGCGACAGTGTAGTCGGAAACCGGACTCGTGTAAAAGTCGTAAAAAACAAAT
>Ga0138256_10002736_pt1 | contig 18819 bp, 18 predicted proteins | sample KNB2016incub_MG_FD_105486 | JGI IMG/M metagenome (GOLD analysis project Ga0138256, IMG submission 105486) | Active sludge microbial communities from wastewater in Klosterneuburg, Austria - KNB2014incub_MG | ecosystem: Engineered > WWTP > Activated sludge > Unclassified | place: Austria... | reverse complement strand
GGTCATCGACAAAACAACAGCATTACGCCGACGGGAGAATTTTATTACACGTGTGACGATGTTCCGGCCAATCCAGTCTGGAAAATTGAAAGACCGTTCCGGTATTTGGGATCCCGGTAGGAACGCCTCGACACCGTCAATATTCACACACAACCCTCCATCTTTCCGATCTATGACCTGGCCCGAGATAGCAATTTGGGAATCATAGGCCTCCTCGATGCGGTCCCAAGCCCTTCGATTGATGGCGTCGGTGCGGGATAACAGAGGAGTTCCGGAACCAATACTGCGAATTACAATCTCAATTGTTTGACCGCGCGATAGTACCATCTCACCGTTTGGGTCCGTGAATTCTTCCAGGGCTACAATGCCCTCGATCTTATATCCAAAATCGACAATTACGCCGATATCCTCAATGCCGACGACTTTGCCCTCGACCAATTCGCCTTGATGGAAGACCGTCTGATCCTGCTCGAACTGTTCGAGGATTGCACCAAAGTCGATCTCTCCAGACGCATGTCCTTCTTCGGTTTCGTCCGTCGCCGAAATACTCGAACGCAGTCTGGTTCCCGTTAGTGATAGTACTATGGCATTCCGTCGACGGCTGAAGTTGATAATCCGTGGTTCTATGATCCGCCCAATCCAACGTGCAAGATTGTGTGACCGATCAGGTACCTGCGACCCAGGAAGAAAGGCGGGTATCCCGCGTAAATCGACCTCAAGGCCCCCGTTTTTCACGCCGACAACCTTTCCCACCACGGTGGCTTTCGAATTGTAAGCCGATTCAATCTCATCCAAGACCTTCTGCCAAACGCGAACATGGACCGTTCCGGAGCCTGCGCGCATATCTTCTTGCAGCATCGGGGTGACTCGCATGCTTCTCGTCACCAGTTCAGGTTCAGCACTTGCGGCATTCTGAGGGGCGCTACGCTGTCCTTCGGTTTTGATTGCGGACTGGGTTGTGTCACCTGGATTTCGGTGTGCGGACTTAAGGACTTGATATACCTCTAGTGAGCTCAGTCTCTTTGTGGGAGAAAGCTCCATGCACTTCTGTATAACCTCTGAAAAATATTGCGGTACCGCATCAATAATCTCACTAAGGGGGCGTAGAGGATCAGGCTCGCCGTTTCGAATCTTTTCTTCACGTCGGCTACTGCTCGGCGGCGGGGAGCCAGTGCAAAGGTGGTAGAGAGTGGCGGCGCCCGCGAAAACGTCGGTTTTGCCATCAGTTCCACCGAGGAATTGTTCAGGTGGAGCATAGCGCGGGGTTCCGATTCTAAGACTGTAAACGGTCGATTCTCCGACGCAACCTTTTGCGGCGCCGAAATCCAAAAGCTTGAGACGTCCGGCATTTGTAAGTTTCAAGTTCTCCGGCTTAATATCCTTGTGAACAATGTCGAGCTTATGTAAATACTTGAGTACTTCGAAAAGCTGATCAGCTATGTTAAGAGCCTTCGGAATCGCCACACAATCGCCCTTGCCGCCCTTGTCGAACCCTACTCCTAAGTCAGGTCCCGGGATGTACTCCATGACTAGAAACTGCGATCCATTGTCTACGAAGTAATCAGAAACTCTAGGTAAAGACGCGTGCTTCAGTCGGGCGAGTAGTTTCGCTTCTCTTTTGAACGCGTCACGCAACTCTCCGTTATCGGGATGAATGGTCTGCTTAATTGCTACTGTTTCATTAGAAAGCGTGTCCTTGGCTTGGTAAACAGCTCCCATTCCCCCCTTACCGAGCAGTACGCTGAGAACATAGCGTTGTTCTCGTAAAACAGTACCATCGGCGAGTGGCTCAAATCCATTCATATCGATATTTTACATTATACTAAAACCATTGATACGGTTCCCATTCCCGAACACGGAAGTTAAGGCTACTAGAGCCGATGATACTGCAGCTTTCAGTTGTGGGAAAGTAGGAAGTCGCCGGATTTAATTCAAGAAAAGCCCGCTCGTATTCGAGTGGGCTTTTCTGCGTTCTGAGTTCACGCATCAGCGTGCTTCCTAATATTATTAAGCTAGAATAATATCCATGTCTGAAATCAGAGAAGCTCTACTTAATTTGGAAAAGACCGCGCGTCTGCTTGAGCCGACACCGGAATTACGGCGATACGCACAATCGAGCGTTATTGCGTATTCCGAAGATTTTCTCGACCGAATTGAAACGGTAAAAACGTATGTTTCCGACGCCGGAAAGGGCGAAGGGCTGCTAGATTCTCCGATTGTTGAAGAGGGAATCGGATTGGATGCGGCGATCGAATTGATCCGCGCAAATGTCGATACTCCGGGATTGAATCCGGCATCGGGTGGGCATCTTGGGTACATTCCGGGCGGTGGCATTTACTATTCAGCCCTGGCTGATTATCTCGTCGACATTTTTAACCGTTATGCTGGCGTTTTTTATGCGAGTCCCGGAGCAGTTCGCATGGAGAACATGCTCATCCGCTGGATGTGTGATTTGGTCGGGTATCCGGCCGAGTCCTCGGGGAATTTGACCACCAGCGGCAGTCTGGCCAATATGATTGCGATTGTCGTTGCCCGCGACGGCCGCAATATCAAATCAGCCGACATTCCGCGTTCGGTCATTTACCTTTCAAAGCAAACGCATCATTCTGTCGATAAAGCGATTCGAGTCGCCGGACTTGGCGAATGTATTGTCAGACATTTGCCGCTCGACGAGAGGTTCAAGATTATTCCGTCCGAGTTTGCGAAGCAGGTCGTCGAAGATAAGGCCGCAGGGTTGAACCCTTTTCTAATCGTCGGCTCAGCCGGAACGACTGATGTAGGAGCAATTGATCCGTTAATCGAGATCGGCGAGATCGCCAAACGCGAGGGCCTGTGGTATCACATCGATGGCGCATACGGCGGGTTTTTTATCCTGACCGACGAAGGCAAATCAAAGCTTCGCGGCCTCGAAATTGCGGATTCGCTCATCATCGACCCGCACAAAGGCCTCTTCCTGCCCTACGGCCTCGGCGTCGTGCTGGTAAAAAACGTCCGTGATCTGCAGAACTCGTACAGCTTTGACGCCCATTATATGCAGGACGCTTTCGCTGGCACCGACGAACTATCGCCCGCTGAACTGTCCCCCGAACTAACCAAACATTTCCGCGGACTCCGGCTCTGGCTACCGCTTAAACTTCATGGTTTAGCCCCATTCCGTGCCTGCCTCGAAGAAAAGCTGCTGCTTGCCAAATACTTCCACGCCGAAGTCCAAAAGCTAGGCTTCGAAAGCGATGTCGAACCCGAGCTATCGGTCGTAACATACCGCTATGTCCCAGAAACTGGTGATCAGGACGAATTCAACAAACGCCTTCTAGCCGATGTAATAAAAGACGGCCGCGTCTTCATCTCCTCAACCATGCTCAACGGCAAATTTACACTGCGATTTGCATGTCTGTCGTTCCGTACGCATTTGCGCAATGTCGATACGCTCTTGGCTGTTCTTCGCGATTCGGTTGACCGTTTAGATCGGTCGGAATAGCCGCGTGAATGGCATAATGAATCTAATGTTTCGTATCGCCGCAAATTAGGGAAACCGCGTGATTCAGGACCGGCGTTACGACAGCAAAACACTCTTCGACCGCCTTTGGCGAACCGGGAAAGTTGATGATCAGGGTTTTGCCTCGTATTCCGGCGACACCCCGCGAGAGCATTGCCAATGGGGTTGCTGTGGCCGTCTCGCGTCGCATTGCTTCGGCAATTCCGGGTGCTTCGCGCTGGATGACCGCACGGGTTGCCTCGGGTGCATTGTCACGCGGGCCAAAGCCCGTACCACCCGTGGTAACAATCAGATTGACGTCTCCTCGATCCGACAGGTCACAAAGCGTTTTTCGTAGGCCATCGAGATCGTCCGTTACAATCACAGCCGTAACTACCACCGCGTTCGCCCTTTTCAACAACTCTGACAGACGCTGGCCGGAAATATCGTTCTCGGGCTTTCGCGTATCGCTGACTGTCACCACCGCGGCCTTGATCAAATGATTATCCATACGATTGAGTTGATTGTATTTGCTACGCAGCCGTCGCTTCGATCTGTTCGATTTGTCGTTGACGGCGCCCGTAAAAGACGCTTAGCAACACCCCGATTACCACGAGGGCCATTCCGGCAAGCGCCATTATCCCTTGCGTTTCACCGAAAACAAACCAGCCGATCGAGATTGCATAGATCAAGCCCGTGTAATTTACGATCGCGACACCGGCGATGCGTTCGCGTTGAAGAGCATTTGTCAGGAAAATCTGGCCGATTTGCGAAAATACGCCAATCAAGAAAAGGAACAGCCAATCCCACCCGGTCGGCATTTTCCACTGGAAAAATAGGCTGATGAAACCCGCAACCGCGCCGACAAGCTGAAAATGCAGCACTACGGTAAGCGGATGCTCTTTGCCTCGCAGGCTGCGGACCAGATTGTACGCCATTCCAGAACAGAAGGCGGCAATAATTCCCAACGCTAGATAAAACGGTGATATTCGTGCATCAACCCTTTCGATCAACAACACGCCGCCAAAGGCAATCGCATAAAATAGCCACTGCACAGGCATCACGCCTTCCTTGAGCACGAAAATGGCAATCGTGGCTGTGAATATTGGCGATAGATATTGAATGGTTTGAGCGGACGCAAGCGGCATCTGTTGAAGCGTAATGAAAAAACAATACAGCGCAGTAGTGCCAAAAAGGCCGCGCAGCAGCAGCATAGTGTGGTTTGACCCGATCATGCTGGCTTTTGCCCGCCTCAATCCGAAAATGCAGAAGATTGTGGCTGCTGAACAGCGAAAGAAGACTGTCTCCATCGCCGGTATGTGAGCAACCTCTTTTACGCAGACATTGGCCGCAAAAAAGGCGAGCGTCGATATCAGCATCGAACGCACGCCAGGCGTCAGGAATGTCAGTTTTTCTTCCAAACTATGAGGTTAAATTTTTGGAAGTGCCATTGCAACCGCAATCATTGTCGCAATGCACTTTTCTTGGTGAAAACGAGCGCCACCTATGCAAAACCAGCTTACCAGCGTAGGCAACAGCAGCCAGAATAACTGCGATAGCAATTACAATCTGCAATTCCATATTTGTGGCCATTTGTGGCCAGGGAACCTCGCTCCAACCCTCAAATGGGACCGCATTATCGTCCCGCACTCTATCTATGCCAGTCCTAAAATCTTCCCGCCCTGATATGTAATCAGAGCCCCAACATATGCCAAAACCGTCATATACCCAAGCATAAACAGCGGCCATGACCATGAGTTGGTCTCACGCCTCACAACCGCCAAGGTTGACATGCACTGCATCGCAAGCACGAAAAATACCATGAGAGATAACGCTGTAAGCGGCGTCCAGGCCGGCTGGCCGTCCTCTTTCTTTGCATTTCGAACGGCTGAGATCAAGGACTCGGATTCTTCATTTTGATCTTTGCCAACATTGTAAATGATGCTTAGAGTCGAAACCAGAACTTCGCGAGCAGCAAAACTTGCGATCAGGGCGACGCCTATCTTCCAATCAAAACCGAGCGGCTCTATTACGGGCTCGATCGCATGCCCTAGCTTCCCGGCGAAACTGTTGCGAAGCTGGGCACCTTCCGGCGGAGCGTCAGTTTCTGAATTGGCTGTTTCGACTCGTTCAACTCCAGTTTCGTGCGGTACCGAATCTGGCACCTGAGCACGCGGAAAATACATCAGGGCCCACAAAATAATCGAGATCGCCAGGATGACCGTGCCGGCCCGCTTCAAAAATAGCCACGCCCGCGTAAGCATGTTTTGAACAACCGTTCGAAGGTTTGGCAAGCGGTATGGCGGCAGTTCCATTAGGAATGGCGGCGGGGCGGCTTTCAGAACCGTCCGTTTCAAGACAAATGCTGCGGCGACTGCCACGACAATGCCAAGCGTGTACATCGCGAGCATCAGCAGGGCCCCGACGGAAATATATCCAAGCACAGTTTGCCCGGCAAAAAACGTCGCGATCATCAGAGTATAAACGGGCAGGCGCGCCGAGCAACTCATAAATGGAGCGATCATTATGGTCGCGAACCGGTCGCGCCGGCTCTCGATCGTCCTCGTCGCCATGATGCCGGGAATTGCACAGGCAAAACTGCTGAATAATGGCAGAAAGGCCTTGCCGTGCAGGCCTACGCGGCTCATTAATTTGTCAAGCAAAAAGGCGGCACGAGCCATATATCCGCTGTCCTCGAGCAGCGAAATGAAAAGAAACAGCAGCAATATCTGCGGCAAAAAGACAACGACCCCGCCGACACCCGCGATGATGCCGTCTGCGACAAGGTCTGTCAAGATTCCGGGCGGCATTTGTGCCCTGACAAAATCAGCGGCCGCACCGAAAGATTGTTCCAACAAATCCATCGGCAAACTCGCCCATGAAAATATAGTTTGAAATACCAAAAGCAGTACTGCAACCAAAATAATCAGGCCAAAAAAGCGATGCGTCAGTATCTTGTCGATCTTGTCCGACAGCCGATGCTGCTTTTGGTCGCTATGCCAAACCGACTCCTGCACGACCTTTGAAATAAAGTTATACCGAGCAAATATCTTGCCGTTATGCCCTGACTCTTCATCTGCCTCGGCAAATATATGCGGAATGGACGGTGTCGTATTCAGTACTTCGTGAACTTTCGACGCCAATTCCTCCAATCCTCGGCCAGACTTTACATTCACCGCGATAACGGGCGTTTTTAACATGACGCCCAACATTTCGATGTCGATCTGATGTTTCTGTTTCTCAAAAACGTCGATCATCGTCAAAGCGATAACCACGGGTATGCCAAATTCGAACATTTGCATTACCAAATACAAATTTCGTTCGAGATTGGTAGCATCAACCACCGCAACGATGGCGTCCGGTTTAGGAACGTCTGCCAAATCACCTCGAATGACGCCGCTGGCGATATGCTCGTCGAGTGATGTTGCGTCGAGGCTGTACAAGCCCGGCAAGTCGATCAGATTGGCAGCTCGGCCGTTCACGGCCCAAGGCCCTTCCTTGCGTTCAACAGTGACGCCGGGATAATTTGCAACTTTTTGTTTTAGGCCTGTGAGAGCGTTGAAGAGGGTAGTCTTGCCGGCATTCGGGTTACCGGCAAGAGCGATCGTGATTGGTTTATTTTTTCCGCTGTCGTTCATTCATCGTGAGGTACGCTGCCAGTTAAACAACTACTTCGATCGCATCAGCCTCGTTTTTTCGCATCGCCAGGCTGTAACCGCGAAGCCGCACTTCAATCGGATCGCCAAATGGGGCTGCTTTAATGACCTGCACCGCAACACCCGGAATTAGGCCCATTTCCATCAGGCGACGTGTGATAACACTATTCCCGTTAACCGAGGTTACGCGGGCATCCTGTCCAACCGGCAAGTCTCTCAAGGTCATAATATCTCAGTTTTTCTTTTCTTCTTTTTTGGGCTTCATCTCCCAGAGCACGTTGACGATCACCCATTTTCCGTTCATCTTCCCAATATGCATGTAATCAACCCAGTCACGCATTTCGAGTTTTACGGTCGCAGCCCCACCAGTCACATCCAGGATCGTTACATCCTTTTGCTGCTCGCTGGCAGGTGTGCTTTTGCCCGAACCGCCGCGGGTTCCCTGTACCAGTGCCATAGCGGTCATTTGTCCGAGACTGCTCTGCCCCTGCGCATTGGTGCGGGCTATGCGCTTTGCCAGGTCAGGGCTAAGCGCACTTTCCATTTTGTCGCCATTGCCCTCGTACCAACCCTCAGCATAATTAAGGGCAGTTCGCTTTATCGCCTCTTTGTCAGCGGCGGTTTGTCCAAAGATCGAGGCCGAAAACGCGGCCAGAAATAAGAAACCAACAAATAGACTCTTCATCAGAAACTCCTTTCCACAGAAATAGTAACCTAATTGAAAATGATTTTCAATTAAGAACGACAAGATTTTTATCCGGTCCGCGGGTTATACGAAATTTTACCTACGAATGTTTGAACTTTGCGAGACCAAATCTGCTTGATACGGGCCAGCCGAAAACCTGAGTGGAATACGGCTCTCAGTTGCAAGCCAAACCTTCAAGCCAAGCCCATCGAGGTCCTTATTATCAGTTTTGATGGTAATTAATTGGGCCGAGGCTTTTTCACCATTTATGGTGATCTCAGTCGGATTGGAAGGCCTCAGGGTAAAGACGTATGATTTCGATTCCCAAAAAACCGCGACTCTAGTGTCATTGACGGGATTAGCCAGGTCTTTGCTCGGTTTTAGGTTAAACGAGCGCATGGCGTAAATGAGCGACAGAAACGTATGAGTACCAACCGGGGAATCAATGGGCTTTGCCGCGTCAAACGTGACGGCTCCGGTTCTCTTGTCAAAAACTACTGTCTGACTGAGCCCGGGCATTAGCGACGTTGATTTTGACTCGATCTTCGACGGAGTCAACGTCTCGGGATCGACCTGAACTGCCGCAGAGCCGCTAAAATCACCCGGGCTGTTCCCGGTGGCGGTCGCCGTGAGCAATAAACTATCTGCCTTTTCAAACAGTTTTCTCTCGCGAGCATTCAGAATTAACGTGCCGACAAGTTTGTCACCAAGATTGATGCGATATTTGAGAACCTCGCCAAGCTGAAATCCGAGCTCAGGCAAAAGCGGCTGATTGTCTATATATTCCGGCGGCGTAGGTGACGGATTCGGCGTCGCTTTTGTTTTCGGGGTCGCGGTTGGTTGCGGCGTCGGTGTCGGCGAGGGCAATTCCGGTTCCGGCATCGAAATGGAAGTCAGTGTCGCCTTTATGTCACCTTTTGCCCATTTGAATCGAACTTGAACCGGAATTTTGTGTTCGTCGGCCGAAAAATTGATTCTAAATTCCTTGATTCCATGAGCGGCAAAATAATCGCTCTGGACCGTTGAAAGGACGGTTTCGAAATCGCCCGCATCGGTCCTTATTTTTTCCGTCGTGCCCGGAACTAGCGTAGCTGTGTATAATTGTTCATCCTCAAAGACAGGAAAAGTTCCCGCACCGCCGGCTTCTCTCAGCTTAAATATCAAAGTCAAAAGATCAAAATTCGACGTTGGCTGGGCTAGGTAATTGGCAATTGTTTCTTTTGGAACCACACTATCGCGGCTGCTGGTCGTAATATACAACGGCAAGCCCGTATCCGGTGCGGCAAATGTGGTACGGGCCTCGTCAAAAAGGAAAAACGCGGCGCTTGCGACGTCCTGGGTACGAATTTTCCCGCGAACTTCGACAGCATCCTTGCCGCTCAACTTTCCGCGTGAGATCACGTGAGTTTCTGCGTAGCCGGCGTCGGGAATCTTGCCAAATGAAATGGTGTATGAAAGTCTTTCGCCGATCCTGAAGATTGACGACGGGCTCACAGGGACAGCCGTTTGAGCATTTGAGGAATCTGCCCAGAATAATCCCGCCGCGGCGACGGCGGCCAGAAGCATGATGGCCATGAACAAATGTCGCAGCGACAGCTTTATAAATGAAGGGCTAATCTCAATCATCGATCGCAAAAATCAAACTTCGGAAATAATTCGCTCCAACGCTGCTCGCCGGTCGGCGGCGGCGACGATCGGGCGGCCGATTACTATATAGTCCGAGCCGTTGGCCAGCGCCTGCCCAACCGTTGTTACACGCTTCTGGTCATCCTGAGTTGCAGAAATCGGGCGAATCCCCGGCGTTACGGTCAGAAAACCCGGATTGGGCACAGCCGCTCTCACAGCAGCGACCTCGTGAGGCGATGCAACGACACCGTCAAGGCCAGATTCGGATGTCAACCGGGCAAGCTGCACCACTTGAGACTCAACATCTGATAAGACGCCCGTCTCGGCTAGCAAGTTACGGTCGGAGCTTGTCAAAACGGTCACGCCAATTATTAGAGGGCGTTTTAGGTTCTCTCGGTTGCAGACATCTTCAACGGCGTCAATAGTTTGTTCCATCATCCGCCGCCCGCCTGCGGCATGAACATTAAACATCCATACGCCAAGCCGTGCGGCTTCGACGGCCGCATTTGCGACCGTATTTGGAATGTCGTGAAATTTGAGATCAAGAAAGACTTTGACGCCTGACTCTACGATCTCGCGGACTACTGCTGGCCCGCACGATGTAAAAAGCTGCAATCCGATTTTGAAGGCGCCAATATTTCCGCTCAGTTCACGGGCTATTGAGAGCGCATCGGATGCCGAATCGACATCCAGTGCGACAATTATTCTGTCTCTGATATCAGAGTCAGTTGAGGAGACTTCAAAAGGTATGTCCATTTAGTCAGTCGAGATCGAGCGGGTTTCTATAGGGTGCGAGTGTATCGGAATCTGCTCGTTTCAGGGCTTCTTTAAATTTCTCTTCAAGCAGTCGTTCACGGTCCTTCATTGAGGACATTTCCTGCGCAAAGATATTTTCGCGCTGTTCTTTCTGTCGGTGCAGGTCATTTTTCAGGTCTTCAAACGATCCAAGAATTTTTCTCTTTTCCTCGTGCGCCAGCAATGCGCCGGTGTTCGCATCAACCGTCAAGGCTGCCTCGCAACATGGGCAAATTATCGTGAATTTTTCCATCCCAATCGAGATTATACAATAGGATTACTTGGAATTCACCAACCTGGGCCGGTCGGCCTTCTTCTCGGCTTTTGATTTGTTGGCGAGGCTCATCAACTCAGCTGCCGAAGCCGCCTGCAAATTCGAAATAGTGTCGGTTCTGGTTTCAACTTTTCTGCCGCCCTTCAGCGTAAACAACACGCGTTTATCCTTGGGGTCAGTCCATATGAATTCAACCCGTTCGAGTTCAGGATGATTTTTGAAAACCCTGATTTCGTGAATCGCTCCGTCCTCGTCCATGGTGACGGCGGCCTCGGAATCTTCGGGCGCAGGCCGGAACTCCGGCGGGTGCGGCGTTGCCGACGGATCTGCGTTTGGCCGGTTTTTGCGGTCACGAGCGGTTCCCGGGCGTCCCGGCCCCGTATTCGTCGCCTCCTGATTCGCCTTAGACACGGGCGCGCCATTTCCGGCTGTCTGGGTATCCTTTGCAGACGAACAGGCCAGGCCCAACGCAACGACTGAAAGAGCTAGATATTGCTTCATACGTTTGCCAGCTTTGATGCCAGATTCTCCTTTACACCGGGCCAATCGCTCTCAATAATGCCAAAATATACCGTATCCCGAAACCTGCCAATCTCTGTGATCATATGATTGCGCAAGACACCTTCCTCGACCGCTCCGATTCGGCGGATGGCGCTTCGCGATTTCTGGTTGTTTGCATCAGTTTTCAATTCGACGCGAACACATTTCCATACCTCAAAAGCGTGCGCGAGCATTAGAAGTTTTGCTTCGCTATTGATCACAGTCCGCTGCCATTGCGGATTTATCCAAGTCCAGCCGATTTCGGCCTTTCGATTGGCAGTATCGATATTCCCAAAGCGGGTCGAACCAACGACCGTGTTACTCGCCTTGTCGATTGTCACGAATGGGATTGATTTGCCGAGCATCTGGTCTGCCAAAGCTGATCGCACATATCGCTCCATGTCCGTTTTGTCCTTTATTACATTTGGAGCCCATTCCCAGATCGATTCGTCCAAGCCAACGCGACAGAGCGCGGGTAAATGATCCACCCTGAGTGGCTCAAGACGTACAAATTCACCCTCAAGGATTACTGGTTCCACTTTCATTCGATTCTAGAATAGCAAAAAATGGACAGGCCTATCGACCTGCCCAGTCAAAAAAAGGTAGCCAATCCTACACTGCCTAGATGTCGTAATACATCGAAAATTCAAGCGGATGAGGCCTCAGCCGCAGCGGTGTAATCTCGTTTTCCCGTTTATAGGTAATCCATCTTTCGATCAGGGACGTTGTAAATACATCACCTTTTAGCAGGAATTCGTGATCGTTTTCAAGAGCCGTCAGAGCCTCGTCGAGCGAACCCGGGAGCGACGGGACGTTGGCCAATTCCTCGGGCGGAAGATCATAAATGTCCTTGTCAAGCGGTTCACCCGGATCGATGCGGTTCTGAACGCCGTCAAGTCCCGCCATCAGCAATGCTGCAAATGTCAGATACGGATTGCACGCCGGATCGGGCGGGCGGAATTCGAGCCGTTTTGCTTTTGGCGAAGACGAGAACATCGGTATGCGGACAGCCGCAGAGCGATTACGGGCCGAATATGCCAGGTTAACCGGAGCCTCAAAACCGGGAACGAGACGTTTATAGCTATTGGTTGTCGGAGCTGCGAGGGCGACGAGCGCCGGGGCGTGTTTTAGCAGTCCGCCGATATAAAATTTTGCCATTTCCGAAAGCCCGGCGTATTGATCGCCCGCAAACAGTGGATTACCGTCTTTCCATAGCGACTGATGGCAATGCATTCCCGAACCATTATCACCAAATACGGGCTTTGGCATAAATGTCGCGGTTTTTCCGTTTGCGTGAGCCGTATTCTTTACGACATATTTGAACAGCATCAAATTATCGGCTGTATGAAGCAGGTTTGAGAATCTAAAATCGATCTCACATTGCCCCGCAGTAGCAACCTCGTGGTGGTGACACTCGACATGGATCCCAACCTCGTCAAGGATCGACGAAATCGTATTGCGAATATCGACCAGAGTATCAAGCGGCGCGACGGGCACGTAACCTTCTTTTGGGCGAATGTGATAGCCATTGTTCGGGTTATCAGCCGTGCTTTCGCGACCGGAGTTCCAGTGCCCTTCGTCCGAATTAACGTGAAAGCCTGCCGAATGTTGATTATTGTGATAGCGGGCCTCGTCAAAAATAAAGAATTCGGCTTCGGGGCCGACATTTATTGTATCTGCGATTCCGGTGAATTTCAGATAGCTCTCGGCACGCTGGGCAACTGACCGCGGGTCGAGCCAATAGCCTTCCTTCGTGATCGGGTCAACCGCATTTGCAATCAGGCACAGCGTCGTGTCGGCTGTGAAAGGATCGATCCAAAATCGCGACGGATCAGGCACGAGCAGCATGTCAGACTCGTGAATAGCGGCCCAGCCCCTGAGACTGGAAGCATCAAACCCAAAACCGTCCTCAAAGCTGTCTTCCGTCAATTGGCCGATCGGAAAAGTGAGATGGTGCCAGGACCCGATAAGATCGGTAAACCGGACTGACACAAATCGGGCCTCTTGATCGGCCGCATAACCTAGTACATTCTTCGCGTTCATAGTTCTCCTAATATTTAGTTAGATTAGATTATTCCTGACTCTCAAGAATTTGATTCTAATACATTGCTCAGGGCCTCAGAAACCAAAAAACAGATTGTCCGCTTGAGACAATTTCTCCTACAAAATTGTAGGATTCGGTATTTGACGCCCACATATTTGGCATCAAAAATGCCTTTGCCGCAACATTCGGCAAAGGCATTTGCTTAGTCCCTTTTAAGAAAACGTCTATTAAAACACTAATTCCTGACCAACCACAATTTTTGAGATTTTGAATTCAAAAGTTCGCGGTACCAGATAGGCGAAACGATTCTTTGAATCAAGGAATTCCGGCTTGAATACAAACTTCAGCTCTTTCGAAGTAGGCGAAAAAAGTGGATCGCCGGCATCATTGGTCCGTTTGAAGTAGAACACTGTCATATCACCCGAGCCCTTAGGCGCGTTAAACTGTGCCAGCTCGCGTTCTTCGCCCTTATCGTTGACCAGTTTTACATTGCCTTTTAATTCTTCATAGGTCATTCCCTGAAAAACACCTTCTTCAACGGTGGCTCCGGATGCGTCAGGGGCCTTTGTCAGGGTGATCACATAATATTCCTTGCAGATTGCGCAATCAAGAAAACGCTTCTGGCTTGCGTCAAATGCAGCCTTATCAGCATCGCTCATCTTGTCGTAATCGGCACCCAACTGTCTGAGCCTGACAATTGCCTGACGAATCGGAAGGGCCGAATGCAAACGCAATGTTACGGGTGGCGGTCCAAAATTGCGTGCGACGCTGCGCGGATCCGATCCGCCGCGGTTGGCTCCCTGGCCTTGCTCTCTAGCGATCTGTCCGGCCGCCGCATTCGCAGATCCAGTGGTGGATTGATAGGGTTTCGCCCATCCCGAATCGTTATAAAGCCGCAAGGTCTCTTCCTTTCCCCAGGTGGAAAGCGGTTTTTCGAGCATCTTCTGACCAAAGGTCGAAGCGGTCATCGCGAGCATTCCGAAAACTAACAAAATTCTGCTGTACTTCATATTTTTATTTCACCTTAATTCGGAGGTATGGACAAACATACATTTTAAGTTAAACCATCCAGCATATCAACTAAGATTTAGCCCACACGGCCCGAAATAAATTTACAGCGAACCAACACGCGTCATTTTTGGCGCCCAGTCCCGCTCAAGCACCACCAACAATCTCGCCAATCAGATCATAATCATGGGCCTGTGTAATTCTGACGTTGTAAACCGCACCGATGGCGGGCTCGAGGTCTTCCGGTATGTCATTGATCAAGATATATCCGTCGATCTCCTGTGCCTGGCCCTCGAGACGCCCCTGAAAAAGCAGGTCCGATTCCTGCGACAGCCCTTCGAACATTACTTTGTGGGTTTGGCCAATCTTGGCGCGATTGATCTGCCGGCTGATCTTGGCCTGTTCTTTCATAAGGCGATTTCGCCGCTGCTTGGCAACTTTGGGATCGACTTTATTCGGCAAATCAAAGGCGGCCGTGCCTTCTTCGTCCGAATAAGTAAAAACGCCGACATTGTCGAAACAGCAATTCCTAACAAATTCGATCAGTTCCTCAAAATCCTCGTTTGTTTCACCCGGAAAACCTGTGATGAAGGTCGTTCGTATAGCGATTCCGGGCACGGCATCGCGAACACGGACAATTAACCGTTCAAGTGAATCGCGCGTTCCCCCACGCTTCATCAACTTCAAGACGTTCCGCGAGGCGTGTTGGAGAGGCATATCGAGATACTTGACCGCCTTTGGCGTTTCGGCAATGGCCGCCAGAAAGGCATCTGAGATATGGGTAGGAAAGGCATACATCGGACGTATCCATTCAATTCCATTGACCTCGCCTAGGGCCCGGATAAGGGCTGCCAAAGCGTCCACCTCACCAAAATCTTCACCATAACGTGATGAATCCTGAGCAATCAAAACAATCTCTTTGACGCCCTGGTCCGCGAGCATTCTGGCTTCCTCGACAATCGAGCCAAATCGCCTCGATCTAAATGAACCGCGCATCGACGGTATCGAGCAAAACGCGCACGGGCGGTCGCAGCCCTCGGCGATCTTGATAAATGCAGTATGTGATTGGGTCGCGCGTAGCCGAGGCGTGTATTCGTCGTATAGGTAGGTCGCGGTTTTGTTGCCGATTGGCGTGATTGTAAGTTCGGCCGGATCAAACGACTCGTCTGCCGCATTGAGTATTTCCCGAACCTGCGACGTACCGATGAAGGCGTCAACCTCTGGAAGTTCCTTGATCAAGTCGTCACGATATCGCTCGACCAAGCATCCCGCCACAACAACGCGTTTTGCAAGTCCCTCAGCCTTCCAGCGGGTGGCCTCGAGTATCGCATCAATGGATTCCTGCTTGGCCGATTCGATAAAGCCGCAAGTATTTACCACAACAGTCTCGGCCTCGTCGGCATTACTGGTAATTTCGTAACCCGCATTTGCGAGATCGCCCATCATTACCTCACTGTCCACGAGGTTTTTTGGGCAACCGAGACTAACAAATCCAACTTTCTTCATACAACAAAATCCTTAAAGCAGCTCCAAAGAGCAAACAATTAGTTTAACACTTTCTGCATCGACCTGGGCGGAGCTAACTGTTCCTGTAGTGGGTTAATTTGAAACCCCATCTTTTTCTTTTTCCGCTGAAGGCGGCGGGTAGCCCCGTCGTTTACGGCGGGGCCGGATGTGGCCAACGATGTTTTTAGCCCGTTTCAACGGGCCTACCTCTTCAAGGTGGCTTAAGCCCTGATGAGAAGGACGTTAACGCCCTGTTTGAAAAACTCGAGGAACCTAACCCCGCCGAAAACGACGGGGCTAGGTGCCGCCTGCGGCGGAGTGAAGACGAATTTCAAACTGAAACACTACTACTGTTCCTTAGCCGATCCAGCAGCGATTGGACCTCGGCGGCTTCCTGCGGTGATAGGCTAAGGTCACCGAATCTCACTTTGTGATACTTTTCTGTAATCGCGACAGCCTCAGGGATTCCGGTGGCAGCGGCGAATTCAAGGGGCGTTTGAAATGAATTTCTCGTTACGCCTCGCGCCGTCAATATCTCGATCATTTCTTCATAAAATCGAATTATCGGGCTATTCGGCCGTTTTCTGAGCCGTTCGCGCAGGCGTTTCCAAATCCGTGATTTGAGGAGCCGTCCAAAACTCCATCGAAGCACAAAAATTCCCGCTGCCAGCGCGACGATGCATACTGCCGCGTAACCGACCGCAATGAGACTAGCCTTGCGGCCATTGTCGCCTCGCACCTCGGCAAGCCATTCGGCGGCGATGTCGCGCGTAACGCCAAGATATGACGCTATGATCTGCTGATACCCGGCAAAACCCGAACGCGCGTTCCTTGCAAGCGATTGTTGTTCCTGATTGTCGAACGCAACAAAATTTTGTATCCAAAATGTTTCGATGGCTTCTAGATACTTGGTAAATGCCGCCGTAAAGCCTGTTGGCGGCGAGGTGTTCTGCCCGGCAAATGGCGTTGGGTCAAACGAAACCCACGAATCCGTCTGTGGAAAATAAACTTCAACCCAAGCGTGAGCATTGCTTTGCCGAACGATAGTTACACCGGCGGCGTCGTTGAATTCGCCTCCGTGAAAACCGTTAACCACGCGGGTTGCAATTCCCTGTGTCCGAAGCAGAATTGCCATTGCGGTAGCAAAATACTCGCAATGGCCTTCGCGAACGTTAAACAAAAAGTCCGAAAGAGGCTCACGCCCGGACGCCTTTTGTTCGAGCGTGTAGCCAAAGTTTGCCTGCAGATATGACTCGACCGCTCGGGCCTTGTCATATCGATTGGCGGCTCCGGCAGTAATCCTTGCCGCAAGTTCGGCGATTCTTAGGTCGTAGACGCCGGGAAGTGTTCGATAGTTTTGGCTATCAGCCAAATATTGCTGCGAATCCGAACGCAGAACGCTGGCCGCCGGAACGTGCCGATCGGAAAACACTCTGTAGCTAATTCGCTCAGATGACCGTGTGTGACTGATCGCGCCGTAAGCGTCCTTGTTCACAAACTGAAAATTGCCTTCAATGCCGACCGCCCGCGGCAGGGCGAATAGCACAGGTGTATCAAGCGGTTCGAGATAAATGGTTTGCGCAAATAACCGATTTCGGCCGGATATCTTATCAAGGAGAATGACACCTCCGTCGCCGGCTCGGCGAGCCTCCTGCTGACCGGCTTTTGATCTGCTCCATGTACGGTTGTCAAAGGTATCCAGGGCTATGCCGCGAAAGTAGAGACCCGCCGCGTTATCGATGTCGCCATCCAGTTTGACACGCATGACGACGGAATTGTCTTTTTGAATGGTTCCAAACTGGCCGAGGGTGACCCTGTCTGAAAAACCCGAAAAAGTTGACAGGCCCCGTTGATCACCGCCAAATCCAGCCCCACCTACCCGTGGCAGGGCAAAAAACAGCGGGATTGCCAGCCCTCCGATCAGCAGGATCAAGGCAAATGAGACAAGCGGCAGCCGACGGACGTGCGAGACTGCTTTTGGTTCCGATGTCTTGGCTCGCGTCGCCGCGTCGATCCCGGCAATAGTGCGTTCGACCAATCGAGATGTTCGCCTAATCTCAAATGCAATAATGGCACAGACCAGCACGAGCAGATATGCCAGGAATGACACGAGGTAAAGAGCACTGATACTAAGCCCGGCGCCGAGCAGAACCTCAAAAAACGCCATCAAGTACAGAAATATCCAGTCGCGGTCACTCTTTTTCTGAAGCAGCTTGACCCCGGAAAGGCACAGTATCATTCGGGCCAGCATGCCGGCAATCCAGGTCTCACCACCTACAGGCGGAATCAATTGCAGATACCATATCCCTTAAAACACCGGGAGAGCCAGTACGATGAGCGCCGTGCCGGCCCTTTCGGAAATCTGCCAATGCGAGTCTTCGAGAAGCCAGGCTCCGATTAGAACAGCAAGAAAAGTTCCGGTAGTTCCGACGCCAAACGTGCCCGAAACCCACAATGCCAAAAAGCCGCAGAAGACGGCTGCATAGGAGACGAGGCGAAAGAATTTCTCAAAACTCACTAGATTAATTATATCGTGTCGCCGCGAGAAGGTTGCAATATTTTGCCCCGCATCGATACCCGTTCCGTTATATAATCACGCAAGGCTAAGATGGAAACTACAAAGCAATCAATTGATGCGATCTCCTCTGTTGGAGAAATCCGGGCGTGTTTTCCGGCACTTCAGCGAATTTATAACGGCCTCCCCGTCGCGTATTTCGATGGCCCGGGCGGTACTCAGGTGCCGCGTTCCGTGGTTGAGGCGATGAACGATTATCTCTACAATCACAACGCCAACACGCATTGGGCGTATCCGACCAGCATCGAAACCGATGAGATACTCGCAGCGTCGCGGGAAACGATTGGCGAATTTCTCAATGCCTCGCCGGATGAGATCGTGTTTGGGCAGAATATGACGACGCTCACGTTTCACCTCGCGCGTGCACTGGGCCGGAAATGGGGGCCGGGAGACGAGATAATCGTCACGGAACTCGATCATCACGCCAACTCCGACACATGGCGTTCGCTCGAACGGGACCGCGGCGTTACCATCCGCGTTGTGCCGTTTGACACCGAAACCGGCCAGCTCGACCTCAACGATCTGGCGAACTTGCTCAATGAAAAGACAAAACTCGTCGCGATCGGGGCCGCTTCGAATATACTCGGCACAATCAACGATTTTGAAAAAGTGGTCGCGATGGCCCGCCAGGCCGG
>Ga0138256_10002733_pt1 | contig 18833 bp, 18 predicted proteins | sample KNB2016incub_MG_FD_105486 | JGI IMG/M metagenome (GOLD analysis project Ga0138256, IMG submission 105486) | Active sludge microbial communities from wastewater in Klosterneuburg, Austria - KNB2014incub_MG | ecosystem: Engineered > WWTP > Activated sludge > Unclassified | place: Austria... | reverse complement strand
TTATATTGTTTATATTTGCTAAACTTTTCAAAAACAATGATGAAATATAAAAGAATTCTCTTAAAACTGTCCGGTGAAGCCCTAATGGGAGAGCGCCAATACGGTATCGATCCAGAACGTTTATCAGAATATGCACAAGACATTAAAGCCATTACCGATAAAGGCGTTGAAGTTGCCATCGTTATTGGTGGTGGTAACATTTTTAGAGGTGTTGCTGGTGCCAGTAATGGTATGGATCGTGTTCAAGGTGACCATATGGGCATGTTGGCAACAGTTATAAACGGTTTGGCATTACAAAGTGCTTTAGAAGATGCTGGTTTACCAACTCGTTTGCAATCTGCTGTTCATATCAACCAAGTCGCGGAGCCTTTTATTCGCCGTAAAGCCATGCGCCATTTAGAAAAAGGACGTGTTGTCATTTTCGGTGGCGGTACAGGAAATCCGTATTTCACAACTGATTCAGCTGCCGTTTTACGTGCTATAGAAATTGAAGCTGATGTTATTTTAAAAGGAACTCGGGTTGATGGTATTTATAATACTGATCCCGAAAAAGACACCAATGCTATTAAATTCAACTTTATTTCATTTGAAGACGTTTTACGAAAAGGATTGAAAGTAATGGACACGACAGCATTTACATTAAGTCAGGAAAACCAATTACCTATTATTGTTTTCGATATGAACAAAAAAGGAAACTTACTTAAAGTAGTTTCTGGCGAAAAAGTTGGAACCGAAGTAAATATATAAAGTTGATTTTATTTTTTTTGAATATTTGATTGAAAAAGTTTGATATTATGGACGAAGACATACAATTTATACTAGATACCACAAAAGAATCCATGGATAGTGCCATTAAGCACTTAGAAAAGCAATTTGTAAACATTAGAGCTGGCAAAGCAAGTCCTGCCATGTTAGGCAGCGTGATGGTAAATTATTACGGCGCTCAAACACCAATAACCCAAGTTGCCAATATTAACACGCCCGATGGTAGAACCATTACCGTGCAACCATGGGAAAAAAAGATGATTCAAGAAATTGAAAAAGGCATTCAAATAGCAAATTTAGGATTTAACCCAATGAATAATGGTGATATGATTATTATTAGCGTTCCGCCTTTAACCGAGGAACGCCGTCGTGATTTAGCTAAACAAGCTAAAGTTGAAGCAGAAGATGCTAAAATTGGCGTGCGAGCGGCTAGAAAAGACGCGAATAACGACATAAAAAAATCGGAGGATGTTTCAGAAGACTTGAAAAAGAATGCAGAAATAGATGTCCAAAAAATGACCGATTCATACGTTAGGAAAATTGATGAACTTTTCGATGCCAAAGAAAAGGAAATCATGACCGTTTAATTAAAAAACGATTCATCCCGACACCAATCGGGATGTTTTTTTATAACCTTATAGCGCAAGTTTCCGTACACATGTTAAAAACTTACATGCTTTTTTTGTTCTTTTCCTGTACGGTTGTTGTTCAAGGACAATCTTCCTATGAAACTCTTTCCCATCAACCACAGGATTCCATAAAAAAGAATTTTTTTAAAAGCCTAGGAAACGGTTATTTTCCAACAAAATACTTCAACTTCGATTTAAGATATCTTATAAAATTCAATCAGTACGAAGGGATACGGACGGGAACTGGTATTATTACCAATGATGCTTTTTCAAAAAAATTCAGAATAAACAGTTATGGCGTGTATGGCTTTCGAGATCATCGTTTTAAATACAGTGTTGGAGGAAGCGCACGGTTAAACGAACCTACCGATACATGGTTGGGCGTTTCTTATACCGATGATTTACAGGAAACAGGAAGCACCAAGTTTTTAACCGATAAACGCTTTTTCCAATTTTTTGAACCACGTTTGCTCAACATCAATTTGTTTCATAAACACATTACAAAAGCCATTACTTTAGGACACGAAATAGCGCCAAACATACAAACGGAAACCGAATTGACGCTAAGCGATATTGACCCAACTTATAGTTATAACTTTTTAACAAACAATGGTTTGCTTCATGCATTTCGATTAAGTACCGCAAAATTAGCAGTACAATGGCAACCTTTAAATACTTCTGAAGTTTTAGAAAGTAATACAAAGCCAAAAGAGCAATTCCCCATAATAACTTTACAATACACCAAAAGTTTTAAGGATGTTTTTAATAGTGATTTAGCGTTTTCAAAATGGGATTTTAGAACCATTTACCAAGCGGGAACGGAAAATATTTCAGAGATTACTTTAGTTGCAGGTGTTGCCAATGGCGATATCCCATTAACTCATTTATACCACGCCTACCCGAATAACATTAACAAAGAAACTGTTATGCAACGCTTTTCGGTAGCTGGCATCAATAGTTTTGAAACCATGTTTTTTAATGAATTCTTTTCAGATAAGTTTGCAACACTTCAATTTAAACATTTTTTAAAACCCTTTTACGTTACCGATCGTTATAAACCACAACTCGTTTTAATTACACGTTATGCAATTGGTGATACCAGACATCCTGAAAGGCATGAAAATGTAACATTTGGCTCATTAAAAAAGGGTTACACAGAATCGGGTTTCGAAATCAATAAGTTATTTTTCGGCTTCGGCTTAAGCTTTACCTACCGCTACGGCGCTTATCATTTACCGCAAATAGATGACAATGTTGCTTTTAAATTTACTTTTAACCTCACTTTGTGAAGTATTATAGCGGTTTTTTCTACCTTTGCCCAACTTTTATTTAAGGCATGTTAAAACTTTTTACCAAAGATTTTTGGGGTGTTATCGCCCGATTGATTCTGCGCAATAAAATTACTATTCTAGTTAGTATCGTTATTATTACCATTTTGTTTAGTACACAATGGAAAAATATGCGCTTTACCTATACTGAAGCGAACTTATTGCCAGACGACCACGAAGCAAATATTACCTATAATAAATTTTTAAAAATATTTGGTGAAGAAGGCAACCTAGTTGTTATTGGCGTAAAAGATTCTACCTTACTAACCGTAAATAAGCTAAATGCATGGAACAAACTATCGGAAGATTTAAAAAAATTCAAGGAAGTTGATGCCGTTATTTCTATTAAAGATCTTCAAAAACTTGAGAAAGATACCATCCATCAAAAATTCATTTTAAAACCTTTCATTAAAGATTCCATTTCATCTATCGCCCAAATTGATGAGCTTGAATATGAACTTTTCAACAAATATCCGTTTTACGATAATTTTCTGTTCAATAAGAAAACAAAAACGATTAGAACGATTATTTATTTAGATAAAAATATTGTTAACACGTCTGCAAGAAAAGATTTTGTTCTTAATGAATTAGAACCTAAAATCAAGGCTTTTGAAGAAGCCAACCATATAAAAGTACACATTTCGGGTATGCCCTATGTTAGAACCCTAAACGCCCAATTGATTGTTGATGAAATTGTATGGTTTGTTTTGGCTGCATTATTGGTAACTTCCCTTATTTTCTTTTTCTTTTTCAGGTCGTTTAGGGCGACTTTAATCTCATTAGTGGTTGTTTGCATTGGTGTTATGTGGACATTAGGAATCCTGGGTGCATTAAACTACGAAATAACTGTTTTAACTGCGCTTATTCCACCATTAATTATTGTAATTGGTATTCCAAACTGCATCTTTTTAATCAACAAATACCAACACGAAGTTCAACTACATGGCAATAAAGTGAAATCGTTGCAACGCGTAATTACAAAAATTGGTAATGCAACTTTAATGACTAATGTTACAACAGCCTGTGGTTTTGCAACATTTATACTTACTGAAAGTTCTCTTTTAAAAGAATTTGGTATTGTAGCATCTTTAAGCATCATTTCCATTTTCGTATTGTGTTTACTAATTATCCCGATTCTTTACTCGTTTTTACCGTATCCAAAAGATAGACATTTAGAACACTTAAACAAACGCTGGATTGGTGGCTTTGTTAACTGGATTGAGCGCATGGTAAAGCACGAACGTATCGCTATTTACTCAACCGCATTGGTACTGTTAATTGTAAGTATTATTGGGATTTACCAGATAAAAATTTCGGGAAGTTTAATTGAAGACATGCCGAAAAAAACAGAGTTTTTTGATGACATCCGTTTCTTTGAACAAGAGTTTAATGGCATCATGCCTTTGGAATTTATGATAGATACCAAGCGCAAACAAGGTGTTATGAAATTAGCAACGTTGAAGCGTATGGACGAATTGCAGGAATTAATTAATGAAACGCCCGAACTATCAAAACCTATTTCAGTAGTCGATCTGGTTAAATATTCCAAACAAGCTTATTATAACGGCAACACCAATTTCTACCAATTGCCAACGGCGCAAGAAAATAGTTTTATTTTATCATATGCCAAAAACTCAACATCAAAAATAGATTTACTTAAAAACTTTGTTGATAGTACAGGGCAATACGCACGTATTACCACTTTTATGAAAGATATTGGCACCGATAAAATGGCGCGTATCGAAGAAAATATACAAACCAAAATCGATAAATTGTTCCCAAAAGAACAATACACGGTTACCATGACTGGGAAAGCATTAGTGTTTCAAAAAGGCACCACCTATTTGGTTAAAAATTTAGCCATTTCCTTGTCGCTCGCCATCGTATTAATTGCCTTATTTATGGCGTATATGTTTAGGTCGGGTAAAATGATTGTCATTTCTCTCATTCCCAACCTTATTCCGCTTTTAGTAACCGCCGGGTTAATGGGCTATTTAGGCGTTCCTATAAAACCATCAACTATTTTGGTATTTAGTATCGCCTTTGGTATTTCGGTTGATGATACCATACACTTTCTTGCAAAATACAGGCAAGAATTGCAAGCCAATAACTGGAAAATAAAAACTTCGGTTTATGGCGCGTTGCGCGAAACGGGCGTGAGCATGTTTTATACATCCATCGTTTTATTTTTTGGATTTTCTGTATTTACCATTTCTAGTTTTGGTGGTACGGTAGCTTTAGGAGCTTTAGTATCAGCCACTTTATTATTTGCGATGTTATCAAATTTATTACTGTTGCCTTCTTTATTATTATCTTTGGAACGTAGCATTGCTAACAAAGAAGTATTAAGAGAACCTGCCATAAATATTATTCCTGATGAAGATGAAACAGAGGAATCTAATTCTGAATTTTGAAATCAACAATTTGATTTTTCAGCTTTGAAAACTTTATCTTTACATGATAAATTTTAACGCATATGCAAGCACGTACTGTTTCGAACTTATTAACTCAAGATTTTGTTAGTTCTGAAGTTGATATCAAAGGCTGGGTTAGAACTTTTAGAGCGAACAGATTCATCGCTTTAAACGATGGCTCCACCATAAATAATATTCAATGTGTAGTCGATTTTGAAAAATTTGACGAAACCCTTTTAAAACGCATCACAACAGGTGCCGCTATTCATATTAAAGGCGATTTGGTTGAGAGTCAAGGCAAAGGACAAAGCGTTGAAATTCAAGTAAAAGAATTAAAAGTTTTAGGCGATTCCGACCCAGAATCTTATCCTATTCAACCCAAAAAACACTCATTTGAATTTTTAAGGGAAAACGCTCATTTACGCACCAGAACTAATACATTTAGTGCGGTAATGCGTTTGCGTTCGGCCTTATCGTTCGCCATTCATAAATATTTTAATGAAAATGGCTTTTATTACGTGCACACACCCATCATTACAGGAAGCGATGCCGAAGGTGCTGGTGAAATGTTTCGGGTTACCAATTTAGATGCTAAAAAACCACCTTTAAATGATGAAGGCAACGTTGATTATGCTAAAGATTTCTTCGGAAAAGAAACCAATTTAACCGTTTCTGGTCAGTTAGAAGCTGAAACGTATGCCATGTCTTTGGGTAAAGTTTACACCTTTGGACCAACTTTTAGAGCTGAAAACTCGAATACCTCGCGCCATTTGGCTGAATTTTGGATGATTGAACCCGAAGTTGCCTTTATGGATTTAGCAGGCAACATGGATTTGGCGGAAGATTTTATGAAATACGTTCTAAAATACATCCTAAAAAATAATCGGGAAGATTTAGAATTTCTGGATGCGCGTTTGCAAGAAGAAGACAAAGCAAAACCCCAAGCTGAACGCAGCGACATGACGTTGATTGAAAAATTAAACTTCGTTACTGATAACCATTTTAAACGTGTAAGTTACACCGAAGCGATTGATATACTTCGAGATAGCACGCCTAATAAGAAAAAGAAATTCAAATACATTATAAAAGATTGGGGCACCGATTTACAAAGTGAGCACGAACGTTTTTTGGTAGAAAAACACTTTCAATGTCCCGTTATTTTGTTTGATTATCCAGCCAATATTAAAGCATTTTATATGCGTTTAAACGACGATGGCAAAACAGTTCGTGCCATGGATATTTTATTCCCCGGCATTGGCGAAATTATTGGTGGCGCACAGCGTGAAGAACGTTTGGACGTGTTAAAACAACGCATGGCAGCAATTAATATTCCTGAAGAAGAACTTTGGTGGTATTTAGATTTGCGTAAGTTTGGCACCGCTGTACATGCTGGTTTCGGTTTAGGGTTTGAACGTTTGGTGATGTTCGCTACCGGAATGAGTAATATTCGCGATGTCATTCCGTTTCCAAGAACACCACAAAATGCCGAATTCTAATTCCTGTGAAGACAGTAATTTTTTGAAGTATTCTTATATTTTAAATTGATATATTAAAAGACCTCACCCGTTTTCAAAACCAGTGAGGTCGTTATTAAAAATAGTTTTATATTTTTACAGAAACCAAATCACATTATGCTCAAGCAACATTTACAATTCAAATTATCGCAAAAGCTGTCGCCGCAACAAATTCAATTAATGAAATTGATACAGTTGCCAACACAAGCATTTGAGCAGCGATTAAAGCAAGAACTTGAAGAAAACCCAGCACTTGAAGGCGGTACGGAAGAATTAGAAAGTGATTTTGATGCTGATTTTGATAATTCAAATGATGAATATGAAGATTCGGAAACCATTGGAAACGATGAAATTAATGTTGATGAATATTTAAGCGATGATGAAATTCCCGATTATCGCACTCAAGTCAACAATTACAGTAGCGATGACGAAGAAAAAACAATGCCTTATGCAGCAGGAACATCGTTTACCCAGCATTTAATCAGTCAGTTAAACACCTATAGATTGGATGATGAAGAATTTGAAATTGCCGAATTTTTAGTTGGTAGCGTTGATGAAAGTGGTTATATACGCCGTTCTTTATCCGATATTATGGACGATTTGGCATTTACCCAAAGCGTTTATACTACCGAAGAAAAAATAAATAAAGTCCTTCACATTGTGCATCAATTAGATCCTGCTGGTGTTGGAGCCCGAAATTTACAAGAGTGTTTAAGTATTCAATTGCACCGAAAAGATAAAACACCGGACACCGCTTTAGCTATTGCCATTATTGACGATGCTTTCGACCAGTTTACCAAAAAGCATTATGATAAATTACTTCAGAAGTTTGATATTTCTGAAATTCAATTAAAAGATGCCATCCATGAAATTGAACATTTAAACCCAAAACCGGGTGGTTCTTTTTCAGGAAATAATCGTATTGTTGAACACGTTGTACCCGATTTTGCCATTAGAATTGTGGATGGCGAATTAGAATTAACCCTTAACGGAAGGAATGCCCCCGAGCTTCATGTTTCGCGAGAATACAACGATATGCTTAAAGGTTATAAAGAATCTAAAGATAAATCAGCATCACAAAAAGATGCCGTGGTTTTCATAAAACAAAAACTCGATGCTGCTAAATGGTTTATTGAGGCCATCAAACAGCGCCAACAAACGCTATTTATTACCATGAGTGCCATTATGCACTACCAATCGGAATACTTTTTAACGGGTGATGAACGCAACCTAAAACCGATGATTCTTAAGGATATTGCTGATGAGATTTCAATGGATGTTTCAACCGTCTCAAGAGTTGCCAACAGTAAATATGTTGATACACCTTACGGAACAAAATTGATTAAAGAGTTCTTTTCAGAATCGATGAAAAATGACCAAGGTGAAGACGTTTCAACGCGCGAAATAAAAAAAATATTAGAAACGGTTATCGAAGAAGAAGAAAAACGAAAACCTTTGACAGATGATACGTTGGCGTCGATTTTAAAAGATAAAGGCTACCCTATTGCACGACGTACCGTTGCAAAATACAGGGAACAATTGGATATTCCGGTAGCGCGGTTACGCAAAAAGATATGATGGATCGTGTTTTAAGGAGTATCTCGTTTATTTTTCATCCTTTAATCATGCCTTTACTTGGTGTGCTGTTTTATTTTTCAAAATCGCCACGGTTTATACCAACAGAAATCGTGCAGGCTAAGTTGCTATCGCTATTTATACTTACATTTATTTTACCTATTCTACTTTACTTTCTACTAAAAACATTAGGCAAAGTTAATTCCATCCATTTAAAATCAACTAACGAGCGTATTTTTCCGTTGGCTCTAAACTGTGTGGTTGTTTTAATTGTTATTCAACGCATAATTACACCTTCACAAATTATTGAACTTTATTACTTTTTTCTAGGTATTTTAATATCAACAATGGCGTGTTTAATGCTTGCCATTTTCAAATTTAAGGCGAGTATTCACATGATTTCCGTTTCCGGATTATTTATGTTTTTTATTGATTTGAGCATTCACTTCAGTATCAATATTCTTGGAACATTGGTGTTGATGAGTATTATTATGGGTGCTATTGCCACTTCAAGGCTACATTTAAAAGCGCATACTACAACTGAACTCCTTATGGGGATTTTTATAGGTGCGATTCCGCAACTGATATTAGTGAGTTATTGGTTATAAACCATCACATTTAAATAGTGTTTATAGCACATAAAACATCAAACCCACTTTTATAGCTTTCATATCAATGCTATTATCTTCAAGCTTAGCTTTGTTTGAAAAAACAGTGGTTAAGCCATAATACATATATAAATTCCAGGTATTATAACCTGCACTAAGGGTTAAACCATATTGAAATTTATTGAAATCGTCAGTATTCCTAAATTTTAAGTAACCCAAATCTCCTTTATACTTAGCGGTATCGAATAGTTCATAACCAACTTTAAAGCCTGTGTAAATGCGCCAGAACTTATATTCTGTTGGTGTTGAAGTGCGCCATCGAAACTCAATTGGAAGTTCGATAGATTGACTAGAAAATCTATTTTTGTTATAGGTATTATTATCACTTAAAATCGAATAAACGATACTGCCACTAGAATCTTTATTAAAAAGTAAGTTTTGATTAAATGAATTTAATGAATACCCAAGTCCAACACCAATGGCAATATTTCGATTTTTGTTTAATGGTATGTCCTTGATAATCCCAAAATGAAATCCTGTAGAAAATCCACTTTGCTTTATCCCATTTGGTTTGCTTCCTAATAAATTATAGGTTACACCTATATAAAATTGATCTTCCTTATAAAGTTCGTCAGCAACTTTTAAACTATCTTCTTGTGAAAAACACAAATGAGAACCAAACAAAATAAACAGAATTCCTAATAAAGATTTCATTTTAGTTGATATAATTAATTTTGAAAAAACCAGCAATGTCAATAAAATTGTGAAGGTATTAAAAATAAAAAAGCACTTTGAAATTTCAAAGCGCCTTTTTATAAAATTAAGAATTTAGAAATTAATTTCTGCCAAATACACTTCCTTTTTTAGTTGTGTAATTAATTTTTAAAGCATTTTGCTTGCGCAATTCCTGTTTAATATCTCCTATTAAACCCATATTAGCATCTTTATCTACTTTTAAAGCGGTAGTTAAAAATGGTATTAATTCTTCTCTTTTTGAAGCGCGTTCTGCGGCAATAAATGCAGCGATATCATTTACATCGGCGAATTTATCGTTTAGCTGAATCCTAGCTACATTACCATATTGTTTGTAATTTTCACTTGGCTTTCCTGCATATATATACATAACCAAATCTTTTTTATCTAGCTTCTCTACTTGATCTGCATAAGGTAAGTCATTTTGGATCATTAGAGTATTTTCCCTCATCACGGTAGCGACCATGAAAAAGAACAATAGCATAAACACAATATCGGGTAATGATGCTGTTGAAATTTCAGGCATCTCGCCTCCTGGTTTTTTATTAAATTTAGCCATAATAATGTGTTAAATTTTAATTATTGTACTTCTGAAAGTTTTTGAGGATATTCAACTTTTATTTTTTCAAGTTGCTCTTTTAACTTTGTTTTGTTTCCTGGCCAATTCACGTCATTAAGGTTTGCTTCCATTTTAGTAAAAGGCTGACCATATAAAGCCTGAGCTCGGGCATCCCTTAAAACGTTATACGCTGCTACAAGTTCGTTTTGAACAGCAATGTATGTTTTATAGGATGTTTCACGCTCGTTTTTTAATGATATAACCGCTTTATCTGGATTATCAGAAGAAGCTGGGTCTTTTTTCCCGTGACAATAGCTACATGAACCATCACCGCCGTTATCCAAAAATTCAATGGCTGCTTTTCTTAAATCTTTAAGTTCCATTAATTCATCTTCAACAAGCAATTGATCTTTACCATTAAGTAATACAGTGAAAATATTTTTCTGTTTTAAAACAACAGGTTCATTAGTATCTGGTTGTATTTCAGGTAATCTACGGTTAATACCAGAATCTGTTTCAATAGTAGTAGTTACCAAGAAAAATATTAATAGTAAAAAAGCAATATCGGCCATGGAGCCTGCATTTACTTCTGGTGCTGCTCTTTTTGCCATAATTATTTATTTAAAAGTTTTTTTGCACTTGATAAAAAGGTGGTAATGATTGCAATGGTTATAAGAATATAAAAAGCATATAAACCTGCTCCTACATTCTTAGAAATCCCTTCGGTAATTCCCAATCCTTTATCATTAAATTGTTTTAAGTCCAAATCTGTACCTGAAGATATCAAATAAGAAATTAATATAACCGCTAAAAACAAACCAACGGTCATCAACGTTTTTTTAATATCTCCTGCAAATATGCCTTTTATAACATATACAAGTATTAAGGCTACGACAACAAAAAGCACTATATAGGTAACTATCAAGATATTGTCAATCATGCTATCTGAATCTGTCATCATTAGCATTAGTGCAAAAATAGTTCCGATAATACCAATGGCGTAAGCGAAATACTTTAGTATTTTATGTAAATCCATGATTTATCTTTTTTTTATTTATTACTTCTTGTTTCTAATTAATAAGTCCATTAATGTGATAGAAGCATCTTCCATATCATTAACGATACTATCAATTTTAGCAATAATATAGTTGTAAAAAACTTGAAGTATCATTGCTACAACAAGACCAAATACAGTTGTTAAAAGTGCTACTTTTATACCACCAGCAACAAGTGATGGTTGCATATCGCCCGCAGCTTCAATTTTATCGAACGCTTGAATCATACCAATTACCGTTCCCATGAACCCTAACATAGGAGCTAATGCGATAAATAATGAAATCCAAGATACATTTTTCTCTAGTTGTCCCATTTGAACACCACCATAAGCTACAACAGCTTTTTCAACAGCATCTAAACCTTCGTCTGTTCTGTCCAAACCTTGATAGTAGATAGAAGCGATTGGCCCTTTTGTGTTTCTGCATACTTCTTTTGCTGCAGGAATGCCTCCAGATGCAAGTGCATCTTCAACTTCTTGAGTTAATTTTTTTGTGTTTGTAGTTGAAAGGTTTAAAAAGATAATTCTTTCTATAGCGATTGCTAATCCAAGAATTAAACATAATAATACGATCCCCATAAATCCAGGACCTCCCTCAATAAACCTCTTTTTTAATTCTTGATGAAACCCAAGTTCCTCTGCAGGAGCTGCCGCTTCATCTTGTGTCATACTTGCTACAGTTGTTGCAACTGTGTTTGTGCTTGCATTGGTTGTTGCATTAACAGTTCCAAATGCCATCATTCCTGTAATGGCAAGGATAGAAAATAATCTTTTCATGTTCTAAATCTTAATTTTATTAGTTAATTAAAGTGTTAAAGATATAAAAAAAATACAATAAAAAAATAAAAATTACAGCAGAGAGGAAGGGATTCGAACCCTCGATACCCTTTTGAGGTATACACACTTTCCAGGCGTGCGCCTTCGACCGCTCGGCCACCTCTCTATATTTCAATTGTACTTATTTACGGGGTTCAAATAACGAAAAAATCTTCAAACCTTAAAATTTTAAAGGTTAATTTTAAGAGATTTCTCCACATAAAGATGTTTCGTACATTAGCTTGAATGATTTGGAAGCTATGTTTTGTCCCAACATAAACATAAGTTTACTTATGGCTGCTTCTGTTGAAATATCTTTACCTGATATAACACCCATGTCCTTCAATTGGTTACTAGTTTCATAATGTCCCATCATCACACTTCCACCTGCGCATTGTGTAACGTTTATGATGTATATTCCTTTGTTAATAGTTTCTTTAATTAAGCTTATAAACCATGCTTCGGTGGTGCAATTTCCTGCTCCGTAGGTCTCCAAAACCACTGCTTTTAAATTTGGTGTAGTCAAAACACTTCTTAAAAACGCTAGAGACACACCTGGAAACAGTTTTACTAGTGCAATATTAGTATCCAAATTTTTATGAACTCGCAACAATTTTTTTAAATCTGGCTTAAATAAATATTCGTGATTTACTTTTAAGTGTACTCCCGATTCTGCTAATTCGGGATAATTTAAGGACGCGAACGCTTTAAAATTTTCGGCATTTAATTTTGTAGTTCGATTTCCTCGATATAATTTATATTCAAAATATAGACAAACCTCTTTAATTATAGGCACACCATCTTTTTGCAAAGATGCCATTTGAATAGACGTGATTAAATTTTCTTTCGCATCGGTTCGTAAATCCCCAATTGGTAATTGTGAACCTGTAAACACTACAGGTTTCGCTAAATTTTCCAACATAAAACTTAATGCGGATGCGGTATAACTCATGGTGTCACTTCCGTGAAGCACTACAAACCCATCAAATTTGGTATAATTAGATTCAATTATTTCGGCAGTTTGTACCCAATATGCAGGATTCATATTGCTAGAATCAATGGGTTTTTCAAAAGAAACCGTTTTAATAGTACATTCTAAAAGTTGCAACTCTGGTATTTTATCTAAAAGTGTTTTAAAATCGAATGTTTTTAATACACCTGTTTTAAAATCTTTTATCATGCCTATTGTTCCACCTGTATAGATGAGTAATATGTTTGGTTTAGCCATTTTAATTTCTGATTTAAATACTAAATACCTCTTTTGAATTTTGAGTCGTTATACTAGCAAGGTCTTCTAAAGATACATTATATATATGTGATAATTTTTCCAATACCTTTATTATATAGGTGCTTTCGTTGCGTTTGCCTCGGTATGGTGCTGGTGCTAGATAAGGAGAATCAGTTTCTAAAACAATATGTTTCAACTCGATTTGATTTAGAAACTGATCGATTTTTCCGTTTTTAAACGTTGCAACACCACCAATTCCTAACTTCATATTATAGGAAATGGCTTGATGTGCCTGTTCTAAATCCCCAGTAAAACAATGAAAAACCCCGAATAAATCATCATCTTTTTCGGTTTCTAATATTTCAAAAATTTCATTAAACGCTTCTCTGCAATGGATAACGATGGGTAATTTATATTTTTTAGCTAACTGAATTTGATATTTAAAAGCTTTCTTCTGAATTTCTAAAGTTGAAGTATCCCAATACAAATCAATCCCTATTTCACCTACCGCATAAAACTTTCGCTTTGCGAGCATTTCTTCTACATGGTTTAATTCTTCGGTGTAGTTTTCTTTAACATGTGTTGGATGTAAACCCGCCATTAAAAATACATGCTCTGGGAAATCTTGTTCTAATTGAAGCATGGATTCTGTATAAGTAGAATCGATTGCTGGAATGAAAAATCGTGAAACGCCTTGATTGATGGCACGATGTATCATATCGTTTCTATCAGCATCAAAAGCATCACTATATAAATGAGTGTGTGTATCAGTAATTATCATACGGTAAAAATAAAAAAGTCACCATTAATATGATGACTTTATCCATGCTATTTTATAAGTGAAAGACTTTAATCTAATTTACTAATTAATTTTTGAGCTGCTTTATAATCATCGGCATCTTCAGGAATGGTTTTTAAAATTTTCAAAGATGCATCGTATTGTTTCTGTTTCAATTTACTCAATGCCAAATACCAAGTGGCTTTATTTTTATAAACCGAATTGCCTTCTTTCAATCCATTTAACAACCAATCGGCCATAGCAAAATTATTCAGTTCTATATTGGTTACACCTCTATAAAATTGCAATTCAGTATTTTTTTCATCGGTTAGTAATAATTCTTTAAAAGCAACTTCGGCTTTAGCGAAATCCTTTTTGTTAAACGCATTTTCAGCCGTTTTAAGCAATCCATCTTGACTTCCTCTAACTGTTAAACTAATACTGTCGTAATTGGCATATTCGCCATAAACGGGGTTTGACAACTTATTGAATAACGTAATACCTATTAATAAGATAACACTCGCCGCCATAGCATACTGCCAAGGTTTAAACTGAATAACTTTTTTAAATGTTTCTTGCTTTTCAAAATATGCATTTGAAATAGTTTTTAAATTACTTTGAAATGCTGTTGAAGTTGCTTCATTTTCAAATTTATGTTCTAAAAATGAAGACAATTCTTTATACGTATTAAAACTTTCTTTGAATTTTGAATCTGTTTTAAAGCGGGTTTCAAAAGCATTTTTTTCAGTTTCAGAAAGGTCTTCTGAAAGATAATCTTCAAATAGGATATAATCTTGCTCTTCCATAGTGGTTACTTATTAAGTAGGTTAAATTTTGGCGATTCTTGAACCAGCTCCGTTAATTTACCAATACATAAAGATTTCTTTTTTCGGGCGTAGGCGTATGTTACACCTAAACTTTCAGCAACTTCTTCCATCGATTTTATTTTGAAAGTTGCCGTTAACAAATCTTTACAAGCGGTTCCTAGTTTGTTGAACATTTCAGTAAATAAGGCTTCTTTTTCGCCAAATACATCCGTTTCAAAAGCTAGTTCGTGAGCGTCTTCCCCTTTATATAAAAGTTCCTCCTTAATTGTTACCTCTTTATTTGAAGATTTTTTTAGTTCATTTAACCATTTGCGTTTGCATAGTAAAAAAAAATAGGCATCAAACGGGCAGGTTAATTCCAACTTCTTTTCACTTGCCTGATTGTAGATTGTTATTAACGTGTCTTGAATAATATCTTGCGCTTGATCGCTATCGCCACTATTCTGTTTAATGTAATTAATAACTTTTGGCACGAATTTATCATAGATAGCTTCTATAATAAAGGAGTTGTTTTGCAGCAATCCATCTATATATTTCTGGTCTTCGTGTAATTTTTTTTCACTCATTTACCCTTGTATTTACTGCTAATTTAAAAAAACTTTAAAATAAATGGGTAACAATTTATAAATGGTTTTGATATAAGGGTGTAACAACAAAAATTACAAATCAAAAAAATTAATTAATCCATAAAAATTAGAAATCATGAAAAAATCAATTTTAATTATCGCAACAGTAGCTTTTTCAATATTAAACGTAAACGCTACAAATGAAAACAAGACCCTTAACACTTCAACTGAAACTGTAACAATTACAAGAAATAACATCGCTCAAGTTTTTGAGTGGAAAGTTGAAACGACTCAAGGTATTTACTCAGGAACTTCCCTCTCATTAGAAAGCGCCAAAGAAATGATGAAACTATCAAGTTCTGGCGAGGTTGTAACAGGATCTGAAATTACAAGTTACTTCGTATTAAAAAGCGAAATGAACACTAACAGAAATTATTTCTGGGAAGTTGAAACTGAAACTGGTTCGGCAAAAGGTTATGCATCTTCAGAAGATTACGCCAATAGAATGATTGCTTTAGTAGCATCTGGTGATGCCATTGTATCGAAAATAATCATCAGCCAACCTCAACAATAAAAAATTAAAAATAAATCTCAAAACAGGGTAACAAACTAGTTGCCCTGTTTATATAATAATAAATAACAATTAAAACCCCATGTATCATGAAAAATTTAAAACACATTTTAGGAACACTTTTACTATCAGCTTTAGTATTTACAAGCTGTAGCAAATCAGAAGGCATCGACAACGATTGCGATGGTCTATGCACAACTGCCGAAGCATTTGGCAACATAAGAGATGAAGCTCTTGAAAAAATTACACAAAACTTTCAATTTGATGCCGAAGATGGCTCTATAACACTTACTTCAGAAAAAGGCGTTGAAATTATTATTAACGGTGGCTGTTTAACCAAAAACGGTAATGCTGTAACTGGTAACGTAGATTTGGAATATGTTGAAATTTTCAACAAAGGCAGCATGCTTGCTACCAACAAACCAACTATGGGTATTATGCCTAACGGAGATAAAGCCCTATTAATAACTGGTGGTGAATTCTTTTTAGAAGCCACACAAAATGGCGTTGCTTTAGAAACCAATTGCGGGTTTCAACTTATAATCCCATCTGATTTAACAGGTGGTACCGATAACGATATGATTCTTTGGAAAGGTGTTATTGATGAAGATGGCGACTTAGCTTGGGCCATTGATAAGCGCGATGGCGCCAACGGTCAAGGTGGCGTTTTTGGAGAAGGAGGCAATTACTATGCTTTTATGGGAAGCTTTGGCTGGAGTAACGTTGATAGATTTTACAGCGACCCACGTCCAAAAACAACCATTCTAGCGGCTGTTCCAGATGGTTTTGACAATACTAACTCTGCGGTATATCTTTCATATGATGGCGAAGAATCTGGTCTTGCACAATTAGATACTTATGATCCTTTAACAGGTTTATTTAGCGAACATTACGGACAAATCCCCATTGGTTTAGAGTGTCATGCTATTTTTGTATCGGAATTAGATGGCAACTGGAAATACGCTATAAAAGCAGTAACCATTGTTGAAAACGGCACTATAACTTTTACAAATAGTGAAACAGCTATTGCCACCGAAGCACAACTTACAACCATAATTAATGGTTTACCATAAATAATCTACATGTTTAATTACCTACTTACAAGTACCTACTAATGTTTGGTTAGCTCAATTCTTAACCTACTTATTAAAAACCAGAAGCTCAAGTTTCTGGTTTTTTCATTTTAATGGGTAACAAAAAACACTTCAAGTTGATATAATGGTATGAAGAAAAATGCTTTCATAATCATTCTTTTAGCTTTCACATTATTTATATTGTGGGCAAACCTCATCATGATAGCATCTCATTTTTATATGTTATAGAATAAGTGGTCACTTTTTGTATATTTATAAACAACTAAACTGAAAATGTATCATGAAGAAATACATCGTCCTGTTTTTACTTTTTGTGTGTATGCTATCGGCTTCAGCACAAAAACTGATGAACGACACCATAACACGCACTGCAACTATAAAAACAAATGTTACAGGAAATGCCGTTTTGTTTACACCAGAAACGCCTGTTTTAAATCAAATAGCTGGTGCGCCAAAAGCTTTTTTTACCCATTTCTGGGAATTTGGCGACGGACATTATAGCACGGAAGAAACTCCAAAGCACATTTATAAAAAAACGGGCGACTACGAAGTGAAGCTTTGGGCAACCAATAATTACGACAACGGAAAACCGCCAACTACCAGACCCAAAAAAATAGCCATTAGTGAAATATCTGAAACACCAAATGATATAGCGTCAATGGATGAAGATTTTATTTTGAAACGAAATAGAGAACCCGTTCCCGATGAAGAAATGGTACTTGTAATGAGTTACAAAAACCCAAAAGAGTATGTTACCAATGGGAAACTTTATCTGTTTTACAACGAGCATCAATACAAAGCAAATAATTTTGAACTTTTAGAAACCAGAACCTATCACAATGAAAAAAATATAGATGCTGAAGGATTTGCTTATACCCGAAACAGTGATGATGATGGTACCTATTTAGCATCTTCAAACACCGACTTCATTGAAACCAGAACCTTTTTACAAGATTCAACCGAAAAAACCAATTTGCCATTAACCATTGAAAAATCAAAAGCTTTTTATAAAAATTGGAGTCTTTTAGAATTCGACAATTTACAACCAAAGGAAGAACGCAACATCTTTATAAGTTTAAAAACAACGCCCGAAATGCTTAAAGATACCAGTGCCATTATTTCGGTGCGTGGTATTTATGTGCCAGATGCTAATTACGACAACCATAAAGTAAAAGATATGGAAATGGAAATTGTTACCTCGCACGATCCTAATAAAATGTCATCAAACGGTACGTTTATGAATTACAGATTGGTGCATTTTAAAACCTTAAAATATAAAATCAAATTTCAAAATAATGGTGAAGGTCCTGCAAGAACAATCCGTTTAGAAACTGATATTCCAGATATGTTGGATAAATCAACCATTAAGGTTTTAGATATGTATCCCAAATGTGAAATTTGCCCAAAAGAAACCGTTTTATATAGTTGTTTGGATACGACGTTTACAAAAACACAAGCCATTTTCACCTTTAAAAATATTTACCTTCCAGGGAGTGAACAAAAAAATGTGAAGGAATACGACTCTACCAAAGGTTTCGTAAAATACAGCATCAAGTTTGCAAAAGATTTTCATAAGCAAAAAACAAAAAGCAGAACCGCTATTATTTTTGATAAAAACGACCCGATAATTACCAATTATTCCACCACGCGCTTTTTACCTGGAATTTCTATTGGTGCGAAAGTGGGCGTTAACTCATTTTCTGATTTAAATAATTCTGAAAGTTACTTTTTTGGTGCTACGATTTCACCTTACA
>Ga0138256_10002731_pt1 | contig 18848 bp, 12 predicted proteins | sample KNB2016incub_MG_FD_105486 | JGI IMG/M metagenome (GOLD analysis project Ga0138256, IMG submission 105486) | Active sludge microbial communities from wastewater in Klosterneuburg, Austria - KNB2014incub_MG | ecosystem: Engineered > WWTP > Activated sludge > Unclassified | place: Austria... | reverse complement strand
TGACCACCAGCCCGGCTACCTTTGGCTTGAGCGAAGTTGCCGGTGCAAATGCATGGACGTCGGGAGCACTTTACAGCCAGATCAATACCTACCTTAACGGTACGGCAACCGCTTTGAACCGCAAACGTTCTGATTTTGGCCAGGAAAATGGCTATCAGGGCGCTCGCTCAGTTCGCTTCGGTTTCCGCTTTATCTTCTAAGATTTATTCTTTTTAGAACTTTGGGCCGTCTGATTTATTCAGGCGGCCTTTTTTTGCCCGCGACGAAGCCATGGATTTCCGGGAAAGACCTCGTCTGCAAGATGTGACAGCGTGTGGCAGTGAGGAAAGCAAACAAGGATGTCTGAAAAACCGAACCCGGTTCGCAAAATCGAGAATGTGGCCCTTGGCTGTATTATTGTGTGACGGGACCGGGCCTTAAATCCGCGTAGCGGATGACAGTATAAAGCTCGGTGCGTAAACGCCGGGAAAGAAACGCAAAACGGGAGGAAAGCCCGTGAATACGGGCGACAGAACCTTACCAAGGGTTCACACCTGTGGTTCTATGCGTAGCGCCATCTCCGATGGCTGAAATCGATGGTACTTTGACTTTTCAGACATCCTCATGAATCAAACGACGTACACACCAGGATATCTGTGTCTATCTGAGGACAGGCCCCGGCTACGCGCCGCCTCGAAACTGGCCAATCAGCTTTTTAAGCTTGGCCGCATCCGGGTGGTCGGGTTTGATTTTGAGGTAATTTTCAAGCTCATCAGCCGCACGGCGATTATTCTTGAGATTATAGACGTATAGGAGTGCAAGATTCCACGATGCGTCGGCAAGCTGGCCATTTGTGAGTTTCTTGGCCTTGAGCATCGATTTTTCTGCTTCGTTATATTGCTTTCCCTTTCTGAGAGCGATCCCAAACATCAGGTTAATATCCGGCGAGTCCGGAGCAATATCGACCGCCTTTTTGGCAGCATCGATTGACTCGCTCGTCAGGTTTTCCGCGTAGAGCGCAAATGCTAGGCCATACCAACTGTTGGATGACTTTGTATTTACGGCCGTCGCCTTTTGAAATGTCGTCCTGGCTTGCGCAAACTGCGCTTTTTTCAGTTGCTCACCGCCAAGCCGGTCGAGGGCGTAAAAGTAATCAGGGAAGAGTTTAATTGAATTTTCAAGCCCGGCTATTCCGGCATCAGTGCGGCCGCCGTCAAGGTCCGAGATTGCCCGATCATATGCCTGTTTGGCATCCGGCGGAATCTCCTGGGCAAAAACAACGCCTGCAACGCCCGGCTTCTCGGGTGCCGTTCTCCTGGCCCGCAGAAAAAAGTCCAGATTGATCGAATCCGACGTTCTACGCCCGCCCTGCACGATATTGACTATCTCGGCCTCTTGCGACTGCTCTTCATAGTCTGTGCCAAACGGCCTGACAAGCACGGTAAAACGTCCGGATGAAATGCCGATAAACTGAAATGAACCGGCACCGGCTGTTTTTGTCCGGCTAATCACCGTTCCGAGCTCATTCTTTAATTCCACATAGACATCCGACAGCGGGCGCCGATTGGCGCCGTAAACTTGGCCCGATATGCGGTTTGTCTGGCCTAGGGCGACGCCCTGGAACACAAGCAGCGTGCAAAACGCGAGCAAAACACCTGTTAGCCTAAATCCACAATAACGCATAGTACGACCTCCAAACTAAAACAGTCAGATGCTTGTTTCTAACTCAAAATATGCCCCATCTTCTCTTTTTTTGTCCGCATATAATGGGCCGCCGGTTCCTCGGCCTCAACCTCGATCGGTATTCGTTCGACAATGTTCAGCCCCGCACGCTCGAGCGCCGCCAGCTTTTCAGGATTGTTGGACATCACGCGGACTTTGCACAGTCCCAGGTCAAACAATATCTCGGCGCACTGCTGGTATGTTCGGGCATCGACCGCAAACCCGAGTTCCTGATTAGCCTCGACCGTGTCGGCTCCCCTATCCTGCAGGGCGTATGCACGAATCTTGTTGATTATGCCGATGCCGCGTCCCTCTTGCTGCTGATAAACGATGGCACCGCGGCCTTCGCGTTCGATCAGCTCCATTGCCAGGTGGAGCTGCGGCCCGCAATCACATTTGATCGAGCCAAACACGTCACCCGTCAGACACTGCGAATGAATGCGCACAAGCGTCGGCGTCTCGCCATCGAGATCGCCCTTATAGATCGCGACAAATTCTTCATCGCTCGTCAGCGAACGGTACCCTGCGATCAAAAACTCACCAAACGCAGTCGGCAGCTTGGCAGTCGCCACCTTTTCAACCGTAACGGCGCGGCCCGCCCACGGACAGTCAGTGGTGCTTTCCGCAAGATTCACGTTATCCAACATTCCGGCTCCTTATATATAACATAATTATACTCCCAATTTGCCAAAAATTGTAGATTTAAATCGGCAGAATCGCCTGTGGGCGAGGGCAGCAAACTATCTTTCACAGGTAAACGCAGATGAGCAGCAGAACGCGTTATCTGATCGGTGTTTTGTTCACTATTTCTCTGAAGACTTCCCTTTAAGCCAGCCGTTGTTCGATGTTTGCGGGTCCGCTGAGCGGGTCCGATGTGAGGTGAAGTTTTTCGTCCGAGTATTGCAGTTGATAGAGCCGCCAATAGAGGCCGCGTGCTGCGAGCAGTTCATTGTGCGAACCCATCTCGCGAAGCTCTCCATGGTGGAGCACGATGATCCGGTCACATTCCTGAATCGTTGACAGGCGATGGGCCACGACCAGCGACGTGCGGCCATCCATTACGCGCTCGACCGCCTGCTGGATGAGCTGTTCGGTTTCAGTGTCGATAGAACTCGTAGCCTCGTCGAGAATTAGTATCTTGGGGTCAAAGGCAAGCGCCCGGGCAAATGAGATCAGTTGCTTTTGCCCGACCGACAGGCCGGCACCACGCTCTCGCACTTCCGAATCGTAACCACCTTCGATCTGTTGCACGAACTCGTCGGCGTGCACCTCGCGGGCCGCCCATTCGACCCGTTCCCTATCAATCGTGTCATTGCCCAGTTTGATGTTGTTTTCGATGGAACCGCTAAAAAGAAAAACATCCTGCAAAACAACCGCGAAATTTGAGCGCAGGTCGTGCAGGTCCCAGTCGCGAACATCTACTCCATCGAGCAGTATGCGCCCCCGCTGCACATCATAAAACCGCATGAGCAGATTGGTTATCGTTGTCTTGCCGGAACCCGTGTGGCCGACCAGGGCGATGCTCTCGCCGAGTTCGACCCGAAATGAAACATCTTTCAACACCCAATCGTCTCCCTTATAAGCGAACCAGACGTTCTCAAACTCGATCTCGCCCATCGCCCGGCCTGATTTTTTAGGCGTTTTGGGACTTGTAATCTCGATTTCACGGTCAAGTAATATGAAAATGCGCTGCGACGCCACAATTGCGGCCTGCAGCACATTAAATTTGTCGGAAAGATCCCGTATCGGCTGAAAAAGCTGTTGTGAATACTGAATAAACGACGCCAGTATCCCAACCGTCAGGCCCGCTCCGGCCGCCGCAAAACCACCCAAATACTCATATCCAAAAGCAAAAATTACGACGGCGATGCCGATGGCCCCGATGAAATCGACCAGCGGATAAAACACTGCGTAGTAATATATCGTCTCAATATTGGCGTTGCGGTAATCGTCGTTAATGTCGTGAAATCGCCTTTGCGCCTTTGCCTCGGCATTGAAAAGCTGAACGGTCTGAGCACCCGAAATATATTCCTGGAGAAAGGCGTTGAGCTTTGCATTTCGCGTTCGTACGCGGTCAAATCCGTTTCGGGCGTGTTTGCGAAACCAGTTGGTCGCCGTGAACAGAAGCGGAACGGTTATCAGCGAGACCAGCGCCAATTTCCAATCCAGCCAAAACATGATGCCAATGATGGCAAAAATGATGACCAAATCACCCAAAACATCAATCACGCCTGATGTAAACAGCTCATTTAGAGCATCTACGTCACCGGTCAAACGGGTCATCGTGCGGCCGACCGGATATTGATCGTAATATGCGACCTCCTGGCGCTGCAGTTTTGTAAACAGCTCGGTCCGTATATCAAACATCACTCGTTGGCCAACGTTATTCAGCAAAATTTCCTGTGCGTAGGAAAATATGAACCGCAGCAAAAACACACCAAAAAAGGCCAGAGCAAACAGCCATATCCCATCGACATTCCGCGGGGTAATAAAATCATCAACCGCCATTTTTGTAAAGTATGGCTGTGTACTGATGAGGATATTTGTCAGCAGCGTGAGCATAAGCGCGATCGCCGCAAGCAGCCAATAGGGCCGCAAATATCCAAATAGACGCCGCGCAATACGCAGGTCATAGGTTTTTCCTATCGCGTCTTCTTCGTGATATTTGCGTACTTCTTCGGACATCTGTTTTTAGATTCTAGATTCTACACCGTAGATTCGCAATTTCCGACTTTTGTCGGCCAGATTGCAAATCCGAACCCCAAAATCTAAAATCCAACATGAAATGAACCGCTTTCTCACGGACAACAAAGACAATTGGCAGCGGCTCGAGGATTTGCTGTCGATGCTCAGTACCGGCAGCCTGCGGTCCGTCTCGCGACTGGAGGTTCGCGAACTCGGCGAACTGCACAGGCGCGCGGCCGCGGATCTCGCTATCGCCCGGGCTGAAACGCGCGACCCCAAATTAATCACCTATTTGAACAATCTGGTCATCCGCTCACATGGAAAGATCTATCGGGCCGAAAGCCAGGGCGTGGGCCTGATTTGGAGATTCTTAAGGGACGAGTTTCCCGCGACATTTCGAAAAAATTGGCGATACATGGCGGTTTCTTTCGGCGTTTTTGCGGGATTTGCCTTGTTTGGATTTATCGCAACGTGGGCCGACACAGATTTTACGCATTTTGTAATGCTGTCAGGGATAACAGAGCAGATCACTTCAAATCACGAATGGTGGAAACGGCTCAATGACGCCAACCAGGTCGGCGCCACGTCAATATTGTCAAACAATATACTTGTCACTTTCCGCGTGTTTGCGATGGGCGCGATTTTCGGGATTGGGGCGTTTTATGATCTCGCTTTTGAAGGCGCGCGCCTCGGCAGTGTTTTTGCAGCTTGTTATAAGCTCAATCCGCCTTTCGGCAACGCACTCGCGACCTTTGTCGTCGGGCACGGAGTGATCGAGCTTTCAACAATATTTTCTTGTGGCGGAGCAGGCATGATGATCGGCTATGCGATGATAAATCCCGGCGATCTAACCCGCGGGCAAGCCCTGAAAAAGAAAGGCATCGAAGCCGCCCGCATCGTTATCGGCTGTGCCTGCTTTCTGGTAGTTGCCGGTATTATCGAAGGCTTTCTGTCGCCCTCAGACCTGCCTGCGGCGGTCAAAATCGCAACGGGTCTCGGAACAGGTGTCGCCATGTACGCCTACCTCGGACTCGCCGGAAATAGTCCGGCAGCTATTACAGACGAACCGTCGAGATAGCCGCAATATCTACATCAAATGCAAGCTTTGCCGAGCGTTTCATCGATTCCGGATCGCCGGACGTAAAAAATTCATCGCCGGTTTTTCGGTCAATTCTCCATCCAGATACTTTTTCAACGAGAGAAGCTGCAGGGTCGATAAATACGGTTGTCGGCGAAACGAATTCTTTCAAGACAGGTGTGATTGCCGGGTAGTGTGTGCAGGCAAGCAAGATGTGCGAACTGTTCCTGATCGGCCGCAAGATTCGCTCCGCTTCGGCTCGCAGCCCGTCCGAAGAAACGTCGCCGCTCTCGATCAAACCCGACAACGGTTGGGCGATTCGTTGCTCAACGGCAATGCCGTGTCGGGCGAATCCCTTTCGATACACACCGGAAAGCACTGTGCGACGCCCGCCGAGGACCGCCAAACGGGTTGGCTCAAACTCAAGCGCCGCGGCAATCGCATTGTCGATCATCCCTTCGACAATCAACCCCTGATCGCTCAGACGCGGAATTGCCGTGCTTGCCGCGTTGCAGCCGATGACCAAATGCGAAACACCGCGTTGTTTCAGAAACCCGATAACCGTATCGAGCCGCTGCGAAAGCTCGGTCGCCGCCATCTTGCCATACGGGGTCGCTCCCGTATCCGAAAAATATACAACCGGAACGCCAAGTCGCTCCCGCACCAGCCTATAAATACTGATACCACCGATGCCCCAATCCAATATTCCGAGTCGATTCATTTATGGGTACGAAAGTTTTGCTTCGATTCCGTTCTCGACAGGCCCGCTGTCAAATGCCACGATGCGCGAATTCCATGCCATGTTGAGAGTCTGCATTTTTTGGCCTTGGAAACGGCTTTCTAGATACCATTTCATCTCGTGTTCGGAACGGATCGGGTTGTATTCGAGCATCTTTTTTCAGTCAGGATGCGAGACCAGCTTTTGGAGCGCCGCATCGAACCTCGCGTTTTTCTTCTGCTCGAGCCTTGTCCGAAGCTTGTCCTTAAACAATCGCGGATATTCACCAAACGCGACGGGAACTGTCACCATATCAATAATTAACAGCTTACCGCCGGGTCTCGTCACACGCTTTATCTCAGCCAAAAGCGGGTCCCAGTCGAGATAGCGAAACGACATTAGCGACGTTACAACGTCAAATGAATTATCGGGAAACGGCAATACCGGCCCTCGGATAATTTCAAATTTCAAATTTGATATCTCAGAATTTTTAAGCCGCGCACGCTCGACGATTGCAGAGGATTCGTCAACACCAACGCCCGAACCAATTCGTTCTGCGAGAGCATTTAACAGAGCTCCGTTACCGCATCCGATATCGAGCAATTCCAAGTTGCCTGGCGGCAAATGTTCATTCAACCATCGCCACTCATCTTTGCGGACGCGAATATCCTGAAAGGCCGCATCATAAAGTTCCGCAACATGGTCGTAGGACGTATCGCCGTCAGGCGGACGCGGCTCAAACCGCTTCATCGCCTCGGCCGGCATAAAGCCGAGACGCTTCTTTGCCGCTGCGAGATAGCCGTGTGATTTGCGGCCCTTACAGCCAATCGTATAGAGCTTTCCGTTTGTGCCGTCACCGGCTGAGACAAATTTTTGTTTGCTGCGAGAGAAGGTTGTGTACCAAAAGAAGCCATATGCGGCAACATTAAACGTCCGTGCAAAAAACGGTGCAAACCAACGGGCGGAGCGGCAGCAATGAAACGCGGCAATTGCGTTATCAGCGAATGGAATGTCCATCTGTTCCCATTCGTACGGCGAAAACTGTTCGGGAAAGGCCACCGTTCCAAACATCGGCCCGTACATGCCCGAATGTCCAACAAAATGAAACTCGTCTATTTGGCCGCCGGCCTGCCTGATCTCATCGATCGCCCGCAACACATCATGCTTGCTCTCGACCGCACGGGTGACGATCTCGCCGCCGTATCCCGCCGAGCGCTTTTCCGCCGCCAGCGTCTCTGACACCACCGGAAACTGATGCCCGCCGAGACGATATTTGGTTGTGTAGAGGATCAGAATCGAGTGCATAGTCTAATCGACACGTCCAAGCCAGTATTCGGGGTTTCGGCTTTGATGCGCAACTGCAATAATAACTATTTCTTCCGGGTCAACCGCGTAAATAACATTGAATGGAAAGTTGGGCACTAGAATACGCCGAAAGCGACCGTTCAACGTAGATCCCAGATACGGATACTGACGGATGCGCTTAAAGACAAAGTCTATCGAGTCGAGAAAACGCTCGCCTACGCCGGCCAATTGCTTTTCGTAGAATATCGCTGCCTGGGCGAGTAGGTCTTCCGCAAGCGACAGTAAACAACAATCCTCATTTCAGTCGAGAGCGAATTCTCGCCATCGCTTCATCACCCGGACTCGATGTGATCGTTCCATCCTTAAAGCCGGCGTAGCGACGCTCAGATTCCGCGATCCACATCTCATTGACATCCGCGTCACCGGCCGGGTCGAGATCGTCAATTAGCGTGCGAATTAATACTGCTCTTTCGTGAACCGGCAATTGCCGAACCTTTTGCTGGAGGTCTTCGAATTGAGTATTCATGACAAAATTATAATTTGATTAATGCCGCCAAACAACTTCTTTTCTTGGTACCGGCAACACACATGCTGAATAATACCTTAGCTCCAGCATTCATAACAATCCTCGTTCCTTCACCCTCAAATACGCTTCGAGCAGCTTTGGCGCGAGGGTTTGTGTGGTTACATCGAGGGCCATGCCGCCGATTGACTCGACGAGTTTGAGAGCCGATTCACGCTGATAGATTATCTCTTCGGCGGCGGATTGAGTAAAAACGTCCTTGATGTTGCTCGGCAATTGGCTGACGGCGGCATTCAGGTCGCGGTCGCCGATGGTCGCCACCAGAGGCAGGTGACGAGGCCGTAGCAGTTTTAGCGAATTTATTAACTCCTTTGAGCTATCTTTGTCGATCAGGTCCGTAAGGATAACGACGAAGGCACGCTTTTTTGTATTTGATGCAATGAATTGAAACGCCCGTGCGTACGACGGTTCGATCAACTCGGGTTCGAGGTCATGGAGAGCTTCGAGCACAGCGTCGATATGTTCGAGGCCGCGTTTTGGCGGCAGATATTTGCGAACTCGGCGGCCAAAAACAACCAGGCCGCAGTTGTCACCGGCACGTGCCGAGGCCGACATCAACGCAAGCGCGGCGTGCAGGGCGGTATCAAATTTTGTTTCGTCATCGATCCGGCCGGTCATCAAACGTCCGGCGTCAAGGGCGATTATTACAGTCTGATCACGCTCGATCTGATACTGGCGGGTCGTCAGTTTGCCGTGCCGTGCGGTCACCGCCCACGAAATATGCCGGATCGAATCGCCCCGGACGTAATCGCGCATCGACTCAAATTCACGCCCTTCGCCGCGTCTCACCGCCCGCCGCTGAATCGCCAGAAATGAACGCTCGCCAAGAGCTTTTAGCTCCATTTCGCGGGCCCGCCGCATATTTGGATAAACCTTGACGGTCTGCGGTTCGCCCACATTGGCCTGGCACCAGACAAACCCGAATCGCGACAAATATCGAATCGCCGTTTTGCCAAATTCATAGCGCCCGCGTTTGGGCGGCGTGACGTGATAGTAGAATTCCGCTGTCGATTGTGAGCCAACCTCAAAGGTCGCCTCGCGCGTTTCGTTTAAGGTCAACTCAGCAGGAAACTCATCTTTTAGAGTAATTTGGAAATCTTGCGATGTGGCGTTTTCGACCCGCAAACTGACCTTGGTTGCATCGCCGATGGCAAACCGCTTGTCAAAAACACGCGAAATGCTAAATCCGTCGGGCAGGTTTCGGCTGAAAATGTAATCAGCAACAGCTGCCGCAATCAGCAAAACGTCAAAGACAAGCACACCATACCGAAGTGCCAGAAAATTCCACGATAGTGAAAGCGGAACGATCGCAATCGCAAGAAGAATATAGAATCTGCGTGAGAAAACAAATCGCATTGAGCCTAAATTGTATCACCTGCTCGGATTCCGTTCCCCCTGTTGCACAAGCCCGCGCGTAAGCAAGGGCGTAACACTCACATTGACTGTTACGCCCTTGCTTACGCGCGGGCTTGTGCATTCTAACGGCTCATTTCCTCGGTTCGTCCGAAACCGTAAAGAAATCGCCGGTTCCGCTGTTGAGCCTGAGCATTCGCATGACCTCTTCGTAACCAAAAGGCCGGGCACCGCGACGCCCGAAGACGGCGATCTGGTTGCCGCTCTCATCGGCTGCCCGGTCGCGGTCGAGGCCTTTTGAAATGCCGACAGCCTCGCCTTTTGTCTTAAATGTCGAAATGAGCACCGGGTTGGGCCGAGGGCTAAAACCGGCATAGTTAGGCATTGTTTCAGGGTCGGTCAACTGCAAAACACGTAGGCCGTTCTTGCCGTCGGCGACGTAGGCGTACAGGCTCGCGTTGGTCATCGCAACTTTTACGGCGTGAGCATCATTTAGCAAACCGCCCGCATTGAAACTCTGATCGAGCGTTGGCTGTTCCGGCTTTTCAACATCTATAATTGCGATGCCTTCTTCGCCGTTGGCGACATAGGCATAGGTTCGCGCAATATACACATCGTGAGCGTGTTTGAGCGGCACCGTTGCCCCGGCAACTCGAATTGCCTCGCCCTTGCTTTGCAGTTCCTTGATATCGACAACGTGCAGCCCTGCGGCATCGACGACAAATGCGTAAAGAAACTGCACGGCCACCGCCTTTGGCTGGTCAAACGCAATCTGCTTGGCGATCTTTGGCTGGAGCGGCGTCGAAAGATCGACTATCACGAGATCGCGGTTCGTCGTCACATAGGCGTAATTTCCCGCGATGGTAATATTGTTGGCTCCATTCAAAACGCCATTTGGATTAAACGTCACCGCGCGGCTCAGAAAATTATTTCGCGGATCGCCATCGAGCAGGGTCGCCGCATTCACCAGGATCAGCCCTTCAAATTTATCCGCGACATAAAGATATGCATAGAGCGGGTGAATCGGTTGTTCCTCGTTGATCGCCGGGGCCGGTTTGCCCGCCGCTTTCGCCTCGGCATTAAGTTTGACGGCCTCATCCGGCGGAACCTGAATAAGCGTGCCATCATCTTGCCGCACGGTCCGCCATCGTGCCGGATCGACGGCGAGCGTCGATGGGGCTGCTACGGCCGCCGCGTATTTGGTATCTACGTAAAATCTTTGCCCAAGCGGCGACACCGGCCCCGTGACAATTCGCTCGGAAAAACCCTTGTGGTCGATCTGCGCGACGTCATAGACGCGCAAGCCGCCCTTGCCGGCCGCGACATAGGCATATTCGCCGCGCACCTGTACCTGCAAAACCTCAGGCTTGCCTTTGTTCTCGTAAACTTCCTTTAGTTCACGGCCGCCCGCGACAAACTTGTCAAAATTGTCCTTATACGCGAGTTTATGAAGATTGCTGCCGTACACCGCCTGCGGCTCGTCGTGTTCGGTAACAGCCACGGCTTCGAGAGCGTGGGTTCCGGCAACATAGACATAGCGGCCCATGAAATTAACAAAATTAGTGCCTTGCAGCATTACCTGTGCGAGCCAGGCGTTGTTGTCCTTGTCCTTTGAGACGTGGCAATCCGAACATGTCTGTGTTTCCTTGCCGCGAACCGTATGTGGTACGTGTGTGTTAAACGTCTGTCCGCTAAATCCTTCCGCGGACACGGTTTGCTGTTGGCTATATATCCATTCCCGATTCTGATTGCGCGAACTGACCAGAATCGCCGAACTCGACCGCACCGGTGCGATCTGATGCCCCGTCACGGTTCCGTCCTTGCCAAGCATGAAAATATCGTCGCGCAGCACCTGGAAATTATAGGACGTAAAATTGCGCGAATCGCCGCCTTCGAAATGACGATTTGGCATTTTGCGATTAGCCTCCATCGACAAATGGCAGCCGAAACAGCTCGTCACCCACGACGTGTGACATGCATAACAGGTCATCGAACTTTCACGATGGGCGAGCATTTCCTCGGTCGCCTTTGGGTCGCCCCAGGTCGCGTTGTCGCGCTGCATCGTCTTGGCATAGGCCGATTTTTCGTTATAGTCGGCGTTGCCGGGCGTGACCGTATCGACGGTTTGTTTTACTTTCCAGCATTTTCCCGGTTCGACGATCGAGTTCTGCACAATGTCACCGGCGACGAGCGGTATCGCCGTACCCTTTTCATCGGTACATTTTTTTGTACGCGCGGTCGAGGCAGTCATTACCTGCATAACCGCCATTCTGCGCCCATCGGTTCCGCGAAACTGCAGACGCGTCAGATCGCGTCCGATAGTTGGACGTTTTGCCGTCTCTCGCTGTCTGATCTCACCCGCCGATGGCGGCATCGCCGCCGGGCCGCTGGTAATCGTGTTTGCCTTTGCCTTTGCCGACCCGTGGCAATCAACGCATCCCACCTCTACGGCCGCTCGGGGCTCGTTATACAAGATGCCGGTACCGTGGCTATCCTGACGGAAATGGCAATCGACGCAATGCATGCCCTTTTCCGCGTGAATGTCCTGCAGATGAACAGCTTTGCTCCATTTATTTGGGTCATCCGGTGCAACTACCTTGTTATCGGTGTCGAGCAAATTGCCCTTGCGGTCCTTCTTATAGACATTCTTGTAAACCCAGCCGTGGCCATGCGAATCGGCAAACTGCACATTCTTGAGCTTGCTGTTGAAGTCCGCCGTGCCGGTATTCTGCAAAAATATCGAGTCCGACCACAACCCGCGAACCGATGAGCCCTCAGGATTCTTATCCAGCTTTCTGACCTCATCGCTCTGCGAGGGATTTATCTGTTTGTCAGCCGGATACATCATTTTTCCGTCCGATTCGTTGTCCCACCAGGTGCGCCCCAGATAGGTCGCAACCATGTTCGTGCCCGGATGCATGTGGCAGGTCATGCACTGCTGGGTCGGTATCTGAGAGGTAAATTGATGCTTGATCGGATGGCCCGATTCCCGCCGCGGAATGCTTGTGTCGGCCGACTGCGAAAAGCCCTGATTGCCGCTCTTTGCATACGAACCCGCAGAAAAGATACTCGTGTCGTTTGCGTAAACGACATGACAGGCCGAGCATCCGGCCGCGCGGTAATCGCCCGCGTGGTCATTCGTGCCCATAAAGTTCAGCGTCGGGTCGAGCAGGCGTGTTTTCTGAATACCCAGATACACCGGATCAGTGCGGTTGTTTGTACCGAGCCCACGTGGGCTAAGACCCTTGTCAGGCTTTCCGGGTTCTTCTTCGCGGTCGGGATTACCGACCTCAAGCCGCCGTTTGCCGCCGCGTTCAAATACGCGCAAAATGTTGCCCGGCTGTGAAATTTCCCAGCGCGGCAAAGGCTTTAATGAGGAAAGAAAGCCTTTGAAAGCCTGCTGTTCGCGTGTCGGTGCCGGACTCTGGATCAGCTCTTGAGCTATGCCGGCCTCGTTGTAGCTCTCGCCAAACTGCGGGTCCTTGATATGATAACCACCGTTGTTATAAAGCGCGGCTCCCCAGAGCATCGCCCCGTGGGCCATCATTCCCTGCGAGACGTTTTTGTTCTGTTCCGCATGACATTCGCCGCATGACTGGCTGATAACGCGAAAATCGCCAGGATTAACAAACCTCACAAACGCATTGCTTTCCTTTGCAAGCAGGGTATTTGTCCGTTCCGGATTCTTGCTTGAACAGTCGCCATTTTTGCAGCCCCATTCCTTGGGAAATTTTGGTTGAACGTGCGCTTCTTTCTGCGTCGTCGCAACTGGATTGCCGCCATGACAGGCAGTGCACGTTAGCCCAACCGCGTCCTTGCCTTCGTCGATGGTATCGTAAACATCGCCGCGGCTGTTGTACTTGTGCATCGGCTCGATATTGTTGTGGCATTTGACGCAGCCCTCGAGTTTTGCGGGTTCGGGCGTCGGGGCCGCTGCGACGGGTGGGGCCGGTGCGGGGGTCGGCGTCGCAGACTGTGCGCCGACATGCCGCTCACCAAAAGAATCGCTCTGCCATAAGGCCGCCGTCAGGACGGCCGCAAAGAGAACCAGAACGAAAATCTTTATCCGCGTTTGTATTCCAGTTTTCGTAGCCATGGCCATAATGTCGATATACAAAACAGCGTCGCTGTTCTCAAAAAATAAGCTTCACCTGCGCAAACATCGAATATTGCGGCTTCGACGGGTTTACAAAATCACCCGTGCAAAAGCCTGGTATCGGGCAATTTCGCGGCCGGTCAGTAAAAACGTCCTTAAAACCTTTGCCCGCAAAAAAGACACTGCTCCCGGTTGTGATCGTCAGATTGTTGATCAGCAGCGGGCGAAAAACTACGCCGAGGCTCAAATCGTAGCCGATCTCGTGCCGGATCCCGGGCTGGAAAAGCACGTATTCGAGCGGTTCCGTACGGTGAAAGCGTAGATAGTTTGCGTTAAAGACCGTCTTAATTGTTTGCGTCACCTCAGCATCAAACCCGGCGTTGTAAATAAAAATGCCGGGATTTACGAAATTGCTCTGCCCCTCGGTTTTGCTCGACCGCAGCGTCGGCAGCAAACTGTTCGGCTGAACGAGGCCGACCTCGGTCGAAACCAGGCGGATACCTTGCCTGTTCCAGTAAGAAAATTGCCCGCCCGCAAAATTTGGGTCATCCAGTATAGCGTCAAAGCCCGTCGCTTTCCCGTCAGTCGGATTGCTGTCGCCCGAGGCAAAAAATGCCGACGCGCGAAATCGCAGCCAGTTCTTGTCTATCGACGCCTCGACCGCACCCATGTGGGCCCGAATATCGGTCCTTTTGCCGGCAATCGGGTTATGGCTGTCCTTGCCAAAGGCAAAATAATAGGAATTTGTCAGGTTCAATATCCCAATATGGCCGTCACCGTTGACGCCGAAATAGGCGGCTTGTACATTGTGCTGGCGTGCGTCGCCAACCAACGCCGGACGCACCAGAAAGCCGTTCGTGTCGTAATGAATACCGCCGCGGTCGTCGTTATAGGCACCAACCGCCTGGATCGTATAGCCTTTTGTTAAGAAATCCTGTCGAAAGATGTTTGCTATATAAACATTCTGTTTGCGGAACTTAAAATCATTGAGCCCGCTGTTAGTATCCTTTTCAAGTTGGTGAAACCACGCCAGATTAAACTGCGTTTTGTTGTTTGAAAACGCTCCGAAAACTCGGGCTCCCAGATTGTTGTCGGAATACAAAAAACCGCGAAAATCAGCGTTGAACGGCTGTATTCCGGCCCTTACTGAGACCGCGTCGTAATTGTCATTAGTGTCGAAAAGCTTTACCTCGCCAAATGCCTCTTCGAGCGAAACATGAAAATCCGTACGGCTAGTGCCTCGGCGAACATCGACGTTTACGATTCCGTTCTCGCGAGCATTCAGATAATTTGGAATGCTGAATGTGGGCGAGATCTTAAATGCCCATGTCCGCGGCTTGAAAACCGTCTGCCCCTTAAAAAATTCAAACGAGACCTGAATCGTTTCGCTAAACGACAGACTCTCAGGCCGGCCAAAGAAATTGTTGCTGTCGGCGGTTGCCGAACTGACGTTGTTGCCCGACGGCGTTCGCCTAAGTTCAAAACCGGTCGTACTGACACCCGACAGAATCATGAAGTAATCGTCACCAATAACCGGGATGTCGCCCTTCAGGATGTTTTGATCGTATGGGTTATACCAATTGCCGCGTTTGAATGGAATATCGCGCCCGCGGGCACCTTTGTCGCCGTAGCGGTCATACTCCGGAAATCCAATACGCCAGCGGTCGCGCACCTCGCGACGGTCGGGGATAGCAGTTGGCTTGTCTTTAGTGGAATCGGCGATCGCAAAATCTATTTTTCGCTCGCCGCCGTCGATGATGACGTTTTCGAGCGTCGCGCACTTCTTTTTTGTGTCGTCGCAAATGAGGCGGGCAAATACACCGTACTCCGTGGTTTTGCCGGCGTCAAAACGCGCTTCATTGGGAGTTCCGACAGTAATCCTGTATGCGCCGGCCTCTAGTTTGATCGAATAGGTGCCGTCGGTTTTCGTTTTCTCAGATTTGAATCTTGAATTTGTCTGGTTGGACGCGATTACCTCGACGCCGGCCGCAGGTTTTCCCTCAGCGTCAGTGACTTTGCCGGTGATGCGGCCATCAGATTGCGCGAGAGCCGGCAGTGCCCCAAAAAAAATCGAAGCTACGAGCAGACAAATCAGTTTGGTCAAACCCGACATCATAACTGTGGTCGAGAGCAGTGCCGTAAACCGGGATCGCTAATACGTGCTTTTTAGCACAAAATCGCAACGTAAACAAATATTCTGGTCGTAAAAAACTTGACTATCTACGGATATTGTATATTATTCTACGCATCATGAAACATAAATTATCGGTAAATATTATTCCGGTTCTTGCATGTCTCATACTACTGCTCGCGGCTGGTGTAAATAGTCTTTCTCAAAGCCTTACAGTTGCTGACGTCCAAACAGTCATCGCGCAGGCCGTTTCAAAAGCGGTCGTGATGAACCAGCGCGTGACCGTATCGGTCACTGACAAAGAGGGCAATCTGCTCGGTACTTTTACGATGACCGGTGCCGCCGCGACGACATTGATCAGCGGCGGCGGACGAGCCGGACAGGGGCTCGAAAATGTTTCGGTTCCATCGTCGGCAGCGGCAAACTCAAAGGCCGGGACCGCCGGTATATTTTCAACCGGCGGCAACGCCTTTACGACGCGAACTGCCTCATTCATCATCCAGGAACACTTCCCGGCCGGCATCGATAACCGGCCCGGCGGCCCGCTCTATGGTGTGCAGTTTTCTACTCTGCCCTGTTCAGATATTGCCATCGCGTCGCTGCCGCTTGGCCTGTCGGGCGATCCGGGCGGCATACCCCTGTTTAAGAATGGTGTCGCCGTTGGCGGCGTCGGTGTCGAAGGCGACGGCGTCTATACGGTTGATAGAATTCCAACGGACAACGACCAAACGGCCGAAGAGATCATCGCCGTTTACGCATCGCGGGGTTTTGAATCGCCCGCTTTGATTCGGGCCGACAACATTTTGGTCGAGGGCATCCGCTTTCCTTTTGCAAACGTCGGAACTCTCGATGGCGTAACTCAAATCGCGTTTGGTTCGCTGCCCGGAGTGGTTACCTCGGTTATTCGGGCGGCACCGGCGACCGATTTTGTGCCCGGAACACTCGGCGGCGTGAGCGGCCAGTACAGCTCGCGATTTCCCATTGTTGCCGGGTCCGCCCTGACGGCGGCCGAAGTACAGACGATCCTCGCCAATGCGGTCGCTACTGCCAACCGTACGAGGGGCGCGATCCGCCAGCCAATCGGCAGCAATGCCCGCGTGACCATCTCTGTCGTCGATACCGATGGCAAAGTATTGGGTATTTTTCAGCAGCTTGACGCTCCTGTTTTTGGGCTTGATGTTGCGGTACAAAAGGCCCGTACGTCAAATTTCTTTGCCCGCGGCGATGCCGGTGCAAAACTAACAGCCGCCGGATTTGGCTCATATGTGTCGCGTGCGGCTGCGGACGGCATAAACCTCAACGGGTCAATTGCATTCAGCGACCGGGCGATTGGCTTTCTGCATAGGCCGCTGTTTCCTGACGGGATAAACGGCACACAAGCCGGGCCTTTTAGTTCGGTATTGGCCGATTGGAGCCCGTTTAACGTTGGCTTGCAGCTCGATTTGGTAAAAACGGCACTCACCTCACCGCCGGTTGCCTGTCGCGGTGCCGAGTTTAAAAAGAAAGACTTTCTGCTGGCCCCATGTCCGTGTTCGTCGATTCCCGAGCTAAGAAACGGCCTGCAAATTTTCGCCGGCGGCCTGCCGATCTATCGCGGTTCTACACACGTCGGAGCAATTGGCGTAAGCGGTGACGGCATCGACCAGGACGACCTCATCGCTGCCGGTGGTGCAAACACCTTTGCACCTCCTGAAACCGTCAGGTCTGATCGAACATTTGTCCGCGGCGTTCGTTTGCCGTTTCTAAAATTCCCGGCCCGGCTATTTCTCGATCAGTAATAATGCGTATTTTTAGCGGGATTGTGCTGTTTTTTATTCTCGCACCGGTCGTCGCGGTGAGCGCTGACGCGCAAAGCCTCGGCTCATTTGAACTGCAGGGACGGCCCAAGATCGGCAAAACCGTCGAGCGTGTCAAACGCAAGCGCTTTTATCTTTTCGCCGGCGGACTCGCGGCAAACAAACCTCTGATCGACAGACTAAAGGCCGCAACCCCGCAATCGCGTGACTGTTTCTATTGTCAGATGAAAGCGAGCCCCGAATACATCGACTGGCTAAAAGCCGAAGATTGCGAATCGCCCTATTGCCGTGCGATTACGGCGGAAGACGCCAAAAAAGTTCCCGAGTTCAAGGCCGCTTATCAAAAAGGCCTCGGCGTCAGGCAGTTCAAAGGCAAAACTGACATTGCCCTTACCTGGTTGACCACAAATCTGACACCCGAACTTCGGGACGGCTTTTACCGTCAGCGAAAATCACTGCTCGAAACGATGCTGGCGGGGCTCAAGCCGGTACAGACATCGATGACGGACAGCGGCAAGGGCAGTAACGCCCTGTTCGTCGATATCCCGCTAAAACCCGTCACCGCAGGCGGTAAGGCGACAGAAACATTTCTGTATGCAAATCTGATTCCGATTGAAATAGGCCAGAAAAGCTATGTTTGGGCCTGTGAGATCGAGATCGGCGCGGCAAAACGTGCCGTCGCCCTTCTCAAGGTGCCCGAAGCAAATAAACCTGTCAGTAAATGCGACGTAATCGTGCGCGACCTGCCGGTCTGTACGGCCGGCGCCTGTTCGAAATGAAAGCTGCCGTAGCAATCGCCGGTGTTATAATTTCCGCGATAATTTTCGCGGCAAGCTTTCCTGTCCGTTCAACTGCACAGCGACGCGACGCGTTTTCTCACAATACGCCGGAACATAGGAAAAAGGATTGTAGCTCGTGCCATTCGATGCCGACTACAAATTGGGTCGCCGCACGCGGCTATCCCGATGTCGCCAAATTTCCGGGCCATGTCGCCTGCGCCAGTTGCCACCGCTCAGATTTCTTCAAACCGGGCGGCACATTTTGTGCGGGCTGCCACGTTACCAGTTCAAACCCGCGCAGCGCACCACTCTTTCCGTTTCCGGTGCGCAATCGGTCACATGAGTTTTCGATCAAATTCCCGCACGATCGGCACCAGGACATTATTGCCTCAAATATGCGGCGGACCGACATAGCTGTTGCCCATTTTGTCAGGGCAAGCTATGTCAAACCGATTGACGATCCGCCGCAATTTAATAATTGTTCTATTTGTCATGCAACCTCTAAAACTCTGCCGCGATTTGGATCGCGAACGCCCGACGCAAAGCTAAAGCCGCTCGGTGATGCGGTCGCGGACGTTTTTGTGACCGGCCAGGAAATTGCGGCAAAGTTATTTAAGGATTCG
>Ga0138256_10002730_pt1 | contig 18851 bp, 11 predicted proteins | sample KNB2016incub_MG_FD_105486 | JGI IMG/M metagenome (GOLD analysis project Ga0138256, IMG submission 105486) | Active sludge microbial communities from wastewater in Klosterneuburg, Austria - KNB2014incub_MG | ecosystem: Engineered > WWTP > Activated sludge > Unclassified | place: Austria... | reverse complement strand
TACTTTATTCTCGCTGACAAGTGATGCCGCAGTATACTGTGCGATCATCAGACCGGAATTTAATCCGCCTTTACTTGTAAGGAATCTCGGCAGTCCGCTGAGACTTCCGTCAAGAAGTCTTGCCGTCCTTCTTTCGCTGATATTGCCGAGTTCGCTGACAGCAATTGCCAGGAAGTCTGCAATGAAAGCAAGCGGCTCACCGTGAAAATTTCCTCCTTCTATATGCTCTCCTGATTCAGGAAATAAAAGCGGGTTATCGGTGGCAGAATTTATTTCCGTCTCAAGAACTTTTTTACAATGCGAAATAGTATCCTTCACTGCGCCGTGTACCTGCGGCATACATCTGAGTGAATAAGCATCCTGTACTTTACCGCAGTCTCTGTGGGATCTCATTATCTCACTGCCTTTTAAAAGTTTTCGTAAATTTGCTGCTGATTTCTTTTGGCCGGGATGGGGTCTCACTGACTGAAGTTTTTCGGAAAAAGCTCTGTCCGTTCCTCGTAACGCTTCAAGTGACATGCTTCCTGCAATGTCGGCGAGTTTTGAAATATATTCAGCATCGAAAATTGATTTGCAGATATAAGCTGACATCATCTGTGTTCCGTTTATCATTGCAAGTCCTTCCTTGGCGGAAAGTTCAAACGGCATTAACTTTTTCGATTTCAGCGCATCACTGCTTTTTGTAATATTACCGTTTAATTTACAGTATCCTTCTCCAATTAACAGTAACGCAAGATGAGAAAGGGGAGCCAGGTCACCTGAGCTTCCTACAGAACCTTTTGAAGGTATCAGCGGTACTATGCCGGAATTAAAAATTGAAATTAATCTTTGGATAAGTTCAGGTCTTACCCCTGAATAACCTTTTGCAAGAGAATTTATCCGGAACAGCAGCATGAGTCTTGCTACAATATCAGGAATGAATTTCCCTACCCCTGCTGAATGTGACAGTATTAAATTTCTTTGTAATATTTTAGAGTCTTTCTGTGATATTTTAACATCTTTAAATTCGCCAAAGCCGGTAGTAACTCCGTAGATCACTTCATTTTTCGCAATCCAGTTTTTAACCATAGATGCAGTTGCTTTGATATTCTTTTCGGCTGACTTCTGTAGTCTGATCTTCTGGCCGGACGTAACAATTTGAATCGAATTTTCAACAGTCAGATTGCTGCCGTTTATATTAAATAATTTATTGTGCATTCACCAATATACAAATGAAGCATAGAATTTTAAAGATATAAAAAGGCATTAAAGCAGCAGGATGATGTGATATATGGATGAAAATGAGTTAAGCGGTTTTAAGTAACTTCATATTATTGATATATTCTTCGGCATCTTTTCTGCTGTTAAACCAGTGAGATGACTCGACTGATTTAAAAAACAGAAATTTTTTAATAACATTGACGATCCACATTGCCGGGTCTGAATATCTGTTAAGTAATTCAACTGTCTTTCCGTTCACAGAAAATTTCTCGCGAAAATCTTTCATAACTTTATTTATAATTTATACAAATTTTATCTATATATATACATCAATGTTTGTGCTTCACTGTTTGTTAATCTGATTAAAGACCGGTATTAAAGCAAAAAAATTTAATACGTAAAAAATGGATATTAAAATAATTCCGCATCCGATAATTTGAACATAATAAAAACTCATCCGTAATAAAATCATTTTAAAAAATGAAAAATTGAAAAAGAAGAAATTGATAAAAAAAATTTACGATTTTTATTCTGATGATTTAACTTCTAAGGAACTTGAAAATACACTTTTCCGTGAGACTCCCGTCAGATACAGGTATTATTTAAAAGAACTTGAAAAGTCCGGAGATATTCAGACCGGTAAGCGAGGATTCTTTTCCAAAGTGAAAACATTTACAAAAGCATTTCTGGTAAAACTCTCACCGGTTATTAGAATTTTTTATACTGGGGCAATAGCTGCGTTTATCTTTGCATGGCTGTCCGACAACTGGAATCTGGCAGTGCTTACTTTTATAATTATGAATTTTATACTGATCTACGAAATAGCTGAAAAGCTTACTTCCCGGGACGAACTAAAAGTAGCGAGAGATCTGCAGATCAGTCTTATTCCAAAAAAACCTCCTCATGATGATTTTTTTGAGATCTCATATTATTATGAAACAGCCAAAGTAGTGGGCGGGGATTTTATTGATTTTATAAATAAGAAAGAGAATGTCTATAATATTTCCACAGGTGATATTTCCGGAAAAGGGATGTCGGCGGCTTTGTATATGATCCAGGTGAGACTTCTGATGAGACAGCTTACAGACCAATTTGATAATCCAAAATCTGTGCTGAAAGCTCTCAATAAGAATGTTTTCAGACATATTAAAAAAGGACTTTATTTCAGTTCAATATTAACGGAAGTTAACCGCAATAAATTGAAAATATGCAGAGCAGGTCATTCACCGGTTCTATTTTATGAAAAATCAACAGGGATCTGCCGAGAGATCAGACAGAATGGTATGGCTGTCGGACTTTGTGACGGGGAATTGTTTGACAATTCACTCGAAGAAGTAGAGATCGAAACCAGCTCAGGCGACATTATATTCTATTATTCTGACGGGCTCACCGAAAGTATGAACAGTTTGAAAGAGGAGTTTGGTCTTGATAAAGTTAAGGATATATTATGCGGTAATTTCTTCCAAAGTGCTGAAGATCTGAAAACCGTATTTCTTACTGAGATCAATAAATTTATCGGATATTCAGAAGTTCATGACGATATTACATTAATTATTTTAAAAGCCAAATAACATATTCTTATACTACTTACCCCGTTTACATCATTCATTTTTGAACACCTTCAATTAAATGATCATCGTAACCACATTTATTTTAGATAAGTTAGCAAATTAGGTCAACTCTTTAATAATCACCATCTCCTTATAGCTTGTTTATTATACCAAATAGAGACATACATTAAAGTAAATCATTGGATAAAATAGGTTTTTTTATTAATTTGTTTTTTTTTATTTTAGCAAACCGAAAAATTTTAATAACTAAACGAAAGGAATATTATTATATCATTTCTATGGTTGTTTATCTAACCTTCTGAGTTATTAATCCAATAGATTAAATTTCCTTTTTCTATACCCAAAATAGAAATAGCAATGGTGTATAAAAGGTATGAAAACAATAAAACTAGCTACTATTGGTGTTTCATATATTTTATTTACAATTTCTTTTCTTTTCAGTAACACATCTATTGCTGAGCCGGTATCAGAATCCAACTCCACCGGAATTACTTCTACATATACATTATACAATTTCCCAAGAAATCTTCAGCTTTATGCAAGGGACAACTTTGATTCTGCTGAAGTTACTAATTCCGGTAAGATAAATACCGCCGGATATGATTCTGTATATATGGAAGTCTTTAAAAATGCTTCTGTTTGGAAAAGGAAAGGATCTAAGTTAATATATGCAAACGGTTCAGCTTCTTTTAATCTTAAACAAAAGATACATGCAGAACTTTCAGAATACCATTTTAAATTGTATCTGAAGTCAGGATCATCGAGTGTTTTGATCAGCAAAGCGGACAGTGTGGTCTGCGGGGATGTCTATATAATCAGCGGACAGTCCAATTCTCATATGACCGATGCTCAGATGACTTATAAAAATGAATTTTGCAGATCTTTTGGAATTCAGACTCTTAATTATAACTCTTTTCCATATAATCCCGCTGATACTACATGGGGACTTTCTAAAGCAGACGCAGAAATAAGTATTTTTACCGGACCCCATAACGTCGGAATATGGGGACTTGAACTGCAGAGAATAATCAAAGAAAATTTCGGAATTCCAACTTGTATTATTAATGGCGGAGCCGCCGGTACTACTATTGAGAATAATCTCAGAAACAATAATAATCATGCTGATTTAAATACTATTTACGGCAGACAATTGTACAGATCTCAAAAAGCAGGAATTACGGACAAAGTTAAAGCAATATTATGGTATCAGGGTGAATCAAACGGGACACTTTCATATCAGTATTATCAACAGAATTTTCAGACTTTATATAATCAGTGGAGTCAAAACTATCCGGGCTTTAAATATACTTATGTATTTCAGACAAGACCGGGCTGTTCGGAACAGTATGCGAGTCAGCTTAGAGAAGTACAGAGAAAATTACCTGAATCTTTTTCAAACCTTGAAGTTTTATCAACCTCAGGACTTCCATTTTTTAGCGGATGTCATTATCAGTATTGGGGTTACAAGAACATCGGTACAGTAATTTTCAGATATGTGAGCCAGAAATTTTATTCACCTGTAGATACTAACGGAATGCGCGGACCGAATGTGAGAACAGCATTTTACACTAATGCGCAGAAAAATGAAATTGCCGTTTTGTTTAATAACTCTTCTGTTTCTTACTGGCCTGCGGATTCCCTCGGTCAGAGCATGAAAAATTATTTTTATCTTGACGGACAAACAAATAAAGTTTCTTTAGGTTCGAAGTCGGGAGATACCATAAAGTTAAAACTTCACACTTCAAGTAACGCAACTAAGCTGACCTACCTGCCGACAGTCTGGACTCATGTAGATTCAGCTGTATATCTCGGTCCGTTCTTAAGAAATACAAGAGGGATAGGAGCATTTTCATTTCATGAATTCCCTATAACAAACAATCCTCTGACATACATAAATTTAAAACTATCCGCGGAGGGATTGTATAATCAGTATCAGGGGAAATTGAATCTGTCAGATACTTTTACAGTTTATATAAGAAATAATTTCTTCCCTTACCAGATAAAAGACTCTGCAAGGATCAAAATTGACTCTCTGAATTTTACCGGAAGTTTCAACACAACTAATTTGTCAACAGGGAATTATTATTTTGCAGTAAAAGGTAAGAACACATTAGAAACATGGAGTAAGAGCGGCGGAACTTACATACAAGCCGGAAAAATAATTAATTATGATTTCAGATCATCCGCCTCGCAGGCTTTTGGAAATAATCTGAAACTGATAAACGGAATGTACTGCATGTACAGCGGTGATATAAACAGAGACGGATATATTGATCTGACTGATATGCTTAGAATAGACAATGATGCAATTAATTTATTGACAGGCTACAATGATACTGATATTGACAGAGACGGAATAGTAGATTTAAGTGATCTTTTATTTGCAGATAACAACGCAAGTAACTTTGTGGTCAAACGAACTCCATAGAAGATATTTAAAATATTCCCCTTTAAAGATTTTAATTTTAATCCCGGTACTATACCGGGATTTTTATTTGTATATTGCATTAAATTTTAAACATAATTTAATTAAATTCATAAAAATTTTCAGATAATCAAATCAATTTTCTAATGGAAACAATAAATGAATCCGAAGTAAAAGTACAGGATGCAAATTCAAAAAACGAAGATTTTCTTCCTTTGAAAAGAATAGATCACCTTGAGTTTTATTGTGGAAATGCAAAGCAGTCGTCATTCTTTTATCAGTATGTAATGGGCTTTGATCTTACGGGCTACTCAGGACTTGAGACCGGAAACAGGGAAAAGACTTCTTACTTACTCGAGCAGGGCAAAATAAAGTTTGTATTGTCTTCCCCGCTTACAGATGATAATTTTATTGCCGAGCATCATAAGAAACACGGTGACGGAGTAAGGGATATTGCAATGGAAGTGGATGACGCGACCAAATCATATTTTGAAACTACAAGCCGTGGCGCAAAAGGAGTTCTCGAACCTACGGAATTCAAGGATGATAACGGAGTTATTATCAGATCTGCAATTCAAACTTACGGTGATACAATTCATTCTTTTGTCGAAAGAAAAAATTACAATGGATTGTTTATGCCGGGATTTGTCAGCGCATCACATAAAGCAGTAAAAGGAATTAAAGACACCGGCCTGAGATCAGTTGACCATATTGTCGGAAATGTCGAGCTCGGCACGATGAATGAATGGGTAAAATTTTATGCGCATACAATGGGTTTCAATCAGCTTATTTCTTTTGATGATAAGGATATCTCAACTGATTACACAGCGCTTATGAGCAAAGTAATGCAGAACGGTACTGGTAAGATCAAATTTCCGATCAATGAACCGGCAAAAGGTAAGAAGAAATCTCAGATAGAAGAATATCTTGATTTTTATAAATCAGCCGGCGCTCAGCATATTGCTATGTCAACCGGAAATATTCTTGAGACTGTCAATGAACTAAAAAGCAGAGGTCTGGAATTTCTGACAGTGCCGACTTCATATTACAGAGAACTCGAAGCAAGAGTCGGAAAGATCGATGAAAACATTTCAGATCTTGAAAAGCTCGGCGTACTCGTGGACAGGGATGAAGACGGGTATCTTCTGCAGATATTTTCAAAACCGATCGAAGACAGACCTACTGTTTTTTTTGAAATAATTCAGAGAAAAGGCGCAAGGAGTTTTGGTAAAGGAAATTTTAAAGCGCTGTTTGAAGCGATTGAAAGAGAGCAGGAACTTAGAGGAACACTATAATCAATTTCAAATTGCAAATTACAAATGACAAATAAAAAGTTACGAATTTCAAGTTACGAGTTACGAATTATTAGTTTCAAGTTACGAGTTTCAAGTTACGAGTTACGAGTACGAGATTTAAAGCCGATAATAATTAGTTAGTTTTTTTGATGACTCGAAAAAATAAATAAAGCAGAACATTAAATTTTTAAAATAAAAATCAAAGGGCTTAAGAAAAATTCTAAGCCCTTTTCAAATAATATAAAACTATAAATGAACTTCAGTAAAAGAACTCATACATGCGGAGAGCTGAATATAAAAAATGAAAATGAAGAAGTAACACTGAACGGTTGGGTCTCAAAAAAAAGAGATCTCGGAGGATTACTGTTTATAGACCTTCGGGACAGGTATGGTATCACTCAGCTTAAAGTAATTCCGGAAAATAAAGATATTTATGATACAGCACTGAAACTCGGTCAGGAATACGTCATTTCGGCAAGCGGAAAAGTATTAAAACGTGAAAGTATTAATAAAAATATTCCGACCGGTGAGATCGAAATAGAACTTACAGCTATAGAAATATTAAATGAATCGGAAGTCCCGCCTTTTGTAATTGAAGATGATGTAAAAGCGACTGATGAACTCAGACTTAAATACAGGTATCTGGATCTGAGAAGAAAATCTCTAACGGAAAATTTTATAATCCGAAATCAGGCGTATCAGATAGTTCATAAATATTTTGAGAAACATAATTTTATAGAAGTTGAGACTCCGATGCTTATGAAGTCCACTCCGGAAGGCGCGAGAGATTATCTTGTACCTTCGAGAGTTCATAACGGAAAATTTTATGCGCTTCCTCAGTCGCCTCAGATCTATAAGCAAATTTTAATGGTGTCCGGTTTTGACAGATATGTTCAGATCTGTAAATGCTTCAGGGATGAAGATCTGAGAGCTGACCGTCAGCCGGAATTTACACAGATCGATCTTGAGATGAGCTTCGTGGGTCAGGATGACGTGTTTGAAATTGTCGAAGGAATGTTTAATGAGATCTGGAAAGAGATCAAAGGAATTGATCTGCCGGAGAGATTTACAAGAATGTCATATGATGCAGCAATGAGCTCTTACGGTACCGATAAACCTGACCTTAGAATTTCAGGTGATATGAAAATTGTGAACTTAACGGAAACAGTAAAGGGATCTGAGTTTAAAGTATTTAATGATGCGCTTGAATCCGGTGGTATAGTCGCCGGGATAAAATTATCTTCAAAGGAAGTTTCCAGAAAAATCATTGACGGTCTTACTGATTTTGTAAAAAAATCCGGATTCGGAGGACTGGGTTATCTGAAATTTAATGCTGACGGCACTGTACAGTCTCCTGTTGTGAAATTCCTGAATGAAAATATCATAGAAAATATCAGAAAAGATTTCTCAGCAGAAAGCTCAGACACGGTATTTATTTTAAGCGGTGAAAAAATGAAAGTGTTTCAGACGCTTGGCCAGCTGCGGCTTAAACTTGCAGAGGACTTCGGACTTACCGACAAATCGAAATATGAATTTGTATGGGTGATAGATTTTCCTCTGTTCAGATATGAAGCTGATGATAAAAGATTTTATGCAGAGCATCACGTCTTTACTATGCCTAAGGATGAGTATTTAGAATTTCTTGACAGCAAAGATATAAATGAAATAGAGAGCATACGCGCAAACTGTTATGATCTGGTGCTGAACGGACATGAAGTTATCAGCGGGAGCATCAGGATACATAAACCTGAAATACAGAAAAAAGTATTCGGCATAATCGGATTAAGTGATGAAGAGGCCAAAATGAAATTCGGTTTTATACTTGAGGCATTCAGATACGGCGCGCCCCCGCACGGTGGAGCTGCTGTCGGCTTTGACAGGATCATTGCTATTCTCTGCGGACTGAATTCCATCACAGATACTATCGCTTTTCCAAAGACATTAAAAGCTTCTTCACTGATGGATGAATGTCCGAGTGAAGTAAGCAAGGAACAGCTTGATGAACTTGGTATTGAGATCAAACAAAAAAAGTGATATATATGAGTAAATGAATAAAAGATCCTGAAGAATTAAAGTAAGATAAGATCTGATGAATCTGTAATATTGGTAAGTAAATTTACTGAGTTGATTTCAGTAGATTATAATTCAAATGAAAGAATGCATTGTCAAATCTGATTTGATACCGGTCATTTGACCGCTGTTTAGCTGCAGATAATATACCTGTCTGCATCAATTTAATCTTATTAAATTTAATTAACATAATGAAACGTCTTACTGAAATAATGTTTTCCGGGCTTTCCGTAGAAGACGGACTTTCCAACAGTTCAGTAAGCAGTGTTTTGCAGGATCGTCAGGGATTTATGTGGTTTGGAACACAGGACGGATTAAACAGATATGACGGATACGACTTTAAGATTTACAGAAATGATAATCAGAATGAATCAAGTCTGAGCAATAATTTTGTTAACATTTTATATGAGGATAATGCCGGCGCATTATGGATAGGAACTGACGGAGGATTAAATGTATATGACAGGGACATGGATAATTTCAGAAAGACAGAAATTTCTGATCAGCTGAAAATTTCCGGTCCGGTAATTATAAAAACTATTTTTGAAGACAATGATGAAAAGCTATGGATCGGAACATACGGCAGCGGACTTATTTGTCTGGACAGGGATAGAAATTTTATTGGTTGTTTCAAACATGACCGGGACGATGAAAGCAGTATAAGCGGTGACAGAATATCTTCAGTAATACAGGACAGCCACGGGACTATTTTTATTGGTACATGGGGAAAGGGACTGAATATGCTTGTCAGAGGCGGGACTGAATTCAGAAGATATATGAATAAAGCAGATGATGACAGAAGTTTATCGGAGAATAAAGTTGATTCATTGTATTGTGACAGGCAGGGAGATCTGTGGGTAGGGACGACAAACGGGCTTAACAAATTTGTCAACGGTGAAAACTGTTTTAACCGTTTTTCGCACGACTCAGCCGATGAATTTTCTTTGAGTAACAGACTGGTTTCTAAGATGTGCGAAGACAAAAAAGGAAATCTCTGGATCGGTACAAAGGAAGGCGGAATAAATATTTACGACAGGGACAAAAACAGATTTTACCATCTCAAAAATGATAAGGACAATCCTTACAGTCTTGGAAATAATTCGGTGCTCGATATTTACTGCGACCGTTCCGGAATAATGTGGGCAGGAACTTTCGGCTCAGGTTTGAGAATTTACAAAAACCAGTCTAAGAAATTTTATCACTTCTTCGAAAAAAAATACGACCGGAATAGTTTAAGCAGCAATAAAATTTCGTGCTTTGCTGAAGACAAAAAAGGAAATCTGCTGGTAGGAACAACAGACAAAGGATTCAATATTTTCAATTCTACAGAAAATATATTTAAAAGAATATCTTTAAAAAAAAGTAATGAAGATGATTCGCCTGAAAATGTAATTGACTGTATTGCTGAATGTAAGAACGGTTTTTTTTGGATCGGTACTTCAGGCTCAGGGCTTGTAAAATATGATCCCGTTAAAGATGAGTTCTGCAGTTACAGTTTCAAAAGAAGTGACGACTTAACAAAAAATTATCTGTATATTTTTTCCGTATATGCAGACGATGACGGTATCATCTGGTACGGTACGGCAGGTAAAGGTATTTATAGATTTGATCCCGTTAGTGAAAAAGCTGTTCAGTATAGTTTAAATCCGGAAGATATTAATGACGTCAGAGATAAGAGGATCCGGAAAATCGCTCCGGGATTTAAAAATGAGCTTCTGCTTGGTTCTTCAACCGGAGGTTTACTGATCTTTGATAAAGTAAAAAAGAATTTCAGACAATTTAAAAATGATCCGAAAGATCCGGGCAGTATCAGCAGTAATTTTACAACGGATTTTTTAAAAGACAGTAAGGGAAATTTATGGATTGGAACATATGATTCAGGATTGAACATATTACCGCGAGGCTCAAAAAATTTCATAAAAATTTCAACTAAAGACGGACTGCCGAATAATACAATTAACGGAATTCTCGAAGATGATCAAGGGAATATCTGGATCAGCTCCAATAAAGGCATATCAAAAATTGATCCTGCAAATAATAGAATTAAGAATTATGATGTGAGAGACGGTTTACAAAGTAATGAATTTAATGCATGGGCTTGTATAAAAATGAAAAACGGCGATCTGGTATTCGGCGGTATTAACGGATTTAATATTTTCAGAGCGGATGAAATAAATGACAATACATATGTTCCCGAAATTATCATAACGGATTTTAAAATATTTAATAAAGAAGTAAAACCCGGTATAGAAGGAAGTCCGCTGTCAAAATCTGTTTCTGTTACGGATGAATTAAACCTTACATATAAAGAGAGTGTATTTTCATTTGAGTTTTCAGCGCTGGATTTTAATATACCCGGAAAAAATGCGTACGCTTACCGAATGAAGGGATTTGATTCAGGCTGGATAAATTCAGGTAACAGAAGATTTGCCACTTATACTAATCTTGATGCAGGTGAATATGAATTTAATGTCATTGGATCCAATAATGACGGGATCTGGAATACTATTGGTGATTCAATTAAAATAAACATTACTCCGCCGTTCTGGAAAAAAAAATGGTTTAAATCCCTGAGCGCATTAAGTGTGATCGCGGCATCCGGTAGCGTATATCAGAGTAAAATAAACAGACTGAGAAAAGACAGAAAAGCTCAGGAAGAGTTTACAAAGAAACTTCTCGAGACACAGGAAAATGAAAGGAAAAGAATTGCAGGCGAACTTCACGACAGCATCGGACAGGATCTCCTTATCTCAAAAAATAAACTTCAGATAAGTCTGAATAATCCTGATGACAGCGAAATTGTATTTAAAAATATAAATGAAGTCTCGGATGTAATTACCGATGCATTGAAGAATGTCAGGGAAATTTCATATTCCCTTCACCCTTATCAGATCGAACGTCTGGGTTTATCAAAGGCGATAGGATCGATAATCGAAAGACTTAAGGGAACTGCTGAGATCAAGTTTACATGCAGTATAGATAATATTGATAAAATTCTCCTGCCGGAATCTGAGATAAGTATATACAGAATAATTCAGGAATGTATGAATAATATTTTAAGGCATTCGGAAGCAAGTGAAGTAATTCTCAATATCAGCAGGGGAGAAAATTTTATATCTATACTGATCGGAGATGACGGTATTGGATTTGATGAAAATAAATTAAAATCCGAAAAAGGTAAACACGGTTTCGGAATTCAGGGTATACTCGAAAGGATCAGACTTATAAAGGGCGAGATGAATATTGAATCCGTTCCGGGAGAAGGAACTACATTAAATTTTAAAGTACCTTTTTGAAGTATTTGTTAAATCCTGAATAATGTATAATAATTTACGAATGCAAAGTTCATTATTAACTTTATAGATTTATTTAGACATATCTAAAACAGTTCATATCTCATTCACTGCAAAAAATAACAATTGAACAATTAATCAGATGTAGGTATTTTGATTTTAAATAATTCAAACCAATACTAAAATAAAACCGATGGAGAAGCAGCTTGAAATTATCATGGCAGACGATCATCCTATTTTCAGAAACGGACTTAAACAGATCATAGAAACTGATAAGAATATTATAATAAAAGGTGAGTGTGACAACGGTTTAAAAGCGTTTGAATTAATAGAAGAGCTTACTCCTGACATTGCGCTGCTTGACATTGATATGCCCAAGATGACCGGTCTTGAAGTGCTGAGAAAACTGAAAGACAGTAAAACAAAAATAATTTTTCTCACAATGTATGCCGAGGAAGATATCTTTGACGAAGCAATGAATCTCGGAGTCAAAGGTTATGTACTTAAAGACAGCGCAGTTAATGATATAATAAAATGTATCTGGTCAGTCTGGGAAGATAATTATTTCATAAGTCCTTCCGTATCAAACTTTGCCGTTAACAGAAGGAAACGTCTGAATGAACTTAAAAGCAATACGCCTTCACTTGAAAATCTCACACAGACTGAAAAGAGGATCCTAAAATTCATATCAGAAAATAAAACCAGTAAGGAAATTGCCAGAGATCTTTTCCTCAGTCCCAGGACAATTGAAAACCACCGCACAAATATCAGTAATAAACTTAACCTAAGAGGCAGTCACAGTCTTATCAAATTTGCAATTGAAAATAAATCAGTTCTGTCGGATCTTTAATAAAAAATAATTTGTATCTATCTCTGAATTTAATTAAAACGAGTTAAACTGGTTCAAAACTATCTGTATTTTCAAAAGAATATATTCCCGTTTCACAGATCAAATAATTTCTTACTATCCATAAAAAATACAAATTAATCGATTTATTTAAAAAAATATATGTGTTATCTTTACAGTCCAAAAATCTTAGTAAACTAATAATTAAAAAATAAAAGGAGTTATAATTTGAGCACATCAACATTAGATAATACCAAAGTATTGCCTTATAAAGTAAAAGATATTTCACTTGCTGAATGGGGCAGAAAAGAGATCAGACTTGCCGAGGCGGAAATGCCGGGATTAATGTCGATCAGAGAAGAATACAAATCACAAAAACCTCTGAAAGGCGCAAGGATTGCCGGATGTCTGCATATGACAATTCAGACAGCGGTATTAATTGAAACACTTAAAGACCTCGGAGCTGAAGTAACATGGTCTTCATGTAATATTTTCTCGACACAGGATCACGCAGCAGCGGCAATAGCGGCAGCGGGAATTCCGGTATACGCGTGGAAAGGAATGAACGAGGAAGAATTTAACTGGTGTATTGAGCAGACATTATTCTTCGGTGAAGACAGAAAGCCTTTGAACATGATTCTCGATGACGGCGGCGATCTTACAAATATGGTCTTTGATAAATATCCCGAACTTATTGCAGAGATCAAAGGATTATCCGAAGAGACAACTACAGGTGTATTAAGACTTTATGAAAGAATGAAAAAGGGAACACTCTCTGTACCGGCAATCAATGTAAATGACTCGGTTACAAAGTCAAAATTCGATAATAAATACGGTTGTAAAGAATCTTTGGTAGATGCGATCAGAAGAGCGACAGATATAATGATGGCAGGAAAAGTAGCAGTGGTCGCAGGTTACGGTGATGTCGGTAAAGGTTCTGCGCAGTCATTAAGAGGAGCAGGCGCAAGAGTTTTAATTACAGAGATCGATCCGATCTGCGCGCTTCAGGCTGCAATGGACGGATTTCAGGTAGTAACGATGGATGAAGCTGTTAATATGGCTGACATATTTGTAACTGCAACCGGTAATTACAATATCATTACAGACAGACATTTCAAAGGAATGAAAGATAAAGCTATTGTATGTAACATCGGACATTTTGATAATGAAATTGACATGGCATGGCTTAATAAAAATTACGGTGAGACAAAAGATACAATTAAGCCGCAGGTGGATATATATAATGTTGACGGAAATGAGATCATAATCCTTGCAGAAGGCAGACTTGTAAATCTCGGCTGCGCAATGGGACATCCTTCATTTGTAATGTCAAACTCATTTACTAATCAGGTTCTGGCACAGATCGAACTCTGGACTAACTTTGCAAATTATGAGAACAAAGTTTATGTATTGCCGAAACATCTTGATGAAAAAGTAGCAAGACTCCACCTTGAAAAAGTCGGCGCAAAGCTTGAGACACTTTCAAAAGAGCAGGCTGAATATATTGGAGTGGAAGTTGCGGGTCCATATAAATCCGATACATACAGATATTAAAAGAGAATTATCAATGATCAATGATCAATGATTTATGATCAATGTTTAATTTTCAAAGATCAATTTTCAATTGTTTTTTTGATTTGAATTATTAATGTTTTATAGTTTTTATGAATATTATGACTTCTGAAAGGATGAAATTATGTGTGGTGAAAAGAGAAACATTGTTAAAGAGAAATCTTATACTTTTGCTTTAGAAATTGTTAATCTTTGTAAATATCTTAGGGAATCAAAGCGCGACAGTATTTTATCTAATCAAATTTTAAGAAGTGGAGTTTCAATTGGTTCAAACATTGAAGAATCAGTTGGAAGCAATAGTAAAAGAGATTTTATTTTTAAAATGTCAATTGCTTATAGAGAATCCAGAGAAACAAAGTACTGGCTGAGATTATTAAAAGATGCTGAATATATTGATCTTTCAAAATATGTAAATTTGGAAAGTAAATGTGCTGAGTTAATAAAAATATTAGGAAAAATAATCGGTACAACAAAGTCCAATATGAAGTAATTATAGTTAAAATTAGTAATTAGCTTTTAATTGAACATTGATAATTGATAATTGAAAATTGAATTGCTGGTGTAGCTCAGTTGGTAGAGCAGCTGATTCGTAATCAGCAGGTCAGCAGTTCAAATCTGCTCACCAGCTCTACAGTCAAACCCTTTAAGAATAAACACTTATAGGGTTTTTTATTTTTCCTACTCTAATAATTTAAAAATAATGGTAACGATATAGGAATGAATTATCCACTTACTTCGTGAAATTTCATTTCCACTTAAGCATGACATCAATTTGTTCTAAAAATTTTGTTGAAAATTTCCGATTAATATATGAACGCTAACTTTTATACTTTTTAGTAAATATTTCTTTGTCTATTTTTAATTAATGAATAAAACCTTCAGAGAGAAAATTATTGATGATATTTTTAAGTATAGTAGAGAGACTAACTCATTTGAAATTATTGAAAAAAAATATAGTTCACTTAATAAAAAAATATTAATCAAAGAATTAATTCAGGTTGGTATAATGCCTGAAGTTTTTAATCACGATAGTTCAGAAGAAAAATTATGGTCAAAGTTTTCCGATATTATACTTGCTCGTTCTTTAAATATAATTGGTTTAAAATCAGAAGTTCTTCGCACAAGAGGAAACTCTGCTGATGTAATATCTAAATGTAAAAAATACTCTTTAGTAAGTGATGCTAAATGTTTTAGGTTAAGTCGAACTGCAAAAAATCAAAAAGATTTTAAAGTAAAATCTCTAGATGATTGGAGAAGAAAAGACACATACGCATTATTAGTTTCGCCTTTATCTCAATATCCTGCAGATAAAAGTCAAATATATCCACAAGCATTTTCACAAAACGTTACTCTTCTTTCATATTTACATCTTCAGTTTTTAATTAAATTTGGTATTAAAGGTGATTTAGAAAAACTTTGGCAACTTCCTGTTTATATTAAAAAAAAATATGATAAAGATCTTCAACATCGTGGTACTACATATTGGCATGCAGTTGATGAAATAGTCTGTAATATTACCAAACAAAATTCTGAAATGCTAAAAAAATATAAGCAAAATGAAATAGATAAGACTAGAGAGGTTGGTTTAGAAGGAATTAATTATTGGAAATCTAAATTTCGTAAATTTAGTAAACTGACAAAACAACAGGCAATTAAACTTCTAATTAAATCTGAAAAGATTGAAAGCAAAATTGAAACCATTAAAAAAGCTATTGCTAAAATAGATATAATAGAATGAAAACAATGAATAGATATAAAAACAAAATTTTACAAGGAAATTGTGTTGAAGTTATGTCAGAATTTCCAGATGAAGTTATTGATTTAACTGTCACCTCCCCACCTTATGATAATTTAAGAAACTATAATGGATTTTCTTTTCAAGTTGAAGAAATAATCAAAGAATTGTTAAGAGTCACTAAAAAAGGTGGTGTTGTTGCTTGGATTGTTGCTGATGCAACAATAAATGCAACTGAGACCGGAACAAGCTTTAAACAGGCATTAGCTTTCATGGAAGCAGGTTGGAATTTACATGATACTATGATCTTTAGGAAAAAAAATCCAATTCCACAAATTTATAGAAAGAGATATAATAATGAGTTTGAATATATGTTTATATTCAGTAAAGGAGTTGTAAAAACCCACAACCCAATACTAGTTGAATGTTTACATGCAGGACTTCAACTTAATGGGACTACATACAAAAACTATTCTAAAAATCTACAGAAAAGACAAAAGTTAGCAAAGCCAGTTGGTACACATAAGATGAAAGGAAATATATGGGAATATGTTGTTGGTAAAAGAAAAGAAGATCAAGATGCAAAAGCACATTCTGCTCCGTTTCCGTGTCAATTAGCAAATGATCATATTATTTCATGGACCAATCCAGGTGACTTAGTTTTAGACCCAATGTGTGGAAGTGGAACTATTTGTAAAATGGCAAAAATTCTTGGTAGAGATTTTATTGGAATAGATATAAGCGATGAGTATTGCGAAGTTGCTAAACAAAGGATTAAGAGTAAAATAGTAGAAGAAGAACTAACTTTATTTAAAGTTGTATAATCTTTTTATGATTCGTAATCAGCAGGTCAGCAGTTCAAATCTGCTCACCAGCTCGGAGTAATTAAAAACCCTGAAATAATCTTTCAGGGTTTTTTGTCTTTGTAATAGAAAATATTTATGGAGAATGGGTTTTTAAGTATTTCCGGAGATCACTTCAGCAGCAGCATTTATCTGCCTGTTACATGCCTGCCTTCCGCTGACATTCTGTAAAACTAAACTCCGCACTTTCCAAAGTTTTATATTTGACAATACAAATGTCTATTTTATGTTTATTGCAGTTAAATTATATTAATAAATGTGATCCAACCCGTAAATAATTATCTCTTCAAAAAATAATTTTACAAATACTAATATGCTCCGATATATAATATTAGTTTCAGTATTCCTGTCCTGCAACAATTTTTGCAGTGCACAAATATGGACACGCACTAACGGACCAACCACAGGAAATGTAAATGCATTTGCTTCAGGTCAGAATGGATTCCTTTATGCAGCCTTTGGTCCGCTTTACGCCGGAAATAAATCAAATTTTTCAAGATCAACAAATAATGGAGCTACATGGTCATACACTCAGCAGACATTTTCAAATTATGCTTATGACCTGATAGTGAAGAATAACATCATTTACGTTGCAACGGACGGAGGTATAATTAAGTCAACCGATAATGGAATTACCTTTAGTGGTTTTGCATTCTCACAGACTAACTATTCTATTTTCTCGAACCCTGCGACCAATAATTTCTTTACCGGCAATAATACACAGGGTATTTATAAATCTTCTAATGCCGGTGTCTCGTGGTACAAAGTGCTTGACAGTACCGGGTTCATACGTAACATAACAGGTGATGACAGTTCATATATTTTTGCTTCAGGAAGCTCACAGATATACCGGAGTTCAGATGCAGGTGAAAACTGGGATTCGGTTCTTAACTCTAATTCTTTTGTGAATTGTATTAAATATGTAACGGGCGGTGTGATTTATGCAGGGACTGATTCCGGTCTATACCGGTCTCAAAATTATGGAAGTAACTGGACATTACTGACAACCCCTTTCCGGAAAGTCAGCTCTGTTTCATTAGATAATAACTCGGGACTGATGATAGGATCAAATGATGGTATTTGGTTTTCTGATAATTCCGGATTAAGCTGGAATGTATTCACAAGCATTATAAGGGACTTGAGAGATATATTAGTAATACCCGGTATTATTCTGGCAGGAACAACACATGGGATTTTCAGATCAACTAATGCAGGTGTTGAATGGCTCAGTTCAGGAATCAGGAATGCATCCATAAATGACATTGATACAAGATCGCACGGGAGAATTTATGCTATATCGCCAATCACTAACAATACTCACGCGTTGTGGCGCACAACAAACGAAGGTAATTTTTGGGAAAATGTTTATACCGCAAACAGGCTGATCGTAAAAGTTGCTTCATTTGACTCCAATGTTTATCTCGGAACTCCGACCGGAATACTTAGATCTTCTAATAATGGAAGTAATTTTCAGGAGGTATTCAATACCGGAATTCAATGCTACAAGATCTTAACAGATTCAGCAGGTACTGTCTTTGCAGCATTTGGTAATGGACTTTTCAGATCCACTAATTCAGGAATCAATTGGACAAACGTTGCTAACATTAACCACATTGTTTATGATATGTGTATTGTGAATCAAAGTCTGATGTATGTATGCGGTTTTGGGAAAATTTACCGCTCCACTGACGGCGGGAATAATATGACCCTATTGTTAAACCAGGGTCAGGACTTTGTCAATATTGCAGCAACTTCAAATGGCTATGTAATTGTAGATGGACCAGGGGTATACCGGTCTTCGAACTTTGTGCAAAACTTTACATCTTTGGGCTATCCGCAATCTGTGGTAATCGATCATTTTATTTTTGATAAAAGAAACAATTTTTATTTTTTGTTAGGAGATGATATGTATAAGTCCACGGACTATGGGACAACTTCAGAATTATTTAATAGCGGATTGCCCGGAAACATTACATCTAT